>Ga0189291_100378_pt1 | contig 17001 bp, 25 predicted proteins | sample UW1redminimetaG_FD_130331 | JGI IMG/M metagenome (GOLD analysis project Ga0189291, IMG submission 130331) | Marine microbial communities from the Costa Rica Dome - UW179B-red mini metaG | ecosystem: Environmental > Aquatic > Marine > Oceanic > Photic zone | place: Costa Rica: the Eastern Pacific... | reverse complement strand
ACCGGGAAATTGAATGCGTTGATGTGAACCGCAATTCCATCTTTTGGAACACAAATATGTTGCCCCACAAAAGTTCCGCCTCGGGAAAGTCGTTCAGTTCCACCTTCAACGTGGAAGGGGAGATCTGATAATTCACGACGAGCTTTACTTGAAAGCACAAACATAGATCCATATCCACCTTCAATATCAATCCAGGAATCTTTTCTTGTAGCTCCGGTATGGGAAGAAAGTTTGTAATGTTCTTCTTTTCGCTCCATCAAATAAGCGGCGAGGAATTTAATTTTAAAAGCACGTTCATGAATTGTGAGCTTTCGAAGAGCTGGTCCTCCAACGCTGCGCCCGTATTCCAGTGCTGATTTGTAATCGATATCAGCTTCTACAAGTTGAGCGATGGGTTGTTCATTTATGGCACTAATTAGATCGGTTTCTGTCCCTTCTGTTAGCCATTTGCCCTGTATGTGGCTTTGTACTTTGATATCGTTACTCATATTTCGTTTCTCGTTTCTCGTTTCTCGTTTCTCGTTGTTGGTTATTGATTTTGAGATTTTTGAACGGATTGGATAAAAAGGTTTAACTTCTTGCCAAGTTTGTCATTGAGCTCGATTAGTTCAAGATAAAGCTCTTTGTTTTTTAATGATTCAGTTTCAAATAATGAATCTAAATGATCTCGAGTTTCATCGTTTGAAGCTAAAGAAAAAATCAGAAAGCGAATATATTCTCTATTATAACTTCTTCTGCCATAGCCTTCAACAATATTGGAACGAACTGACTTTGAAGATCTTCTGATTTGGCTACCCGTTTCATAGAGTTCAAATTTAGGAAGTTTCAAACTCATATAATGAATTCTATTCGATTGTTCCCTTGCTAATTGCCATATTTCAGAATTTCTGTAGCTCATTAGCTTAAAGTTAATGAATTAAAAAGAAGAACGAGTTACGAGTTTTCTTTATTTAGTTGACCTAGTCTCTTGGGGTGATTATCACTTTCTTGAAGTTCATCAAAAGCATGTTGAAAATTTTCCATGAGCTCCATGTAGTTTTCAGAATTCTTTTGATTTTGTTCTACTTTTCTGCTTACCAAGCTCTCATTTTTGGCGGCTCTGATAAATTTATAAAACTCGAACTCTACCAACAAACCATCCTCGTCTTCAAGGTAAATCTTTCCTGTTTCATCAACAGATTTAAACTTAAAAGTTGCTTTGCCATAATTATAGTCAAACCCAACAACTTGGGCATACTTAGAATAATCTGCACTTCTGGCTTTCATGTATCCAATAGCTTTGGCAATATTCCAACAATAAACCTGATCACCTTCTCGCCAGTGTAAAATATCTGGATACCAAGTATGAGGCGGTCTTCCTTTTTTATCGTTTTCAAAAAATCTCATTTAGTCTATTAGTTTTGGGCTTTCAGATTCAGCTAATTCTTCATAAGCTTGTTGGAAATTTTCCATCAACTCCATATAGTCTTCTGTTCCTTTTAGACGATCTTGGGCCATCCTATTAGCCAAACTTTCATTTTCAGATTTCCTTATAAATCGGTAGAATTGAAATTCAAGAATATTACCATCGTTATCTTCTACAAAAATTTTCCCATTTGAATTTACACCACTGAATTTAAAGTGAGTTTTAGCAAAACCTCCACCTTCCGGAATGTATCGATGTATTTGCGCCATTGATTTTTTATTGCTACCAAGGGCAGACATAACATTCCAGCAATAAATAGTGTCACCTTCACGCCAGTGTAATATTTCCGGGTACCAAGTATGAGGTGGTTTTCCCTTTTTATCGTTTTTAAAAAATCCCATTTATTCTAGCGATTTTGGTTTGTCTGATTCCTGAAGTTCAGAATATGCTTTTTGAAATGAATCAATTAGTTCCATGTAATTTTTAGATTCTTTAATCTCCAATGAAATTACACGATTCTGAAAACTTATGTTTTTAGCAGCTTTTATAAACTTTCGAAACTCATATTTATTTAGATTTCCGGATTCTTTTTCTTCAATGATGATATAACCTTCGGAAGTCATGCTCTTATAAAAACCGTGTTTTTTATTTTTTTCCTCGTATGAATCTATATTAATTTCAAAAGGACCATTTAGAACAACTATCATATAGACCAGCTCATCACCTTCTTTCCAGTGCAAAACATCAGGATGGATTTTATGAGGAGGCAAGTTTTTCTTTCTGTTAAATATTCCCATTATTCTAATAATTTCGATTTATCAGATTCTTCTAATTCAATATACGCTTGCTGAAAATTATCTATAAGTTCCATGTATTCTTTGGAGTCCTTTAATTCTTGTTCTACCCATCTACTTTTTAAGCTCATGTTATTTGCTTTCTTTAAGAATTTTCCAAAAGGTATTTTTTGAAGGTGTTTAGACTCTTTATCTTCAACAATTATAAATCCATCACTTGTAAGACTTTTATAAAGGTAAGTTGTCATTGGGATAACCCCATCAATACGCATAACAACAGTTCTAAACTTATTTTTATGAGACATTTTTTGAAAATCTATGTTTTCAATTTCATCGCCTTCACGCCAGTGTAAGATTTCCGGATGAAGCTTGTGAGGAGGTGCGTTATTTATCTTGTTATCAAAAAATCCCATTAGTTATCTTTTTTTGTACCCCAAGTTTTATATTCTGATTCCTGATCTTTTCTATCCTCAGGAACTTCTCTTAACGGTTCACATTCTTTCAAGGTTTCATGTAAATTTTGAGGTAGTCGTTGGTACCAACCCGTTCCTTCTGTTTTCCATTTTAACATTTCGTCAGAAACATCTTTCACAATTTTTGCAGGATTTCCAACAACCACTTTTCGATCCGGAATCTCTGTTCCTTCTTTGATAAAAGCTAAAGCCCCGACTATACATCCGGCTCCGATTTTCACATTATCCATTACAACGGCATTCATCCCAACCAAACAATTTTTCCCGAGATGAGAACCATGAATGATAGCTCCGTGTCCGACATGTGCTCCTTCCTCTAAAACAACAGTAACTCCGGGAAACATATGAATGGTACAATTTTCCTGAACATTGCAACCATCTTCAATTATAATTTTTCCCCAATCTCCCCGAATTGCAGCTCCGGGACCTATGTACACATCTTTTCCAATAATTACATTGCCGGTTACTGCCGCAAGCGGATGGATGTAAGCACTTTCGTGTATTACGGGTTTATATCCTTTGTATGAGTAGATCGCCATACGGCTCGGTTTTTAGAGATTAAGTTATTGAGTGATTAGGTTGATTTCTTAGCTTTTTTTAGATATTGAACATATCCATTTAAGATCTTTAAACATTCCAAAATTTGTTCATTTGTATTCTTGAATTGTTCATCATTTATAAATCCTTCATCTTTAGCACACATCAAATGTTCTAATGTTTCATACAATGAGCCACGTGCAATTCTGCAAAACTGAATATTTTCTTGGTAGTGAAATCGACCAAATCCTTCTGCAATATTTGCCGGTATTGATCTTGAAGATCTAATTATCTGATCTTTTAATCTGAATTTCTCATCAGCAGGGAAATTTTTTATCAATTCAGAAATTAAAATCCTTAATTGTCTGGCAGATTTCCAAGATTCTAGCTCAGATAGTTTATACATAACGTAGACTTAATAACTCAGTAACTTAATCTCTTAAACACCAATCTTCTCCAAAATAACAGCAAAACCTTGTCCAACTCCTACGCAGAGCGTACAAAGCGCATATTTAGCGTTTTCTTTTTCATGGAGTTCTATGGTAGCCGTTTGAAGAAGTCGTTGCCCGGTCATTCCTAATGGGTGTCCAATTGCAATTGCTCCACCGTTAGGATTCAGTCTTGAATCGTTGTCTTCTAAACCTAGTTTTCTGGTAACACCAAGCGATTGACCCGCGAAAGCTTCATTTAGTTCGATAATGTCCATATCTGATAAAGAAAGTTCGGCGCGTTTAAGGGCTTTTTGAGTTGCTTCCACAGGTCCTAATCCCATAATTCTTGGCTCAATTCCCGAAACTGCGGAAGCCATAATTCGAGTTTTTGGTTTGAATCCATATTTTTCGACTGCAACACTAGAAGCAATCAATAAAGCTCCGGCTCCGTCATTTAGCCCGGAAGCATTTCCGGCGGTTACAGATCCGTCTTTACGAAAGGCAGGTCGGAGTTTTCCAAGAATTTCAGCAGTAGTATCCGGACGCATGAATTCATCATGCTCAAAAATAATAGGATCACCTTTTCTTTGAGGGATTTCCACTTTCACAATTTCTTTAGCCAATCTTCCCGAATCTCGGGCAGCTCCGGCTTTCTGTTGACTCCAAGCTGCGAACTTATCCTGATCTTCCCGAGAGATTTTATGTATTTCCACTACATTTTCGGCAGTCATTCCCATGCCATCTGTTCCATGCATATCGTGCATTTTCGGATTTACAAATCTCCATCCAAAAGTGGAATCGTGCATTTCATTGGTTCCCGAGAAAGGGGAGTTTCCTTTTCCTAAAACTATCGGGCCACGAGTCATATGTTCTACACCTCCGGTGATGAAGACGTCACCCTCACCGGCTTTTATTGCATGAAAAGCACGAATTGTTGCGCTCATTCCTGAAGCACACAATCTGTTTACCGTTTCGCCAGGAACAGAAACCGGAAGTCCGGCTAGTAACCCAGCCATTCGAGCTACATTTCTGTTATCTTCACCAGCTTGGTTTGCACAACCAAAAATTACATCCTCAACTGATTTAGGATCTAATTCAGGATTTCTTTTTAACAGTTCTTTGATGGGAATTGCAGCAAGATCATCAGCTCTGATTGAAGAGAGCGATCCTTTTAACTTTCCAATTGGAGTTCTGATTCCGTCGATAATAAAAGCTTCGCTTTTTGACATATGATTTAAGATTTAAGACTTAAGAAAATTTTTGAATTAGTTTATATAGAATTTTTTGAATACTAATCACTTCTTCGGTTAAAGAGGCAAAATAATCTTCAGAAAGATAACCCAATTTATAGCTAATGATTAGTTGAGTTTCAATTTCTGAACAAGAACCAAAAGAGATATTTAAAAATTGTCGAAATTCTTTATCAGAGTTTCTTCCGGCTCCTTCTGATATATTTGAACTGATAGAAACTGAAGCTCTTCTTAGTTGTGAAGTAAGGCCATATAGCTCATCTTTGGGAAAGTTTTTAGTCACAGAATAAATTTGAGTGGCAAAATCCACTGCTTTATTCCATACATCAAGTTTCTTGTAATTGTGCATGTCTTAAATCTTACATCCTATATCTCAAGTCTATTTTTAATGTCTCCCAGTCCTAAAAACAGTTCCCCTAAAATCCGCAACCAAATCATCATTCTGATTGATAACCTTGACCTTGTACACACCAATTGTTCGTCCATTTTGAATTTCTTCCGTTTCAGCGATTAACTGATCACCGACTTCTACTTTCTTGGTGTAGTTGATGTTGTTTTCTAAGGCAACTGATATTGATCCCCGGGAATTTGAAGCAAAAGCAAATGCACTATCAGCAAAAGAGAAAGTAATTCCACCATGACAGATTCCAAATCCATTCACCATTTCTTCCCGAACGGTCATCGACAATTTTACATAGCCAGGTTCGGATTCCAGAATCTCAATTCCCATCCATTGAGAAAAAGAATCCTTTTTCATCATGGACTGAATTATGTTTTTGAAGTCTTTACTCATGTTGATATTAGTCTGTCAGTAATCAGGAGTTCAGAATTCAGCAACGCTCGTGCGTAATTCTGAATTCCTGAATTCTGATTACTTCTTTTCTCTAACCATTCTTTTCAATAGTGGATTTGGGCGGTAACGATCTTCCAGATACTCTTCATATAAGGCATTCATTCTACCCAATACATTTTCCAAACCGATTTCTTCCGCCCAGACAAGCAATCCCTTGGGATAGTTCACACCGTTTTGCATAGCAAGATCTACATCTTCAGCAGAGCCAATATTCATAAACACTGCATCAAAGGCTTCATTGATGAGCATTACCAATATTCTGTGAAGGATTTCTTCGCCTAATTCTTTGTCTTTATTCGGATCAGAGTTTTTAGCATCTTCTCCGTAATTATAAAAACCTTTACCGGATTTTCTGCCTAGCCAACCGGCTTCAACCAGTCGCTTTTGGGTAAAAGAAGGCTTAAATCTCGGATCGTAATAAAACTCTTTGAATACACTTGATGTCACTTCGTAATTCACATCATGTCCGATCAGGTCCATGAGTTCAAACGGTCCCATTCTAAACCCGCCTAATTCTTTCATCGCCCAGTCGATAGTTGGAACGTCAGCGACTCCTTCTTCCAAAATTCGAAGTGCTTCCGAATAAAAAGGACGGGCTACACGGTTTACAATAAATCCCGGAGTGTCTTTTGCCATTACAGTGATCTTGCCCCAATCAGAGATAAATTCTTTGGTAGATTGAGCCAGTTCAGTATCTGTTGCCACACTTGGAATAATTTCAACCAATTTCATCAGCGGAGCAGGATTGAAAAAATGAACGCCTAAAAATCGTTCCGGTTTTTTTAGTGCTGATGAGATCGATGCAATGGAAAGGGAAGAAGTATTTGAAGCAAGTACACAATCTTTAGATACAATTCCTTCTAATCTTTGGAATGCATCTTTCTTGATATCTATGTTTTCTACGATGGCTTCAATTACGAACCCGCATTTCCCAAACTTAGTGATATCATCCACGAAATGAATGCGAGATAAAATCCCGTCCACTTTCTCCTGACTCATTCTACCTTTTTCGACTTGTCGATTCAGAATTTTTTCTAAACCTGCTTTGGCTTTCGGAAGCTGTTCAGCATAAGCGTCATATAGAAATACCTCATGCCCATTTGAAGACGCAATTTGTGCAATTCCAGCACCCATTGTTCCGGCACCAATAATTCCTATGACTGTATCTTTATTTAAAATATTACTCATGTTTATTAATGCGAAATTTGATTTCCAATTTTTCCTAAATGTGTATTCTGAAAGCTGTCAAAATGCTTTAATCCATATCCGAAAATGCGATCAAAAGCAGAGTGTCCGAAATAAACAACTCCTATTCCTAACAACCATTCGAGATTAGTAAAATAACCAATCAAGCCACACAATAGCCAAATACCTTTGTGATGAAAGATATTATAAAATATTGACCCGATTTTGGGACTTGCTGCATATCCCAGAAAAGAAATATCGGGAGTAAAAAAGAAACCGGCATAAAAGTACCAAGGAAGATTGGTAAAAAAAGGGAACAAGAAGATGGTTAACACAAAAAGAGCAACTTCTTCAAGAATCAGAATGTATTTCATTAGCCTATTTTTGATTAATCCTCTTTTTTTATCAAGTATAAAGTAAGAAATCTGTGCTGGAATATGATCCCGAAATTGTAAAGTTAAAATAAATTTGATATCATAATGATATCAGTTAACAAATAAGAGAAGTATGCCTGATGTACTTATACGAAATATCGATGAAAAAACGCTTAAAAATCTTAAAAAAAGAGCAGAGAACAATAATCGTTCTTTACAAGCAGAGCTTAAAACCATATTAGAAATGCATGGGAGTGTAGATTTTGAACAAACTAAAATATTTATGAGAGAGTCTATTGAAAAGTATAAAGCTGAAGGTAGAGTTTTTTCTGATAGCGTAGATTTAATCAGGGAAGACCGTGATAGATAAACCTCTGATTATTGATGCTTCAGTAGCAATAAAGTGGGTTCTTAATGAAAATGGAACCGATCAAGCTTCAGATTTATTAAATAATATTACAGAATTCTTTGAACCGGAAATATTTGATATTGAAATTTCTGCTATCCTTACTAAAAGAGTTCGAATGAAAGAGCTTGGCTACGATGAGGCTATTACTAAGAAATCTTACTTTACAAAACTGCCTTACTTTAAAATTCCACTTAATCAGATTGAGGAAAAAGCTTTTGATGTAGCTTCTAAGTTTAGCTTTTCCTATTACGATGGATTGTATTTGGCATCGGCACTAGCTTATGAAGGCAGATTGATAACCGCAGATTTTCGACTTTACAACGGGCTACAAAATACCCCATTCAAAAATCTTGTTGAAAAGCTTGAATACTAATTCTAAAAAATTACTTCCCTTTAAACTCAGGCTTTCTCTTTCCCAAAAAAGCAGCAACTCCTTCATGATAATCTTCGGTACTTCCTGCCTCAGCTTGTAGATCTGCTTCCAGATTTAATTGTGTTTCAAGATCATTATTAAAACCTGCATTAAATCCTTTTTTTGTGAGTCCATATCCGCGAGTAGGCATTTTTGCAAATTTCTTGCAAAGAGCCATGGCTTCTTTCATTAATTCATCCGCCGGAACTGATTTAAAGATCATTCCCATTTCAACAGCCTCAGGAGATTTGACAGGTCGGCCGGTAAAGGTGAGCTCGGTTGCTCTTGCCAACCCGACTAGCCTTGGTAAAATATAAGTTCCGCCGCTATCAGGTATTAATCCAATATTCGAGAACGATTGAATGAATTTAGCTTCTTCCGCTGCAAATACCATATCACAAGCCAAAGCGATGTTAGCTCCGGCTCCGGCAGCTGTTCCATTAACTGCACAAACAACTGGTTTTTCTAATGTTCTGATTGCTCGAATAATCGGGTTATATGTATGATGGACAACTTCGCCCAATTCTCTATCAGGATCTTTCGCTATCTCAGTTACTTCTTTAAGATCTTGTCCCGCACAAAAAGCTTTTCCATTTGCTGTTAAAAGAACACACCGGATTTCATCATTAGACTCAGCTTCTTTGAATGCAGCTTGTACTTCTTCTGCCATTCCGTAATTGAAGCTGTTCAATACATCAGGTCGGTTTAATACTATCGTAAGAACACCTTCTTCTAACTTGGTTTCAATAAACTGTGGACTCATTTTATAGGCTGAATTGGTTGTGCTAGTAAATAATTATTCTGTATTGAATGGGAGTAAGAACTGAAATCCATCGGTTCATAAGCTCTGAAATCAAAAGGAGCGACTGCGTTGAATTGATCAATGGCTGAGCTAAATTTTAGTCCTTGAAGTAAATATCCGGCTCCTTTTAAAAAATGATTTACTTTTAACGATTGAGAGGGAACCCTTAAGACAATGGAATTACTAGAGTTTTCAATATAGTTGAAGGAGATTGGTTTAAGTGCTGGTACTTCCCATTTCGTTTGGGTTGAATCCTGAGCTGAAACTGATGAAGTAATCAGAAACAAAAAAGTAAAAGAAATCAGAGTTTTCATATACATTTAAAATGTTCAAAGGGTTGGTGACAAGAATTACAAAAATATTGAGATTTGCAAGCGGTAGAGCCAAACTGACTTTGTAATTCAGTTTCAAAAGAATCGCAAAAAGGACAGGGTACAATCTTAGTTCCTGATAAACTCTTTAAGAAATCATTATCTGCGACTGTCTTTTCAGGCGGAGCAATGCCGTAATCTTTGAGTTTAGCTTTGGCTTCTTCTGTCATCCAGTCGGTAGTCCACGCTTCCGAGAAATCTAGTTTTACTTCAAAGTTTTCTATGTTTTTCTCTTCCAGCTTTTCCCTCACCATTTTCTCAATGGCATTCATGGCCGGGCAGCCGGAATAGGTTGGAGTAATCCTTACCAGAACTTTGCCTTGCTCATCAATGCCTACGCCTCGGGCTATTCCCATCTCAATAATATTGAGCACAGGAATTTCAGGATCAGTTACCTCGCGGATAAATTCCCAAATCTGCTCTTCGGTATGTAGGGTTTTCGTTTTCAATATAGTATTGAGATTTGAGCATCGAGTATTGAGCGAGTTTGAATTGAGCTTTACTCAATGCTCAAACCTCAATACTCAATACTATTCTTATTTCCAATCAGCGTCAGGATGAGAACGTCTTAAAAACTGCATTTGAGCTAACATAGGCCCCAAATGTTCTGTGTGCATTCCATTTCGGCTTCCGGTCATCATAAATTGATTCCAATCAGGAACAGTTAAAGTTGCTTCAGTTAATGTGTCTTCAACTAGATTTTTCCATTCATCTTTAAATGATAAAAGATCAGCTCCATTTCCTTTAGCAAGCATCATTTCATCAACACCATCAATGAAAAATAATTCTCCTACATACATCCAGAGTTCATCGAAAGCTTCTTGCATTCGTTTTTTACTTTCCTCAGTTCCGTCACCAAGTTTAAGTACCCAATCTCTGGAATGTCTTAAATGATATTTGATCTCTTTCAGGTGTTTGTTGATCATTCCCGCGAATTGCTCATCTTTGGAATCTTTCAATTTTTCATACTGAAAATAACTGAATGAACTAAATAAAAACTGACGGGCAATAGTAAATGCGAAATCACCTTTTGGTAATTCGCATAATTGAAGATTGGTGAAATCGTAATCATCTCTGAAGTAAGCAAAATGATCTTCATCATTTCCTTCACCCTCAACTTCTGCAGCATAAGCGTAAAGAGAAGAAGCGTGTCCGATAAGATCAAGTGCCATATTTGCAAGAGCAAGGTCTTCTTCCAAAACCGGTCCATGCCCGCACCATTCTGACATCCTTTGTCCAAGAATAAGCCGGTCATCAGCTAGTCTTAATAAGTAAGTAACTTTCGATTCTTTCAGAGATAATTCTTTTGTTGTACTCATGTGATAGTTGTTGGTTATTAGTGATTTGGATTTACCAATTCGCCAATAACAATTAACAAATTACTTTCTTTTTTTGACGGCTCTAGGAACGCTATAAAATTGCGGATGTCTATATGGCTTATCAGAAGCGGGATCAAAAAATGAACCCATATCTTCCGGCGTAGAAGCTGTGATCTGATTAGATGGAACCACCCAGATTCCAATTCCTTCATTTCTTCGGGCATAAACATCCCGGGCATTTTGCAAAGCATTTTCAGCATCCGAAGCGTGCAAACTTCCGGCGTGCTCGTAAGGTTTACCATTTTTAGGCTGATAAAAAACCTCCCACAGAGGCCAATCTTTTTCGTTATTTTCGCTCATTAATTCTGATTTTGTCATTTCGAGTGGATGCAAGAAATCTAAAAATATTTATTAAAGCTTACTTTAGATTTCTCAGTCTACAAGCTCCTTCGAAATGACAATTCTATGTTTAAATTTATTTATGAAGCCTTTTCACGGCTTAATTTTTTCTTTCTGGCGTAAGCTTGTGCTGCTTCCCGAACCCATACGCCATCTTCATGCGCTTTTCTTCGCGATTTAATGCGCTCACGATTCATGACTCCATTTCCTTTTACCACATCCCAAAACTCATCCCACGGAATTTCACCGAATTCCCAGTGCCCCGTTTCATCATTGAATTTCAAATCAGGATCGGGAAGCGTTAAATCTACAGCTTCAGCTTCCATTACTACACGATCAACAAAATGCTGACGAAGTTCATCATTCGTATTCAGTTTAACTTGCCATTTAAGTAATTCAGCACTGTTTGGGGAATTGGAATCATTTGGTCCAAACATCATTAATGTTGGCCACCAAAAACGATCAACGGCATTCTGTACCATTTTACGTTGTGCCGGAGTTCCTTCTGCAAGTTTAGCAACCATTTCATAGCCTTGTTTTTTGTGGAAGCTTTCTTCCTTGCAAATTCTCAGATTTGCACGAGCATATGGGCCATAGCTGGATTGCGCAAGCTTAGTCTGATTTACAATAGCTGCTCCATCCACTAACCAGCCAATTACACAAACATCAGCATAACTAAGCGTTGGGTAATTAAAAATGCTGGAATATTTAGCGCTACCGTATAAATATTGATCAATAAGTTCGCTTCTTCTAACACCAAGTGTTTCAATAGCACTGTATAAATAAAGACCATGACCGGCTTCATCCTGAACCTTAGCTAAAAGCACTAATTTTCTTTTTAATGAAGGTGCTCTCGATATCCAATTTCCTTCAGGAAGCATACCCACAATTTCGGAATGTGCATGTTGACTTCCCATTCGAACGATCTGATCTCTGTAACGCTCTGGCATCCAATCCTTAGGTTCAATTTTTTCTCCCGCGTCAATTCGGGCTTGAAAGTCATCTAATTGCTGTTGTGTTTCCATGGTGTAAGCGCTTTTTTAGTTCAGTAGCATAACATGCTTTAAAAGAATTACATTCCTAAGAATATAATAAAAGCAGACTATTGATTTTTGTTTATTCATTTCCTTTTATACTTTTATAGAGTAAAATAAATAAACATCAATTCTAAGTTTAGATATCCGGAGATATAATGGATCAAAAATGACGTGCCTGGCAACAACAATAATTCTACTCAAGTAGTATAATTATCTATTTAGATGCTAAAAGCAGTCATTAATTTTTCAATAAACGGGTAATAATAGTAGTTGGGTAGACCAGAAATTTCATTCAAGAGCTACAGCAACTAATTTTGCAGTACTGTTGAATGCCAACCTGAACAGTTTGTAAAGAGATAACAATGAAAGATCAAGACAACGTACTAGAAAGAACAGTAGAAGAAGAATTTGATGATCATCTTGGTTTGCAAGATGTAGATTATGTAGAACATTATGTAAGCAATGCCAAGCAAACAGCGCATTATTACATCACAACTTTTGGATTCCAGCTTAAAGCTTATTCCGGATTAGAAACCGGAGTTCGAGATCGTTCTTCCTATTATTTGGAGCAAGGTAATATTCGGTTTGTGATCACAGCTCCGCTAAGTAGTAAGTCACCCATTTCAGAATTTGTGCATAAACATGGTGACGGAATCAGAGATATTGCCATGCACGTGGAAAATGTGGATCGAGCGTTTAAAGAAAGCGTGAAAAGAGGAGCAGTTGTTGTAGAGGAACCGCATTCTCTTTCTGATGAAAACGGTACCATTCGAAAAGCAGCTATCAAAACGTATGGAGATGTAATTCATTCTTTTATAAACCGAAGTGAATACGATGGCATTTTCTTCCCAAAATTTGTCGCTAAAGAAAGTCTGATCAACACCGACCCTGTTGGGGTACAGTTTGTAGATCACTGTGTAGGAAATGTAGAATTGGGTGAAATGGACACCTGGGTAGCTTTTTACAGAGATGTGCTGGGTTTTACTCAGTATTTAAGTTTTGATGACAAAGATATTTCTACCGAATACACCGCATTAATGAGTAAGGTTATGGCCGGTGGACGTGGAATGATTAAATTTCCGATCAATGAGCCCGCTGACGGAGTGAAGAAATCTCAAATTGAAGAATATCTGGACTTCTTTGAAGGTCCGGGCGTGCAACATGTGGCATTGCTTACTGCTGATATCATTGACACCGTTACAAAACTCAGAGACAGAGGAGTCGATTTTCTGAAAGTACCCAATACCTATTATGAGGAACTGGAAGAAAGAGTAGGAAAAATTGACGAGCCGATTGATGTATTAGCGGACCTTGGAATTTTAGTAGATCGCGATGATGAAGGTTATCTGCTTCAGATCTTTACGAAACCTGTAGTTGATCGTCCAACGCTGTTTTACGAAATCATCCAAAGAAAAGGTGCTCGTGGATTCGGAAAAGGAAATTTCAAAGCACTTTTCGAAGCTATTGAACGCGAACAGGATCTTAGAGGAAATCTTTAAACGAATTATTAATTATGGATTATGAATTTTGAATGGTAGTTAATTCGAAATTCATAATTAAACATTCAAAATTTAGCCATGTACTACCACGCATTAGGAACTATCCCGCATAAACGTCATACGGTTTTTCGCCGACCCGACGGAGAGTTATTTACTGAAGAACTTTTCGGAGCAGAGGGTTTTCACGGCAACAGTTCGTTGTTGTATCACTATCACATGCCGACCAGAGTTACTAAGATCGAACAAGGAGCAAAGATCGAAGTTAAAGCGGCGGACGATCAAACGCTTCGTCATCGTCACTTGAAGACCAAAGATATTCCAACGGGTGGAGATGCCATTACAGGAAGAAAGATCTTGATGTTTAACAATGATCTGCAGATTGGAGTAATGCGTCCAACCGATGCTATGAACTATTTCTACCGAAATGGAGAGCATGATGAATTACTGTTCATTCATGAAGGAACTGGTCATCTGCAAACCAACTTCGGTAGACTGGATTTCGGATACGGAGATTACATTTATATTCCTCGCGGAACCACCTACCAAATGAATTTTGATACGGACAAGAATCGTGTGTTGACCGTAGATTCAACCGGACCGATTGATTTCCCAAAGCGATATTTATCTGAAATAGGGCAGTTCATGGAAAATTCTCCGTTCTGCGAACGTGATTTCCGTTTGCCGCAAGAGCAATTGTTTTTTGAGGAGGAGGGAGAATTTGAAGTTCGAATTAAGAAAGGTGGACGAATGCATCATTATACTTTTGATCATCATCCGTTAGATGTGGTCGGCTGGGACGGTTATTTATATCCGTGGATCTTCAATATCAAAGATTTTGAACCGATTACCGGACGAGTTCACCAACCACCACCGGTGCACCAAACTTTCCGAGGGCACAATTATGTGGTTTGTAGTTTCTGTCCTAGGAAATTCGATTATCATCCTGATGCCATTCCGGCGCCTTACAATCACTCCAATGTAGATTCAGATGAAATGCTATATTACGTAGAAGGCGATTTCATGAGTCGAAAGGGAATGGATTATGCAAGCATTACGCTACATCCCGGAGGAATTCCACACGGACCACATCCCGGTAAAGCCGAAGCCAGCATCGGCGCAGAAGAAACAGACGAATATGCGGTTATGATCGATACCTTCAAGCCGATGTACGTGACAGAAGAAGCGATGCGATTAGACGATCCGAGCTATCCGTATTCGTGGTTGGAGGGGGAGTGATTTTAGGTAGTTTTTTAGGTAAAAGGAATTGAGGAATTTTCTCACATATTTGTAAATCAAGAGAAAGTATCAAATATGCTTAATCAAGTTTTAATAAAAGTTACAGATTATAATATCTCTCTATGGAGCTTATTCATGCTAGGAAGAAAATCCTTACAATTATGCGATTTATTTTCAATTAAACCATTAAAAGAATATTCTTTCTGACCTTCGTTATAATAGTTGGGGTAGATGGCATCAAGCTTAAAACCATTTTTATTAAGTATACTACTAAATTCTGCTAACCTTTTTTCAGAAACAGTTATATTTGGCTTGCAATTATTCAATAGATGAAATGAGTCAATTAGCATATTCGAGCCAATTCCTAAACCTTGATATTCTTCTTTAACTCTAAAAGTACAAATTTTACTTTCAAGAGGATTTCGCTTTAATATTGCAACACCAACAAGTTGCTGTTTTATATACTTGAGCAAAAATTGCCTAGAAAAGCCAATTTCAGGAATAACCTTTTTAAAATACCACTGCTTGAAATTAGGATACTCGTCTTCTAAAAGTTCTAGAAATGAGTATACCTCATTAATTATCAAATTTGCTTCGATATTTTTTGATGATGTGCTACTAATTATTAACGTTTTCATTTTCTTGTCTTTTTAACTCTTCTATAACGCCTTCAGTTTTAGTCGCTCTATTTTCTTTTGGGGAAACGATATTATCGTATAGAAAATTACTTAATAAATTAAATATAATTGTTAGCAACATTAGAAAAAATATATATTTAAGTATAGTTCTTGATGAATTGTTCTCATACTTTGTTTGAACTAATGCACTAAAATCATTTAAACCTTCTTCATTTTTAATTTTCCAATGGTATGCCAAGATGGCTTCATTTTTAATGTTTACATCCCCGATGTAATCTTTCCATCTTTCCTTTTCAAGTTGACGAGAACTTATGAATGGGACATGTGAAAAAACATATTCTTCGCGCGAACTACATATAAAGAAATAATGAACCTTTTTAAAGTGATACATTTTTCCATCTGATTCAATTTGTTCTAGTAGTTCATTACTTAGATCTCTAGCTTCATTAATTCGAAAATCAATAATTTCTGTCTTTGAAAATGCACTTTGAAAAAGTTCATTAGAGGGAGTGTCAACATGACTAAACAATGAAGTATAATCATGATTTATTCTTATTCTTATATAGGTATTTTGAGGTATACGACCCTTAAAGCAAATGCTAATTTTTGTACCATGATTAATTTCTTCCACATCAATATTAGAGTCTTTCAGCTTATAGATTGAGAACAGGTTAGTACCAGACTGGTCAGAAATTTTGTAGTAATCTGAATTTGCAGTTTGACTTTTATTAAAATTAGCGTTGAAGAGAGTGTTTACTAGCTTATCGTTATCAGAGTTAACAATTTTTGACCCTAAATCTTCAACATGACTTTTTTTTATTTTAGTTGGATAATATATGTTGAGCTTTTTTATGGATGTAGTATTATTTAATAAAAGACCGATGTCAATAAATCGTTCGAATTCTTTATTCTTATTTGAAGGTAGTTTCCAAACATTTACATGTAACTCTACTTTAGGGGATTCTAAAGGCTTTTCCCCTTTGGGCTCAAACCAAAGTGCTAAACTCTTCATGGTAAAAATAATTTTGAGGCGCTCTAAAATTGCTAATTAATTTCGAAGGTGGCGTAGCTATTAGAGGTACAAATTTTTTGATGTATAAAGCAGATATTGTTTCTCTATTACCACAATAAGCATAAAATTCAGATTTTTCTATTCCTGATTTTTTTTCTGTTAAACTCCAAATTTTATGAATTGTATCAGTCTCTATTTTCTTGATTTCTATAATGCCGCAAATTTTTTTAACAGGGCTTGTAACGTATAAGTAAATCTTTGAGGTCTTTCTTGGAGGAACTTTTCTATACTCTATAGTTTTTTCCCCTTCTGAAATTAGTTTATAGTATTTTGGCTTAATTGACATAAGGCATACTTGACTATACTTTATCATCATAACCCAAATCTTTATTCGCTGTATTTGAGTCTTTATCTTTATTTTGGAATTGTTCTAGAGGAAACCTGCTGTAATATTCTTCCATAACATTTCTAAAACCTTTGTGGCAATCAACATTTAATTGATTTGATAGTTTGAAGATTAAAAAAAGTAAGTCTCCGATATTATCTTCAATTTCTTGGTGGTATT
>Ga0189291_100377_pt1 | contig 17126 bp, 16 predicted proteins | sample UW1redminimetaG_FD_130331 | JGI IMG/M metagenome (GOLD analysis project Ga0189291, IMG submission 130331) | Marine microbial communities from the Costa Rica Dome - UW179B-red mini metaG | ecosystem: Environmental > Aquatic > Marine > Oceanic > Photic zone | place: Costa Rica: the Eastern Pacific... | reverse complement strand
CTACCGAGAAAAAATTAAATGAATTGGAAGAAGAAGCTTCAAATGAAGCTGCTGAAGCTAAGAAAGAGGCGTGGAATAACTACATTACTCCGATCAAAGAAGACAAAAAACAGATGCTTGAATGGTTATCTGACTTAAAGGATGAATCAGGCGAGGCCGGTATTGATGATCTCATCAAAAAGCTCAAAATGGTTCAAAGTCCATTTAGAAAAGATATACTTTCTGCGGGAAGAAAAGCATTATATGTTACGGCAGGTAAGCCGGGTTCCGTTAGAGATGCGATCAAAAAATGGGTACACAAAAGTACAGAAGCAAATAAAGAGCGTTTCAATTCTCACTTGTTGAGTGAAACCGAGTTTTCTCCGTTAAAGATAGATGAGATCAAAGCCGAGTATTCTGATGACTCTAAAAATGTTGACGGACGTGTTGTTATAAGAGATAACTTCGATAAAATCTTTAAGAAATATCCGAACACACTGGTTTTTGGTGAAGATGCCGGAAAGCTAGGCGATGTAAATAAAGGGTTGGAAGGTATGCAGGATAAATACGGTGAGATTCGTGTGACTGATACCGGAATTCGTGAAGCGACTATTCTTGGACAGGGAATCGGGATGTCGTTACGTGGACTTCGCCCAATTGCTGATATTCAGTATTTAGATTATGTGCTGTATTGCTTTCAGGGAATGAGTGACGATCTTGCTTCTCTACGATATAGAACCAAAGGTGGTCAGGCCGCTCCCTTGATAGTGAGAACTCGAGGACACCGCTTGGAAGGAATCTGGCATTCAGGATCGCCAATGGGAGTGTTGATCAATGGATTACGTGGTATGCATTTATGCGTTCCAAGAAATTTGACTTCTGCCGCCGGATTTTATAACACACTGATACAAGGCGACGATCCTGCTATGGTAATTGAGCCATTGAACGGTTATCGGTTAAAAGAAAAACTCCCTGAAAATTTAGGTGAGTTTACCACTCCATTGGGTATTCCAGAAATTGTGAAAGAAGGAAAAGATATTACCATCGTTTCTTATGGTTCTACCTTTAATATTATTGAAGGGATGATATCACAGTTTGAAGATACCGGAATTTCTGTGGAACTGATTGACGCCAGAACATTACTTCCATTTGACAGAAACCACATGATCGTAGAATCTCTAAAAAAGACAAACCGATTGTTAGTAGTAGATGAAGATGTTCCTGGCGGAGCAGCTGCATACATTATGCAACATATTTTAGAAAAGCAGGGTGGTTACCGTTATCTGGATTCCAGACCTCAATGTTTGACGGCTCAACCTCATCGTCCGGCATATGCCACCGATGGAGATTACTTCAGCAAACCCAATGCAGAAGATATCTTTGAAGCCGTGTATGGAATTATGCAGGAATGTGAAAAGGATAAATTTCCGAAGATTTATTAATTTTGATGAGTACTTTTTAAAATTAATTATCAGTAGTGAATTTTATTCTTGTAGTTACTGGTTCTGATCGAAAAAAACTACCATTCAATTCCCGGAAATTTCGTAACAAATAAATCGTGTTAGAATTAAATTCTTTTGAATTATCTATATATAAATCACTTTGAGCTTTTAAGGTATCCAAAGGAACAAATATTTCGCCATTAAGAGACTTTTCAAGATAGTTATGAGTAGCATATGGGTCGTTTGTATCCCAACTAATGCGAATAGTACTATCTGACATGAAACTAGCTTTAAAATTGGTTGGCTTCTGTAGGTCGAAGGTAAGTGAAAAAGGGTCAAGAGGGCTATTTCTTTTATACTCGGTTGGAACTTCTGCACAGCTCAAATAAGAAATGCATAATAAATAAATAAGGATTTGAAACAGTTTCATTTCTAAAACCTCACTTCTAGTTTAGCTTTGGGAATAAGTGTCTTGTCAACTTCTATATAAGGGTTGAACTCAAATTTGCCTTCTCTAAAACCTAATTTAGGTGGCTGAATTCCATCAACTATATTAATTAAATATACAGATACAAACCCGATCAGGGAAATGCGTCTCTTTTTTTGGTAGTCTTTAATTTGATCGTATTTGGCTTCCGATTCCTCTACAATTTCTAAAACTCTGGATGTGCTTGAGGCTGATCTGTATTCAAGCCTTAATGCCTCATAGTTTTTATTTTCCTCACTGATTTTAGAGTTATATATAAGAGAAGAGGCTCCAAAAATGGTAGTTAAACCGGCTATTAAAACACCTCGCTGGGTTTGTCTTTTCGATATCTGAGCATAACCGGGAAGCAAACTTCTGGTATAAATATTAGTTTTTTTGGGTCGTAAATATTTTTCGAAGGTCTTGAGCTCTTTAGTAATCTTAAGTTTTTCTGAAGCTGAATATCCTCCGTTTTCAATTTCTAAAGTATAAGTGCCTTCCGGGATATTAAGCCTAACAATCTCAGTAGCAATTTCTTCACCATTAATTTTAATTTTGGAATCATAATCAGTTACGATAATAGCATTAGATTCCCAAAAACATCGAGCGTATTTACTGTACTTTTTTCGATTTTTGAAGCTATCTAAAAATAGAAGATCAAAAGAACGATTTAAGGTATCTCCCGCATTAAGATTTATATCAAAACTAAAATCTCTGTAATCTTCTTGAACAATCGTTACGGATCTTACTTTTGGGCTTAAAGGAATAATGCCTTTTTTATCAATTTTTTGACAGTTATTAAAATCTTCATCAAAAACGGCAAATCCATTACCAGACTGAATCTCATATTTTAAATATGAAGATTCTTGCTGAGCAAAAATATCGGGTAAATAGAAAAAGTAAAAGAATATTGAAATTAGGAATGCTTTTTTCATGCGGTTAAATATAAAGAATTTATAAATTTATTTCTAAATTAATCCTCTCGCTTTCAACTCCAAATACTTATTAATGGCGTTTACCGATAACTCTTTGGGAGGGGTGAGGATAGTATGAATTCCTCGTTGGTTGAGAGCTTTCACGATTCGACGCTTTTCATAGCTGAATTTTTCTGCTATGGTTTTGGTGTATATGTCGCTCACACTTTCTGATTCTTTTTCCAGCAAGGATGTCATTTCGGTATTCTCAAAGAAAATGGTAACCAATAAGTGATCTTTTGCCAATCTTTGTAAGTAGGGAAGCTGTCGCTCCATTGCAGAGTACGTTTCAAAATTGGTATACAATAAGATCAGACTTCGCTGATTGAGATGAGTTTTCAATCCCACGAGCATCCGCTGAAAATTAGATTCCATGAAATTAGTATCCAGATTATACAGAGCTTCCTGAATCCGTTGAATATGAACACGGCGTTTCTCAGGTTTTACAACTGTAGTTTCCTTATTAGTAAAGGTCAGTAATCCGGCTTTGTCTTCTTTTAATAAGGCGATATTGGAAATCACTAGGCTTGTGTTGATGGCGTAATCCAGAAGATGCAATCCATCAAAAGGCATTTTCATTACACGTCCCATGTCAATTACATTCACAACTTGTTGCGAACGTTCATCCTGATATTGATTGACCATCAAATCACCGGAACGAGCCGTTGCTTTCCAGTTTATGGATCGAACATCATCGCCTCGCACATATTCCTTAATGCGATCAAATTCCATGGTATGTCCAATCCTTCGTATCTTTTTGATGCCGATATCAGTCAGGCGATTTGAAATAGCATACATTTCAAATTTCTTCATTTGTACAAAAGACGGGTAAACGGGTACGGTTACATGCTCTATAAAAGAAAGCTTTCTCTCGATCAATCCAATTCGGGTCTTGGCAAAAACGTTTATGCTTCCGAAATCAAATTCGCCCCGTTCTGTAGGACGAAGATCATAAGAGATACTTTTACTTTCGCTTGATGGAAGTTGAAAGCTGATCTGGAAATCCCGGATTTGAAACTGGTGGGGTATTTCGTCGATAATTCTTAGATGAGTAGTAAATCTGAACTCATTTCTTATTTTGATCCATATCTTATTGTCATCACCGTTAGAGAGTCGCTTTGGAACTATTCTTTCAATTTGAATCGGATTATTGGATCCAAAAAGCAGAACAAGGTCAAGTACAACAAGCACTACTATTGCGACCAAACATAGCTCTGCAACAGGGATAAAAACCGGAAAGAAATAACCTAAAACAAACAGAACTATGTTTATAAACAGAGCCTGAAAAAGCAGATTATTAAGAAATATTTCGGAAAGAAAACGCTTTATCTCGGCACCTCAACTTTTTCCAGTGTCATGGCAATAACCTGATCACTGCTTATTCCTTCCATTTCTTTTTCCGGAGTAAGTGTGATTCTGTGACGAAGTACCGGCTTTATGATCTGTTTCACATCTTCCGGGGTGATGAAATCTCTGCCCCGAATGGCCGCCCATGCCTGAGCTGCCCTCATTACAAAAACAGATGCTCTGGGCGATGCTCCAATCGAAATGGAACTGGAGTTTCTTGTCCGTTGGATGATCTCAGCAATGTATTTCATTAACTCCGGTTCGACATGAATTTCACTAACAATCGCTCGTTGTTTTTCGATTTCTTTAGCATCGGATACTTTTGTGAGTAAAGAAAGATCAATTTTATTTCCACGTTCATAGCTTCCTTCCAGAATATTGATCTCTTCCTCCAACGAAGGGTAGGGTACATTGATCTTAAACAGGAAACGATCTAACTGAGCTTCAGGCAAGCGGTAGGTTCCTTCATGTTCTATCGGATTCTGAGTAGCAATTACCATAAAAGGAGCATCCATTTGACGAGTAATTCCATCAGTAGAAATTTGACGTTCTTCCATTACTTCGAACAAGGCAGCTTGTGTTTTAGCAGGGGATCTGTTGATCTCATCAATAAGAACCAGATTGGAAAAAATGGGTCCCTTTTTGAATTCAAATTCTGAAGTTTTAGGATTGAAAATGGAAGTCCCTATCACATCGGCAGGCATAAGATCGGGCGTGAACTGGATTCTGGAGAAGTCAGCATCAATGATCTGTGCAAGCAGTTTGGTAGTAAGTGTTTTTGCCACTCCGGGAACGCCTTCAATCAGCACATGACCATCCGCCAGTAAAGCTGCTATTAGCTGATCAACCATTTCGTGTTGACCCACAATAACTTTTCCGATTTCAGTTCTCACAGACTCAACCAGTGCTTTTACCCCGGAGAGATCCATTCTGGATTCAAATTTTATTTCGTCGCTTTGTTTCTGTGAATCAGTAGGTACAGATTCTGAAGTGCTATTTTCTTGTTCACTCATCGTTGTGATTGTTTATAGAATTCGTCGATCTTTTCTGTGATCAATTTAAGTTCGTTTTGAGATACATTATCTGATAATCCGGAAAGCTCAATCAGGTCAAAAAGTTTGAGAATTTCCTGTTTTTCAATTCCCGACCTGAATGCCAAGTCGGTTTTAAATTTCTCATCGGTATTCGAAACATCGAGTCGCAGATGTTGATTAATATATTCATAAAAGAATTTCAGTTTCTTATCGAGGATATCTTTATGAGAACCTTGTTCCAGATACAGTTCTCCAATTGTTTCAGCGAATTGAATACTCGAATTTTTTGGAGAATCTATAATAGGAATAATTCTCTGTTCACGTTTGGCTTTAAAGATCATAAACAGAAGTAGTGTTATAATTCCCAGATACCATCCATGTTTTAATCCGTCAGTGGAAATTACAACACTCATTGGTGTACCGGCAACCTTTCGCCCGGACTTATAGTAGCTATCCCAAATCGTTTCCTGAATCGGTAGATAAGATAATGTGGTGAATGCATAGGTAGCTAATTCAGGATCTCTCAAATAATAATTAGAATAGAGGTGAGGCGTTGAATTCAGATAAATAAATCCCTGTCCCCATTTTATTCGCACAAAATTAAGTTGATCATTATTCCAATATCCGAGTTCTTCTGTTTTGGAAGAATCATAGCTTATGATATGATAGAAAGAGGTTTTTTTGCTGTAATGCCAATCGTTTTTATTGTTAAAAGATGGATCACTAAGTGTAACCGTTTGCTTTTCTTCATCACTGACGGAATCAAAGAGGGAATAATAATAGTCGTATTCAAGATTCAGGGTGTCAGCGAGTTTCCCGGTAACAATTCCTGAAAGAAAAACCTGACCACCTTGTTCAGCGCTGTATAATAATTCTTCAGCCTCAAGAGGATCAAATTGTAATTGATCATTAATAAAGATCCAGTTTCTGGGTAAAGCAGAATGAGTATCATAGAAACTGTAAACCGATCGAGTATTCAGATCTATGTCAGAGTTAGGGAACAGAACGTTAAGTTCGTTGTACAGAATTTCAGCTCCGTAAGGGATGGAAGAAGAACGGGTAAAGTCGTTGGACCAGTTTACAGGCTTAGGTTTTAAAATCTCAACAGCAGCGTAAAGTATAACTGCAAAAATAAGAAAAGCGATATAGAATTTGTCTTTACGCATTCAACGAGCTTTGAAATTGTAGAAATACGGCTTTTACTTTTTGGTAGCGATCTTTATCAATCTCAAAATGACCGTAATCAATGTATTCGTGGAAGTAAGTCAATCTATCAAAGTAAGAAGCACTCGGGTGGTCATTTAGTTCTTTCAGATATTCGTAATTGGTTTTATCCTGTTTGAAGTGAATGAGTTCGTGATCTTTTAGCAAGATCAAAGATTTTTGATAGAGATATCGCACTGCTAATCCGTAATTCTTTTTTTCCAAAGCCTGAGCTATCAGGCTATCAATATTATTGGTGTTTAGGTCCCCGGCATCAATATTTAAATTCAGCAATGTTCGATCTTTTTTACCAGTGATAGCACTTTTAATTTCTCCTTTAAGCATTTGATTGAGAAGAGCTACCAATATCACAACAAAAATGAGTATGGCAGAACCTTTCAGAAAATATTCCACCCACTGGTTATCGAGTACGTTCCTCAGCCATTGTTGAATTGCGATAATAATTTTATCCCAAAGAGTGAGAGCTTCCTGTGGTTCATTATAAGCATACTTCTTCATTTTGCTGATTTCCTGAAGTCGTTCGTCAGAAGGAATTCTTAAATCAGGACTTGAAACAGAAGCGCTATCGTTTACTTGTTGTGCAAATACATAATTGTTGAAATTTAAAAACATCAACAAAAGAAGACCGCATAAATAAAATGGTGTATCCTTAAAATTCACGAGGGATTATTTTGCTCTCCTAAAGATTCAATTCTATTCATCATAGAATTACCGGTTTTACGCTCTTGAATATTGAAATAAACAAGGGCTTGAGAAGTAACAGGCATGCAGTATAACAATGCAGGAACTACTACTGATAAGCCATACAAGACGCTGATAATTGTTCCCAAAGAAGATGGATCACCCTGCGCAGATGCGGTCGAAAAAGAAACAATGCCTATCAGGATATACATAGGAATGATGAAAATATACGAAGCAAAATTCATGATTATTCCCATCACAAAACTCATTCCAAATGTGAACCACCAATAATCCTGGGTTGCTTCCCATGATTTTGAAAGTGCATCCCCGAAACTTTCTTCTTCAGCTATAAAAATAACAGGGGCCAGAGATAATTTTGTAGCAATATAAATACCAGGAATTATCAAGAATATTAAACCGATCATAGTGGCAATAGCTATTACAAAAAACAGTCCTAAAGTTCCGAAAAAATTACGAGCAAAATCTTCCAACAACATTCCGACCTCAATTTGTTCAACTCCTTCATCAACCAGCTGCATATGTTTGAAGACAACTACATAGATCAATAAAAAATTGAACATGAAAAGAAGCATACCAATAAAGAATTTCACAAAAAAGGAAGCCATACCATCATTAACAGCCTCAGGATTTAATGGTTGATTTGAAGTTACATCAGCAAAGTCAAACATGGACACGAAAGATGAGCTAATAAGCACCCCTGATATCAATAAAATGGGAAATACAAAAATAAAGAGTGCTTTACCCAGGCTTTTGAAATGAACTCGTAAGTAGGTAAATGTATCAGTTATGATTTGTCCAAAATCACGTGTTTTGCGTAGTTGAAAAGTGCTCATAATTGTATTGATTTCTTTTTAAGTCGCTGTGGATAGATAACAAAATAAAATAAAATAAAAGAAAAGGAGCTTACAATAATGAAAAGGCTTAACCAGATCGGCATTTCAGTATATCGTGTTACAAAAGATTCGAGAAATCCGGCAAGAATAAAAATCGGTACCAAACCAATTACCATCTTCATTCCTTTTTTTACTGCTTTAAGAAAAGACTGATATCGACTATAAGTTTTGGGAAAGAGAAAACTGTTCCCAAGTACAAAACCTGCAGCACCGGCAATTACAATAACAGAAAGTTCTAACGCTCCGTGAATAAAAACTACTAAAAAAGCTTCAGTTACTATTCCATATTTATAAAACATATGAAAGAAGGTGCCTACCATAATACCGTTTCCAAATAAAACCAGTCCGGTGCCGATAGCAGTTGTTAAACCGAAGACAAAGGCGATGAAAGAAACCCGGATATTATTGACGGTAATACCAAGAAACATATTCAGAGCGTGTTCATCTTTATAAACAGCAAGCGGATCGCCATCTTTGATATTATCAATGGTCATGTTTACATAACCGTCTCCAAGAATACTTCGGATAAAATCCGGTTGTATCTCAGAAGAAAGCACACCTATTGAAATTGCAAGTACAAATATGGAAAATGCATAAAAGAGCTCTTTTTGATGATCAGCAAAGATGAGAGGGACTTCTACTTTCCAAAAATTGATGATTTGGGTCAGATTTAATCGTTTATTTCTATAAAGAGTGTCGTGGGCTTTAACAGCTAGATCATTTAAATAAGCAGCTGTTTTACTTTCCGGATAATTACTTTGTGCAAAAGCCAGATCGTTAGATATTTCAATGTACAGATCAGCTATAGTATCTGCTGATTCACTGTTTGTATTCTTTAAAAGTGTTTCGAACTCCTTCCATTTTTCTGAGTTCTTTTTTAGGAATGCGACTTCCCTCATATCTAATTTTGTTTTCTACTTTTCTTTTGAAAATGTTGAGCTTACTTTGTACTGAATAGTACCCCATTTAACAACAAATTAAAAACCATAGATGGCTCAAATAGGCATAGAAACTGCCCAGCATGTTAAAATCAATTATAACCCTGCAGGGATATTTGAAAGGATTCTCGCATATCTGGTAGATTTTTTAGTTTTGGGGATTTACTGGACTGTGCTGATGATGATCAGCACATATGGAACCAGCATAGTTCCGGGTGACTCGGGAGGAGGTAATGATTGGATTCTTTACGTGATCGTTTTGCTACCGGTAATGCTTTATCACCTGACAATGGAGATCATATGGAATGGATATACAGTAGGCAAATGGCTGATCGGTATTCGGGTTGTTAAGTTAGATGGCACCAGACCAAGTGTGAGCAATTATTTGATACGATGGCTAATAAGATTGTTTGAGATCACAATGACTTCAGGAGTGGTCGCTTTTTTTACTTTGCTGTTGAATGGGAAAGGTCAGCGATTAGGAGATATCGCCGCAAAAACATGCGTGATCAAAGTGGGCAAAAGAACCAAGCTGAGTGACACTGTTTTTGAAAATATAGAAGATGAATACGACGCCACTTTTCCCCAAGTGGTTGAACTTACCGACAAAGAAATTTCAGTGGTCAATGATGTATTAAAAAGCAGAAACGGATATGATAAAGCAGCCTGGTTGACTATGGTTGCCAGAACCAGAGTACTTATTCAGGAAAAAACAGGAATCCTGAATTCAGGAATGGGAGATATCGAATTTCTGAAACAAGTGGTAAAAGATTATAATGCGTTACATGGAAGAGTTGAGTAGAAAATAGACGGTAGTGGATAAAAAAGTTCTTACTAAATTTACGAAGAGCGTTTTAGCTTTTTTTGTGCTAATGACTTTGGTTCAATGCCATTCTCTTTGGGAAGGGATTGGAAATGTGGTAGCTGAAGAAATGATGCCTCCTATTCTTATATCTTTGGAAACTGCCATGTTAACTGATATTTCTATTGCATATAAAGATTCTACCGGAAGATGGCCGCGAGATAGGGAAGCACTAAACCTATTTTATAAGAAAGAAGTAGAGAAATTTTTGCAAGATTCTGTATTTCAGTTCAATAATTCAAACTTTAAGTATCTAAAATTTAGTGATCTAAACGATACGCTGGAAATTTCATTTAGTACGATTCTAATACCTGATTCAGCATACAATTCTATATTTTCTGAGGAATTTAAGAAGACAAAGGTATCGGCTTTTTACAAGTATGCCGGTTTAGTTAAGCTATACTCGGACAGTACTGAAGAAAGTAATTATATGAGAAGCGTTCAGTTTGATAGCATGATGTTATACGACGCTAATAAAAAAGAATTTCATAAATACCTTCAATAAAACTCTTTACACTCTTCTGAAAAAAAGCTAGGATGACATAGTTTCGCTACACGGGCGAGTTGAGTAGAAAATAACATTATGCTAAGTAAATCACTTAAAGATTACCAAATTGTTCTATCAAGTGACGTCCATGAAAAAGATGGCATCGGGATTGAAGTCTGGTTTGAGGAAGAAATACTAATTGAGATATTTCGAGATGATAAAAAGGAAAACTATACTATCACTCTTTTTGTGAAAAGTCTTCCGTTAGAACTAATTGAAGAGAGTATTCAATATTTTAAAAAAGAAATTCCAAGAGAATTTCAGAAATAAATGTTACTACAAGCCAATGTTAAACTGTGGTGAGATCATAATCTGAAAGACCACTTCATCATTCAATATTCGTTATTGGATATTCAATATTGATTTCTTCAGATCAACCGATCAATAAAAACCGCCACCCAGACGAGTGGTAGATAAGCAATAGAAGCAAACATCAGCTTACGTGAGTTTTCTTTAGTTCGCTCCTGCAAAAATTTAATGCTGTAGAAAAGGAATCCGGTAGCAAGAAGCAAACTCAGAACTAAGAAGATGATTCCTGAAATGCCCATCACATACATGGCTATTGAAACAGGGTAGAGGAGTAGTGTACACACCAAAGACCAGATAGAAGTCTTACGGCCTGTCACATCATTTTTGGGAAGCATTTTAAATCCTGCTCCGAAGTAATCATCTTTCAAACTCCAAGCGATTGCCATAACGTGCGGAACTTGCCATAGGAAAACAATTCCGAATAAAAGCCACATACCTGGATGATCAATTGTACCGCTGGCTGCTGCCCAACCACCAACCGGAGGTAGCGCTCCGGGAACTGCTCCAATTAAAATATTAAATGCAGAAACCTGCTTCATCGGAGTGTAGGCAATCAAATAAATAAAAGTAGTGGCAAAAGAAACAGCTCCGGCCAAGGGATTTACTAATACAAAAAGATAGAAGAGGCCTGAAAATATTAAGATCAGAGAAAAGAACATACCGGCTGCAGGACTTATTCTTTGATCCGGCAAAGGACGTTTTTGAGTACGTTTCATCAAGCCGTCAAGTCGGCGTTCCATAAACTGATTATACGCTCCTGTTCCTCCTGCAATCATATAGGTGCCAATGATCGCGTGAATCATCAAAACAAAATTGAAAGAATTTCCACTGCCTAACACAAAGCCTACCAGCATGCTTGCCAGCACAGCTAGAGTGATTCCTGGTTTGGTAAGTTGATGATAATCAGAGATTACGTTCGTAAACGAACGATCAAGTTGAATTTTTTCTTCAATAGAACTCATGTAAGCACAGAAAATCTTGAAATTTTTAGCCCTCAAAGTTAATCATTTTCAAGGAGTATTGTTACCTTTCAGGATGAAATTAAATTCTTATCAAAAGATCGCACTAACAACGGTTTTTGCAACGCTTTTTTTAATCCTTGTTGGAGGTGTTGTAAGAAGTACCGGCTCCGGAATGGGATGTCCGGATTGGCCAAAGTGTTTTGGCAGCTGGATTCCCCCAACTTCTGTTGAGCAGTTGCCCGAAGGATATCAGAAGATGTTCGTAGAAAAGAGAATTAAAAAGAACGAGAAAATTGCAGGTTATCTTGAGAGTCTGGGATTTTCTGAAGTCGCCTATGAGATCAAGAATGATCCCGATATCAAAAGAGAAGAAGAATTTAACGCTACTAAAACCTGGATCGAATATCTGAATAGATTAGTAGGAGCCGTAATCGGGGTTTTGGTATTCCTCACTTTTTTGAGCTCATTAAAATATTGGAAAACAGATCGTTCTATTCCTGCTTTATCTTTCTTTGCTGTATTTCTGACAGGTTTTCAAGGATGGCTGGGTTCCATTGTTGTAAGTACAAATCTCCTCCCCGGTATGATAACCGTGCACATGATTTTGGCTATGGTGATCGTAAACCTGTTGTTGTACGGAACTTTTAAAGCCACTCAAGATTACGTACGAGTTGAAATCGATGAATCGCTCAGAAATAAATTATGGAATATAGGATTGGTGATTCTAATATTATCTACCATTCAAATGATACTCGGAACGCAAGTACGAGAAGAAGTGGATCTTATTAAGAATGTAAGTTCAGGGACTGTTCCTCCCAGATCGACATGGATTGAAAGTCTGGGAAAAATTTTTGAGATACATAGAACATTCTCATGGCTATTGGTGATCTCAGGAGCTTACTTAGGGTATCTGCTTTGGAAAGAGGAGATAACTGGTCAGTTAAAAAAATAGGCGTTATCAATGTAATATTAATAGCCGCCCAGGTTTTTATAGGAGTAGGTCTGGCATATTTTGATGTGCCAAAAATTCTTCAGGTTCTGCATCTGGTAGGGATTGCACTCATGATCTGTGCAGAATTCTTAATGCTCCTGATGTTGAAGGTTAGAAAGAAAGTTTCAGAGTAAGATCAGAGTTTTTCTAGAAGTTCGTTCAGAAAAATTTTCATTTCATTGAGATCCCTTTTTACATCCGCAGTTATTTCATTGTTCGAAACAGAAGAAGGTTCGGAATCGCTTTTGAGCACCTTCTTTACGCCGGCACTGGTATATTTTTTGTCTTCAACCAGCTCTTTGATCTTAAAAATTAGCTCAACTTCCTCTTCTTTAAAGGCTCTATTACCGGCGCTATTTTTCTTCGGATTGAGCTCTTTATAGTTCTTTTCCCAGCTTCTTAATACATGTGGAGCAAGTCCTGTAAGCTTGCTAACTTCTCCCATTGAGTAATACAATTTTTTCATAGTAAGTAGAAAGTGTATTTTGTCACGTTTTACGATTAGAAGTAAATCATTTCTGAACTATTATAAAAGCACGCATTTTGGAAAATAAGATAAAAACAGCAGAAATTGACATCAGTATTGTAGTTCCTCTCTATAATGAAGAAGAATCGTTGGGAGAACTAGCAGAAGCCATAGATAAAGCTATTTTCGCTCAGTACAGCTATGAAATTATTTTTGTGGATGACGGTTCCACTGATACTTCTTTTGAAGTGATAAGAAAGTTGTCGGCAAAAAATGAATTAATTAATGGAATCAGCTTTGCTCATAATTACGGTAAGAGTGTGGCTCTGCAAGCTGGTTTTGAGCAGGTTCGCGGAAAGTATGTGATAACAATGGATGCGGATCTTCAGGACGACCCTGATGAAGTACCTGAAATGATTCAAATGCTTAAAGATGGTTTAGACATGGTAAGTGGATGGAAGAAAGAACGCTTTGATCCGATTTCTAAAACTGTTCCATCTAAGTTTTTTAATTTTGTGACTCGTAAAGCAGCCGGTATAGAGCTTCATGACTTTAACTGTGGACTAAAAGCATATAAAAGAGAAGTAGTCGATAATATTTATTTATATGGAGAGCTTCATAGATATATCCCAATGCTTGCTAAGAAAGAGGGATTTACTCGCATCGGCGAAAAGGTGGTGAAACATCATCCTCGTAAATATGGAGAAACCAAGTTTGGTCTTTCTAGATTTATAAACGGGTTTTTGGACCTTATTACTATTCTTTTTGTGCAACGTTACTTTCAAAAACCCATGCATTTTTTCGGGACTTTAGGAATCTTTCTATTGATAGCCGGAACAGGAATCAATGCTTACATGGCGGTTCTTAGGTTGTTTTTTGATAAAGGGATTGGTGATCGTCCGTTGCTATTTCTGGGTATTCTTTTGATGGTGCTCGGTATTCAACTTTTGTCTACAGGTTTGATTGGCGAGTTGATCAATATTAATCACGTAAAAAAACAGAAGCCCAAGATTCGGGAAGTGGTTTAGGCTTCTTTATGGAACACACAAATTATAGACGGTTGTTTGGGGCTATGATTCCAGAAAATTAATTTCATAAAAAAAGCACTAACTCTTTCGAATTAGTGCTTTTTGTGTACCGCGTACGGGATTTGAACCCGTGTTACCGCCGTGAAAGGGCAGCGTCCTAGACCCCTAGACGAACGCGGCATTAGGGAATTTTCAATATAAATAAAAACAGATCAAAGAAGTATTGCGTTCAGTGATCAAAAACTGGGGAGCCTGATGGGAATTGAACCCACGGCCTCTGGTGCCACAAACCAGCGCTCTAACCGACTGAGCTACAAGCTCCAAGTGTTTCAAATAACAAGCTCCAAAAGTCAAAAAACAAATGATATTTGAAATTTGATTCTTGTGTTTTCGAATTTAAGTTTTGCCAAGGCAAAACTTTGTACTGCGTACGGGATTTGAACCCGTGTTACCGCCGTGAAAGGGCAGCGTCCTAGACCCCTAGACGAACGCAGCATTATAAAAATCAATAAGTCAAAAAAAGAACAACAGGTATAAAGTGAGGCGACAGGCGGATTCGAACCGCCGTACGAGGTTTTGCAGACCTCTGCCTAGCCACTCGGCCATGTCGCCTTGCATAAACTAGTGTTGTACGCCCGTCAGGACTCGAACCTGAAACCTATTGCTTAGAAGGCAATTGCTCTATCCAGTTGAGCTACGGGCGCTCAGTGTTTCAATATGTCAATACTTGTTGAGAAGATCATTTTAAGATGATCAACGCTATAAGTTTTCAATAAATATGTCGGGGAGACAGGATTTGAACCTGCGACCCTTCGCTCCCAAAGCGAATGCGCTACCGGGCTGCGCCACTCCCCGATTTTCCAAAATTGGAAAGGCAACAAAGATAAGGTTTTCTATGTACCATTACCACCTAAAATTGAAGATTATTTTATAAAATTTTTAAGAAGTAGGTTTATTAGCCAGAATCGCCGAAACGTAATTGTCCCAGCTCATTTTAGAAGCAGATTTATATACGTTTTCTGATGGAAGTGGTAGTTCTAAAAACTTGAGCATTTGCTCGGCCATAGAGTCAATATCCTCCGGTTCAGCTAAATATCCGTTAAACCCATCTTTAATAGTTTCTGGAAAATGGCCAACTCTTGTTGCGAGAATGGGTAGCCCGAAATTATAAGTAAGAGATTCCACACCCGATGGCGTAGCGGTTAAGTAATAAAGTACACTGCAATCTGATGCCTGGAAATATTTATGAACATCTTCATTAGGAATGAACTCATTTTTTACGACTACCTGTTCGTTTAATTCTAGTTCATCTACCAGAGAAAGCGGACGGTACTCCTGCTCACTCTCTTTATTTTTAAGTAAGAGTTTTTGAGCTATCCCAAATAAACCTCGTTTTATCCTCGTGCTGATCTTAGATGTATCTAGCGTGGCCCAAAATTCTTCTCCACATATCAAAAATGAAACATCGTCTCGTTGTTCAGTTACCTTTTTAAAAGCCTCAATCGCATTGTGAAGCCCTTTGTACTTTCTGATGAACCCAAAGTATAAGAACACGTTTTTCTTGAGTCCCAGTTCTTGTTTAAATTTCTCAACATCAAATTGTGGATCAGGTTGATAGAGATCGTAAACAGGATGAAATAATTTGATAACCGTAGTAGCTGAGCTATTCGATCTAATGCCTGATTCGTTTACAGAAAATTCTTTTTTTGGAAGCAAAGCTTTTAGCTCATCTACTGTTTTGTAAGCATGAGCTATATATGTATCGGCGTGTTTAATTCCCATTTTTGTAAAACGTTCGTCGATATTACTTCCTTCTTTTTGAACAACGAAATGTAAATCAAAGATTATTTCAGCTTCGGAATTGCGTTTAAGCCATTTAGCAATCGAACCCATCGGTAAACCCTGTATGGAAATGGCCCACTGAAAGATCACTTTATCAGGATTCAGTGACTTTATATACTTTGCAGTCTTTCTCCAGCTCAACGGATTATTGTAATTGGTGAGGTACTCAATTTTGATATTTGTGCCTTCCATAAAATCGGAACGACTCGATTTATCAACGAATTCACGAGGAATTATTGAAGGATACTGATTTGTCCAAGAGACAATATGCACCTCGTTACCGGGATTCTTGTCCAGACTTTTCGCCAATGACGTATTATAGTTGGAAATTCCACCTTTAAACTTAGGTCCCGGGCCGAAACAAACAATTACAGGCATATCTCTAAGTATATTTTTTTACGGCAACGTCGTACACTCTTCTCATGCCTTCTTCCAAAGATAACTTAGGTTCCCATCCCAGACGCTCTTTCACATAGTCCATTTTTCCATAACGGGAATGTACACCAACAGGTTTATCAAGGAGTGTTTTTATTTCTGGAGAATAATCAGCGAAAGAGGTGAATACTTCAATCAATTCAAGGAAGGTTGTAAGTCTGCCACTTCCTATATTAATAGCACTGCCATCTGTAATGTGATCCATTGCCAGTAAAGTACAATCCATTACATCATCAATATGTACAAAATCGCGACCTTGCTTACCTGTACCCCAAACTTCAAAAGGATTTTCTTTAAGTGCTGCGCGACGAGCGATTGCAGGAACAGGGTAGGAGAGATCCTGATCTTCACCATAACCACTAAACGGACGAATACAGGTTACTGAAACATCGTAATATTGAGCTGCAATGCTCGCTAAATACTCTCCGGTTAGTTTAGACCAACCATAAGTCATATCAGGTTGTCCCATTTTCTTGAAATCAATATCGCTTTCTGATAAAGCAATTGCATCCGATTCAGTTTGCAGATCAACAGGATAAGCGGCGCTTGAACTTGGATATAAAACTCGGGTTGGTTTCTGGCGACACACCCAAAGAAAGAATTCAGCGTCAATGGAAAGATCTAAAGCTACCATCATAGGGTCGCCGTCAATTTTAGCTCTTCCGCCAACAATAGCAGCAAAATG
>Ga0189291_100376_pt1 | contig 17147 bp, 16 predicted proteins | sample UW1redminimetaG_FD_130331 | JGI IMG/M metagenome (GOLD analysis project Ga0189291, IMG submission 130331) | Marine microbial communities from the Costa Rica Dome - UW179B-red mini metaG | ecosystem: Environmental > Aquatic > Marine > Oceanic > Photic zone | place: Costa Rica: the Eastern Pacific... | reverse complement strand
AGCGTATCACGCACCACCGAGAAAGAAGTTGGCTGCTGTTCAAGATTTGCTTGATGAACTTGAATGGAGTTCTTGTATAGTGTTTTCTGCGACTAAAAAAGGGACGAATGAACTGGAGCGAGCTCTGAATAAAAAAGGCATTAAAGCCGGTAGTATTCATGGAGATCGGAGTCAGCAGGAACGAACAGCATCACTACAGGCTTTTAAAAATGGTACAGTTCCTGTAATAGTTGCAACGGATGTACTCGCTAGAGGAATCGATATCGATAATGTCTCTTTGATCATCAATTATGACGTTCCAAGAGCTGTTGAAGATTATATTCATCGCTGTGGTAGAACAGGAAGATATGATAAAGAAGGAATAGCCATTACTTTGGTAAGTAAAGCTGATCAGAAATTCTTCGATCCAATTAAAAAGAAAGTTGGTGATGATCTTAAAATCCTGGAACTACCTGAGGATAGAGCACCTGAAGAAAAAAATACTAAGAAAGAAAGTTCTGAAAAAGATAGCTCTCAGAAAAAAACTGAAGAAAAGAAAAAAATAAAATCTTCGAAGCCGAGCGAACCCATCAATGTTGTGAAGAAAACTGTTAACATATCTACTAACAAAGACGGAAAAGTAGTTGTTGAACTGAAAAATAAGCCACAAGAAACTCCGCCCAAAAAAGCTGAGCCTAAATCTGAGAAAACAAAGAAAGAAACAAAGAAAAAGATTGAGGTTAAACTAAAGTCTGAGAAGCCTCAAAAAAAGAAAGAAAAGAAAGAGCCCAAGAAAGAGAAGAAAAAGGCTAAGCTTTGGAACAAACATGACCGCCCCGATCGCATTGAAAAAGCAACGGAAAGAACTCAAAGTATGAGAAAGCCTTCAAAAGGTTTATGGGGTGTTATAAAAACCTTCATTCCAAAATTTGGAAAATAATTAAGAGCCTGATAATCTTTATACAATAAATTTAAGTAACAACAATACATTCTATGAATACTAAAAGCCTACTTATACTAATACTTATAGCAATTGGATGCTCTGGAGGTCAGGAAATTGAGGTAAAGAAAACCCATTCATCCAATTCAGAACGCCTGCCTTTGGTTGAAGACAAACCGATCAAAAATGTTATTCTTTTGATAGCCGACGGAACGGGAATAGCTCAAATCTCTTCAGGACAATTAAATTTAGTTGGTGCTGATGGCTATTTGAATCTACAAAGAATGCCTATAACAGGAATTGTTAAAACACAGTCATCAAATTCTTTAATTACAGATTCAGCAGCTGGTGCAACTGCTTATTCTTGTGGAATGAAGACTGATAATGGCATGATCGCTTTTTTACCGGATGAGAGTCACTGTAAAACGCTGCTTGAAATAGCTGAAGAAAAAGGTATGAGTACAGGTTTGGTAGCAACATCAACAATTACACATGCTACACCTTCCAGTTTTGCAGCTCACGTTAGATCAAGAGGAAATCAAACCGGGATAGCCGAGCAATATGTTAATTCAGGTGTCGAGGTATTTTTAGGAGGTGGGAGAGAGTTTTTTATACCTCAGGATGAAGACGGTAGTTCTAGAAAAGATAATCGCAATCTTATAGAAGAATTTGAAAGCAAAGGGTATGAATATGTTTCTACTGCGGATGAAATGATGGGCTCAACTTCTGAAAAATTGTTGGGATTATTTGCAAACTCCGGCATGGATAGCGAAAATAGAACTCCTACTCTGGGTGAAATGACAAACACGGCTTTATCAAATTTGTCAACCAATGAAAATGGATTTTTCCTCATGGTAGAAGGTAGCCAGATTGACTGGGCCGGGCATGGTAATAACGCTGAATATGCGATTAGAGAAATGAAAGATTTTGATGATGCCGTAAAAGTAGCTTTAGACTTTGCTGTAGAGAATGGAGAAACTTTAGTTGTTCTAACAGCCGATCATGAGACAGGTGGTATGACCATGATGAATTCCTCTGAAGATGCACAAAAACTTCGTGTGGAATGGGTTACAGACTATCATACTGCAGTTCCTGTAGCTCTTATGGCTTACGGACCTCATGCAATTCAATTTAGCGGATGGAATGACAATACAGATATTGGAATTAAAATAGCTGAGTTAATGAATTTCGGAGAGTTTCCGATCATTCTAGAATAGCGGTCTTTATTCCATAAGTAGTTTCATTTAAATCAGTCCAGGCAGCTATGATTTTACCGTTGTAGCTGCTTATTTGTGGAAAACCACTTCTTCTGCTTGAAGACATATCAGCAAGCTTTATTTCTTTCAAAAACTCACCTTCTTTTGAGAAAGTCTTTGCCATAAAATATGCCTTAGAACGATCTTCCATATTTCGTTCTAACCAGCTAACAATTATGTTACCATTATTCATAAAATCTATATCAACTCTTCCCAATGGATTACCATTATCAACAATAACAGGTTCGCTGAATGAGTCACCCTGATCATTTGAAAGTGCTATTTTAACTTTCTGAATCTCATCAGCTCCGGTATACCAAGCGACGGCTACTACATCATCATTTGATATTATTGATGGCCCGTTAACAGGGCAAGCAGCTATTTCCCAGTTATCGTTATTAACCGCAATAGGATTACTCCATTTCCCATTTTTAAACTTGGAGACATAGATATCTCTAATTTCATCTTCTGTTCTATCTCTATAAGCAGTTATAAAACCATCTTTTAGTCTAGCTGTAGAAGTTCCGCAGCAATCACATACACTATTATCAATTTCTGACTCGCTGATAATATTGAGTTTTGAATCAAGAATAGCAGATCTTAATGTCATAGCATTAGCTAATGAGCTTTCAGAATTATGATTATCATGAGAACCACCACCACCGGTATTTCTGCCGTCTAACCAAACACTCATAAATGTTGAGTCCGAAGCCGGAACCATGCTTACAAAACCATGCTCAGTGGCAGTATTATCATTATGTGGAACAGTAGTTCTTTGCCAGTTATTTGAAGCAGAAGCAATTTCTACATTATAAGCATATGTTCCACCTTCAACTTTTCTTAACCAGTGCGCTGCAAGTGGTTCTCCATTCTGAGCAATTACAGAAGGATAATCTGCCCAATTGACAAACCAACTATCTGATTCTGAAATCATTTTTGGTTCGGTCCAACTTCCGTTAATTAAAGATGAATAAAATAATGCCGTTTGCTTTTCTTTTGATTCTACCCAACTCATAAAAACTGTTCCTGTGTTGTCAGTAAAAAGTCTTGGGAGAGATGCATTTTCACCTGAGGGGCTTACAATTTCTTTTTGAATTTGAGATGTTTCTGATGTACAATTAATTGTTAATACAAAAAATAAACTAAGTGTTAGATAACGCATTGTGCTTTTTATTAATCTTATAGGTGATTTTCGAAAGATATAGTCCAATTATCGAAGTTAATGGGAAAGTTACTAGATACCAGATTGGAACCATCTTGAGAGAGGAAAGTATTTCAAATATTATCCAAATAGAAATGAGAATTGTAATAATTATGTATGTTTTTTTAGCATCCTCATTAGCAATACTTAAAGCCAACATCACTCCAAGCCAGGTAGCCATAATAGAAACTATGTAAATTACTATTATCCACGATAAGGATGGGAGGGCAGAGACTCCAAAAAAAACAAATTCCTGTGTGTGAAAGAATGATATAATGATTCTGGAAAATCCTTCTACAAATAAACTAAAACAAAAACCGAATAGGGCTGAAAATAATGCTTTCAAGAAAAAAAGTTAATGGAAAATTAGTTAGACTAATATAGAATAATTAATAATCAAGGTTAACAATTGTATGCTTAATTAGTATTTTAAAGAAACCTAATTTATCTAATAGAATGAAGAAATTAATTGCAGTAACTGTTTTGGTCTTTTTTGGTGTAAATACAACTGCTCAGGATTCAAAAAAAGTAATTAAACTTTCTGAACCTATACTTGTTACTGAGAATTATGAAGTGTATGGTGAAAAGCTAAAAAAGATGGACGAACCAATCTCTTTGACTTCACTAGTAGCTTCAACAAATGAGTTAGAGAGTGATCAGGTTTTAGTTAAGACATCCATTGCTGAAGTATGTGAGAAGAAAGGATGTTTTTTTATAGCTCAGGAAGGAGAGCAGTCAGTCAGAATTACTTTTAAAGATTACGGATTTTTTATCCCAACCGACTCTAAAGGAAAAGAAGTAACAATAGCCGGTGTGTTCACAAAAAAAGTTTTGTCTGAAGAAAAAGTAAAACATTACGCTGAAGATGCTGGAAAAGAGAGTTCAGACATAATAGGAGATCAAGTTGAATATTCAATAGTGGCCTCGTCAATAATATTAAATAAAGAAATTAAGAAGTAAGAATGAACGATAACGATTTATTGCAACCAGTAGAAGTAACTTCAAAAGATAAACAGTTAATGGAGTCACCCGAGGTTGAGAAAATAGCCAAGGACGTCATAGAAAAAAACAAAATGGAGTTTGGGCCTGCAGAGATTGGATATTTTCTTGTATATCCGAATATTTCTAAACAACGAGCTGCAAAATGTATGAAAGCCACACGCGAGGTGAAGTACTATTCAGGTAATGATTATCTGATAGAGCTTTCCGGTGAACTTTGGGATATGCTTGATGGCAAAACCAAAGAAATGGTTCTCTATCACGAATTGTTACATATTGACCCATCGTTCAAGTCAAAGAATCAGGAATGGAAGATGAACTTGAGAAAACCTGATTTTGCTGATTTTTATACCATTAATGATAAATTTGGGAACGAGTGGTATAAAACCGTTCAGGCCACAGCTTCTTCATTATATGATCTCGATCCAAGACAAGAAAACAAGGTTTCACTTTAAAATGTGAAACCTTCCTTTTCAAGAAGAGGTTTAATGCGGTCTACATGATTGCCTTGAATCTCTATATTTTTACCTTTTACAGTTCCTCCTGTCCCTAATTGTCCCTTAAGTTTTTTGGCAATTTTTTCAATATGCTGAGGATTGTGCTGAATATTTTTAATAACAGTTACTTCTTTTCCTCTACGACCGGCGGTTTCTAGTGCTATTGTAACTTTCATTTATACTTGGGTTGTTTTCCATTTTCCACGTTTGAATAATATAAAGCCGATTATTCCCAATAAAGTTTCAGCTACTACAATTGAATAAAAAACTCCTTCTTCAGCTAAACCAATTTCCATAGCTAAAATGTACGCTAATGGAATTTCGAACATCCAGAAACAAACAAAATTAATGAGGGTAGGAGTAAGCGTATCACCTGCTCCATTAAAAGCTTGAATGATAACCATTCCAAAAGCATACGCTAAATAACCGTAACTCATGACTTTTAGACATCTGGCTCCAATTTCTATAATTTCACTATCAGCAGTAAATATTCTCATCAACAATTCTGCATTAGTGAAGAATATAACTCCAACAATTCCTAAGAACGCCATATTAGCAAAAGCTGAGATCCATGTTGATTTTTCTGCTCTTTCAGGTTTTCCGGCACCAAGATTTTGACCAACAAGAGTTGCGGCTGCATTACTCATTCCCCAGGAAGGAAGAATTGAAAATATAAGAATACGAACAGCTATAGTATATCCGGCGAGGGAAATGCTTCCAAATTCTGCAATTATCCGTACCAAACCTATCCAACTGCTGGTAGCAATAATAAACTGCGCTATTCCTCCCAACGATACTCTTACTAAGTTGGCCATGATATCCCATCGTGCAACTAAATGCTCTCTTAAAACATTGATTCTGGTTTTACCATCAAATAATTTATAAAACTGATACAAAACACCGGTTCCTCGACCGATTGAAGTGGCAATTGCAGCACCTGCAATTCCAAGTTCCGGAAAGATCCATAATCCGAATATCAAAAGAGGATCGAGTACGATATTAATACCATTAGCGATCCATAAAGCTCTCATAGAAATATTTGCGTCCCCAGCACCTCTGAATACTGCATTGATTATAAATATCAATATTATCACAGTATTTGTGCTGAACATAATTGAAGTGTAAACAGAAAATTCTGATACAATTTCACCACCTGCTCCCATTAAAACTAAAAGTTCAGGAGCAAACACACCTCCCAGAATTGCAATAGGTATAGAAACTAAAATGGCTGCAAATATAGCTTGAACTCCGGTCAAAGCAGCTTTTTCGTAGTTTCCTTCACCATATCGTCTAGAAACCAATGCGGTTGTTGCCATGGCAAAACCTATGGCAATTGCATAAATCAATGTCATTAAAGATTCAGTAATACCAACAGTTGCGATCGCTTCTGCACCAAGTTTTGAAACAAAGAATATGTCTACAACAGCGAAAACGGATTCCATTAGCATCTCAAGAACCATTGGTATTGAAAGAACCAAAATAGCTCTGCCAATGCTTCCTGATGTGAAATCCTTATCTGTACCGGATAGAGATGATCTTATATCGCTCCAAATTGAAACTTCTGAAGCGTTAGACTTCTCTGACGAGCTCATTACTTAGACAGGTCGGTGGGAGGGAAGATTAGACCCATGTACTCTTACCTGAGTTAACCAGAAAAATATTTTTTCTAGTCTAGAAGAGGGAACCCGAAAACGAATCACAGCATCTGCTACTCTTTCTACTGCTTTATCAAGATGATTCTCGCTTTCAAATTCGAGAATTATTGAACATTTAAGTGATTCTATTTTTTTTAGAAAATATTTTTCTTGTGGTGTAGCATACTTAACAACAGAATAAGTATGTCCTATATAAACTCCACAAAGCTGTTCTGCATTTTTAAAAACAATAAGAGAATCGACATCTTCCAATTCTTTAAAAAGAATATCCAGCATTGAATAAGATTCTAATTCAGAGCCGGTAATATAATCCGAAAGAAATACCTCTTTAGTTTCACCAATTGTCTCTGTTTCAAACTGAGTTAACGCATATTTTCTATTTTCAGAAAAATTACCGGCAAATACTATAGTTCTTTTTTGAGAAGGATTGTTTCTGAATTCTTTAAGATATTCTTTATAAGAAGTACTGTTGAAATCGAATATGTTATTGCTCATTATTAATTAAATATTCTTGTATTAATTTTGACGTTTTGCTCTGAATCCTGAAATCGCGAACGATGCTTCTTTTCCGGCAGGGGTAGTAACCCTAATGGTTACTGTAGTTCCACCTCTATCGCTAGCCTCTTCATCCGTATCGCTAACAGAGAAAGAAAACTCTGTAGAACCAATGCCAGGAAATAAATAATCTCCCAAAGTAAAGTTTGCATCTCCATTTGCATCCAATCCCTCCCCAACTTCTACAGTAAATCTGGTTCCTGCGGCTAGCGGGTTTCCATTTTGATCGGTGGCAGTAAACGTAAAGTTTTCGCCTCCATTGGGTGGTAAATCAAAAGTTGTTGGACTTACATTTGAAATTTGTGGAGATCCTGAAAAAAGTACTACCGAACTATCTGAAACTATATTGTCATTTTTATCAATAGTTTGTGCTATTACATATCCATATCCTGGTCTTCCACCACTTCCTGGAATATTATCAGATGGTCTTGGTGAAGTAGAAATTAAATCAACTGATAAAAATCCATCATTATCTGAAGAACCGGAACCTTGAATAATTCCACCGGTAGTGTTAAAGTACACAACTGTTCCCGGTTTAACAGGATTACTAAACTCATCTCCCATGATAACAACAGCTGAAGTTCTAATATTATTTAAATTATATCCTTCAATATTTGAAGTAGTGAGAGATAAACTGAAAAATTGTTGATCCGGAAATCCACCATGAATAGCAATTAGTACCGGAGTAGAACGAACCACAATACCATCATCACGTGTTATACTTGCCTGAACTTTGACAGGGCCGGCTCTATTCCCACTAAATAAGGCCGTAGTTACTTCACCATTAGCATTCGTTCGGATACTAGATGGAGTAACTTCTTCACCACCGCCAGGCCCTGAGATAATACTAAAATCTACCGTAGCAGGATTGCTCGAAGTTAAAGTTCTTCCTGAAGAATCCTGTACTTGAAATGTAAAAGGGCTACTAATTCTATCACCGGTCTCAGCTATATTAATTGCCTGATTCGTTATGGTTGTCAAAATGATTTGAGCAGGTCCCGATGATGGACCAGCAACTTCTCCACCTCCGTCATCGTCGCCATCATCTTCACCTTCTAAAACTAATCCAATTGGGTTCTCAAGATCTACTGTTTGACCAGGTGTAACTGTAACTGTTACAGAAACTCTATCAAACCCTGTTTTCCGAGCTTCAATAACAATATCTGTAGCTTCATTTACATTAAGTCCAGAAAACGTAAACGAGCCATCGGCATCTGTAATTCTAGAAGAATTTTGAAATTCTTGGGGGGAAGTTATTACAACTACAGCCTCACTTATTGCTTCACCTGTACTGTTATTAATGACTTGTCCCATAATGATAGCATCATCATTACTTGAAGTATCACAAGAATATATGGTTATAAATAGTGTAAATAAAAGAAGACTTAGGAGATGATATTTTTTCATGACTTTTCCTAAAGAGATAATTAAAAGTGTGCAAAGTTACATATAATTTTATCGTCTATGAAAGATATTTTCTTAAAACTGAATATAAAACGTTAAAAAAATAAGTCTGGAAGTTTGTAAAGATAAATTACTTTTAACCCAGATGAGAATAATCTACTCTATTATAGAAGGCTCTGGAGTTGGTGTGGATTTAAGTTCGGGCTCTGGAACAAATTTCCAAACTACTATTGCTGTAATAAAAATAGCGATGGCACCAAAGAAAGTATTACTTGAGTATCCTTTCAGTGAATACAGAGGACCAGCTATTGATCCACCTAAGCCATATCCAACTTGTCCTATTGCTACCAGTAAGCTCATCATTGTACCTCTGTTATTAGATTTCACAAGTTCAGAAGAGAGAGCCTGAAATGGACTTATTCTCATAGCTATTAAGATCATTGCTACTGGAAAAAGTATAAAAGCGAAATAGAGATCTGTAACAAAAAAAGTAGTACCTGCCATTAATAATGATAATCCTAAACAAGAAGTTATGATCATATTTTTCCTACCAATTTTATCTGAAATCCACCCTGAACTAGGACCTGCTATAACATTTGCAACTCCACCAACGGCAAAAATATAACCAATGGTTGTTAACGAAGAATCAAAAGACTGCTCTAACCAAGTTGGGAAATAAATAATAAACACAGAAAGGCTCAAAAACATTAATAAGTAACATAAAGCAACAAAGCTTACATCCTTGCGCTTAAGTAGCTCAATATATTTAGAAAGAGAACCTGAAATAGTAAGTTTATCAGTATGAAGTTCGACGTTTGGTTGGGGGACTTTGAAATAAATAATTATAAATGTAAGCGACATCACAATTCCGAAAACAAAAAAGGGTGATTTAAATCCATATTGATCAGCTATAAAGGTTCCTAATGGAATTCCCAATATTTGACCAACTGCAATACCGCTCATAACCCATCCATTAGCCCAACCTCTTTTTTCATAAGGGAAGTAATCTCCTACATATGCAACTGCTGCACCACTTAATACACCTCCGGCCATTCCAGCCATAGCTCTTACTATTAAAAAACTCGCAAAATCAGAAACCAAAGAATGAGCGAATAGAAAGACAGCCATTCCTCCGGTACCAATGAGAAGTATTTTTCTTCGTCCAATTTTATCAGAAAATGGACCCATAATAATTGCAAAAACTCCAACCATTACGGCATATACAGTAATTAAATTCCCTAATAGTTCAACATCTGTATCTAAAGCTTTACCAATTTCGGGGAGAATTGGCGCTATTATCATTATTTGACTACTGGCAGAAAAAACCAATAACCATAATGAAAACAAAATAAAGTAGGGAGTAGTGGATTCGAATTTCATAGAAAACTTTAAAAAAGTAACATAACAACTTAAAGTTCTTCAAAAAAATGTCGATACTCTTTTATAGTCTTAGTTAACTTAATATTACATTGGTAGGCTAACAAAGTACACAAAGAAAATAATTTGTAATTTTTGGAATTATCTGTACTCTTATAATTAAATAAGCTTAATACGGATAAGCGTTTTCTAATTTACTTTTAGAAAATGTTTTCAGAAATTGTTATGAAATTAAATAAACAACAAACAAACAATAAATAGGTAAACCCAATGGGACAACAACAATTACTTCTAGTTATATTAGTAACAATAATCGTAGGTATTGCAACAGTAGTTGCTATTAATACTTTCTCAAGCGCAGCTGACTCTGCAAATTTAGATGCAGTACGTCAAGATGTAGCTAACATTGCAGCTTCTGCTCAAGGTTACTACATGAAACCAACACAGTTAGGTGGCGGTGGTCAAACATTTGCAAATGTAACTTTTAATAACATTTCATTTGCATCTGATTCTATTGCTCAAACTGGATTCTTAAGTGCAGTTAATGCAAATGGTAAGTATGTAATAAGTGCTGCAGGTGCAACAAGCTTCACGATTACTGCTCACCCGGCTAGTGATCCTGATTATGATGCGTCTACTTTAGCATCTGCAATGGGTTCTACTGCTGGTAACACTATGGCAGCTACGGCTACAAGAGATGACTTGACGTGGACCGATTCAAACTGATATAGTTTAAAAATGTATATTAAAGGGCTTCATGAAAATGAAGTCCTTTTTTTTGGAATAAAAAAAATAAGACCGTGGGGCAACAACAACTTTTATTGATACTTTTAGTTACAGTAATTGTGGGTATTATGACTGTGGTTGCAATTACTATGTTTCAGGAAGCTCAAAAAGAATCTGAGAAAGATGCTATTCGCCAAGACTTATTGAATAGTGCGGGCAGAGCGCAAGCATTTTACAGAAAACCTTTAGCGATGGGCGGGGGCGGTGGTAGTTTTGTAAGCATCTCTTTCAATACACTAGGACTAGATACAGCAAGTTACAATGGCTATTACTTTAATATTGATGCTAGTAAAAATTCTTTTCAGGTTTCAGCTGCAACACTCGATAGATCTGATACTCTAACTGCTACAATAAATCAATTTGGTTTATCCTGGAATTAAATAAATCTTTACTATAATATGGCTCAATTTCGATTAAAAGCGGTTTCAAATGGTGGCAAATTAATTCAAAAAGAATTTGAAGCTGAGTCCAAAAAAGATGCACAGATTAAAGTGGACAGGCTCACAAAGACAAATGGATTGAATGTTCAAGCCCTAGAGAAAAAAACAAGTTTTACTTATAAAGTTAAGAGGCCCGGTAAACCCAAATTAATTGGTGAACAAGAGGCTTATAATAAGGAAGAAGTAGAAAAAGCACTTGTTAAGCTTGGATATGAAATACTAAGTATCAATAAAAAACTTTTCGATTTTAAAGGAGGAGTTCCACATACCGAGGTGGTAACTTTTATTAGCTTATCTGCTGATCTTTTAAATCAGCAACTTACATTTGATGAAATTCTGAATCTTTTGTATGAAGATACTGCAAATAAAAGGATGAAAGAAGTAATCAAAACAATTCAGAAAGATTTAAAAGATGGTAAAGAAGGTTCTGAAGTTTATGGAAAACATGAAGATGTGTTCGGTAAATTTGCTGCTTACATGCTTAGCGTAGCCTCAACTTCTGGTAATATGGCTCTGGTTTTTGAAAGTACTGCTAAGTTTATGGAGAGAGATGCTGAATTTAAGAAGAACTTAAAGAGGTCTCTAATGATGCCTGCGGTAACAGTATTTGCAGTTATTGGGGTAGTATTATTTTACGTGGGGTACATTTTCCCTGCAACCGCGGAATTATTTGTAGATATGGGTATTTCGCTTCCGCCAATGACTGCCGCTACTTTAGAGCTTAGTTATTGGCTAGAAGCAAACTGGATTTTGCTTTTATTATCAATAATTGGACCTTTAGCAGGGCTTTTTTATTACTTTCGAACTAAAAAAGGTAAATTATTTTTAGATAAGTACATTATTAAAATCCCTGTAATAGGTGATCTGCTCCATAAAACTAGCATAGAGATTTTTTCAAGAGTTTTTTATACACTGTACAGTGGCTCAGGACAGAATATTGAAGTTATTAAGGTAGCAAGTGAAGCGTGTAGAAACACTTATATGGAAAAAAGAATTAAGGAGATCGCTATTAAACGTATGTTAAAAGATGGAGCAGGTTTGATCGAATCGATTGAAGAAACAGGGGTTTTTACCCGAACCGCTATTAGTAGATTTAGATTGGGTGCTGAGTCAGGTTCTTTACGAGAAAATGCGCGCCAGCTTGCAGAATATTATGAAGTCCAAACTACATACAGAATGCAGTCCGTAATTGATACGATAAGCCTTTTTGTAAACTTGTTTATAATGATAGCATTAATTGGCATTACCGTAGTTTCATCAGAATCTGCAGTTATCAAACCAAACGCCTAAAATGGGTAAAATCAATATTCGAAGACATATTGGCGATATCCTTGTAAAAAAGAAGATTATTTCTGATGAACAACTTCAGGAAGCCCTTGGAATATTAGAACAAGAGCCCGAAACCAGTAGCAGGCGTTTAGGGCAAATCCTTTTTCAAGATCTGGATCTTAATCGGCATCTTATTATGAAAGAGATCGCCGATATATATGCCTTCAGGGAGGTTCTTGAAGGAATGGAGTCAGTTCCTGAAGAGATCATAGAGCACATCAAAAAAAATGTTGAAGACTTAAATAATGATGTTATAGACGAACTTGTTGTTCTAAAAGCTCTACCTTTTCACCGATCTGCTAATTCAATTACTGTTGCAGCAGCAGACCCTTCTGATCCTAATATTCAAGGAGTCATTCAAAAGCTAAATTTCAAAAAGACAGAACTTGTTTATTGTAAATACGAGTTTATAGAAGAAATTCTTTCTAATGTGTATGAGCAAAAGAATGAGTTTTTAGATCTTCTCGAGGAAATCGATTACGATGAATCGCAGTTAGAAGCCGAAGAAGAAGAAACTATAAATGAAGAAGAGATTGATGCTGAGATAAATCAAAGCATGCTTAATTCATTGGTAGAAGGGATGTTAGTTGAATCAGTTCGTCAAGGAGTTAGCGATTTGCATATTGTTCCAAGTGGGCCAGCAACCACAGATATTCGCTTTAGAACTGATGGGAAACTACAATTATGGTATCAACAGAAGAATGTAAAGCCTGAAGCCATTTCAGCTGTTGTAAAAGATAAAACAAGGAATGTAGATCGATTCGAAAGAGATGCTTCCCAGGATGGATTTATTCAGCGTCAAATAGATGGAGTAGGAATTAGGTACAGAGTTTCTATTATGCCTATAGTTGGAAATCAATACGATAGAAAATTCGAATCTATCGTAATTCGAGTATTAGATGATCGTAAGGTTATACGTGATTTGGACCTGTTGGGGCTTCAAAAAGCAGCTAAAGCAAGCTTTGTGAAGTCGATTAGTCAGCCATCAGGTATTGTAATTATCACCGGACCGACAGGAAGTGGTAAGTCAACAACATTAGTTGCAGCATTATATTCCGTAATTGACCCAACAAAGAATGTATTAACTATTGAAGAGCCTGTAGAATACATCATTGAAGGCGCACGTCAGTTAAAGATAAGTAACCATATGACCTTTGATCAATCCATTAGAGGTATATTGAGGCATGATCCGGATATTGTATTAGTAGGGGAGATGCGTGATTTAAAAACGGCTGAGATTGCAATTAAACTAGCCAATACAGGTCACCTTACATTTTCAACTTTGCACACAAACGATGCTCCCAGTGCTGTATCCCGGCTTTTTAAAATGGGTGTTGAGCCATTTTTGATTGCTAATGCTGTAAATTTGGTAATGGCACAGCGCCTTATTCGAAGATTGTGTAAAGACTGCAAAGAAGAATTTACCCCTCACATCGAGGTAGCTAAAGGAATTGGTTTTACTGAAGAAGAATACGAGTCTACCACTTTTTATAAGGCTGTGGGGTGTGAAGTTTGCGGACAATCAGGATTTAAGGGTCGATCTGCCATACATGAAGCATTATTCTTCTCAAAGGAAATAAAAGAATTGGTGTTAGAATCAGGTGGGGATATTGATGAAGCGGCGATTAAAAATCTCGCTATGTCTCAAGGTATGTTAACACTTAGAGGCTCTGGAAGAGAAAGAATAAAAGAAGGTATAACTACAATTGAAGAAATAATTGCAAGTACTTTGGAAGATTAATTTGAAATATTAGATAACTTATTAAATATTAGTTAATCATTTTAGCGATATTTAGATGTTGGGGACAATAAAAGAATGGATATGCAAGATAAAAACCATGATAAAATGCCGGATTATTTAAAGAAGTTTTTGAAAGAGCCACCATTGCTTCTCAGAAATTTTCACTATGAGGATGTTCTGGAATTTCTACAAACTGGTGTTGAGGAACGCTATGTAGCTGGTGACAATATCATCAATGAATCCGAAAATGTGAACTCTGCGTACTTAGTCGCATCGGGTAAGGTCGCGATCTGGAAAGACGGAATTCAATTAGCTACATTATCAGAAAGCAATTTTTTAGGAGAAGCTTTTTTATTCAGTAAAAACAGTAGAATGGCTAAAGTTACTTCTGAAACGGATACAATTTTATTAAGGTATGAACGCTATGATGCGCTTAATTTTTTCAGAAAAAAACCCGAAAAGCTATTTAATATCTTTACTAAAAATATCATCGAAATACAGCAAAGAAAGATTAGTAACATGAATGTACAATTACTAAATCTTAAAAAAAGACTTCTAAATGATAATACCTGGTAAAAGAATCAGGTACATTATTTATGTAACAATTTGATTTGAGAGTTGTCAATACAATGTTAATTCTCAAGTAGGCTAGTTATGCAGACGGCAAAAAAAGAACATACACTAAGTTCTCTCACAGCACCTCTTATAGAGCAGATTCCATTTACTGCTAGAGGTGACGAGCTCTTTATGAAAATGAGCGAAATTCTTGATGCACAGCCAGAAAATCTTAGAATAGATTTAAAGTCCATTCTAGATGGCTTTCTTAAAAAGATGATATTAAATCAAGCTTCTGATATTGATCTTGGTGGAGCGGGTTGTAGAGGTAAAATTTGGTATCGAATTTTTGGTGATAAATCTCCAGATGATAAAAAACAAAATTTTTCTGTTGAAGAAACGGATTTCCTACTCCTGAATATACTTGTAAGTTCTCAAAGAGAACTGCTTTTAAGAGATCGTAATCTTGATTTCTCTTATGGTATTGAATTAGAAAATGAAAAGAACCAGCGTTTTAGGGTAGATATCTATTTTGATTTGGAACACTTAGCGATGAATATGAGGAGGATTGACAATACAATTCGACCTTTTAAAAGTCTTGGGGTAAATGCTGAAGTAGCAAAAGCACTAAGTTTAAAATACTATAAGTATGGCTTAAGCTTGATCACAGGAATTACCGGCTCTGGTAAATCTTCTACACTTGATACTATTATTGATGCAAACAACAGAACTGTAGATTCGCACATCGTAGTAATATCATCACCGGTAGAACTTATTCACAAACCCCTGCGCTCAGTAGTACGTCACAGAGAGGTGGGAAGAGACGTTGAATCATTTAAAGCAGGTGCGATACAAGCTCTTCGACAAGATCCTGATATTATAGTAATTGGCGAGCTGAGGGATCCAGAGACTATTATGACAGCATTGGAAATAACAGACTCGGGACACAAAACATTTAGTACGTTGCATACCTCTTCCGCGATGGATAGCATTGAACGTATACTTGGAGAAGTTCCAACTGAAGAACAGAATCGGGTAAGATCTAGGCTTGCTGATGTTTTAACCTGTGTTATAAGTCAAAAGTTAGTACCAAGCCTAGATGGTAAAAGAGTTCTAGCTAAAGAGGTTCTTATTGCGAACTCATCCGTAAAAGCGGCAATTAGAAACAATAACATAAGCGAAATTTATCAAATGCTTATGGAAGGAAGTGAAAAAGGGATGAATACCCTTGAACAGGATTTGAAGCGTTTATTTGTAGAGGGCAAAATTTCAAAAGAAAATGCTATTAATTATTCTAACAATAAGTCGAAAATCATACAACTATTAAGCGAGACTAGTTACTAAGGATGGCAGGTAAAAAACTATATACAGGTTTTGTTCTAGAAGATGATGCAATCAAAATTGCCCGGATAAGTGTGTCAGGTAAAGTTGCCACATTGGAAAAAATTGATAGAATAAAACTTGTTAGTTCAATAAAAAAAGACGGAATTATTGCAGGTGGAGAAGAAATATTTGAAGCTTTTGATGAAGAATTAGAGGATGATAGTATTTTTGGAATTGAAGACAGTGAACTTTTTGACACTGATTTAGAGGGAGATGAAGATTTGGATCTAGATCTGGATCTAGAGGGTTTAGAAGACGATGATATTCTTGATGTAGATGATATGACGGCTGAAGCCGATGGAGAACTTGCAAACAGTAATGAAATTCTCGTTTACAATGTTCTTACAGATCTTGACGCGTCCAGCGTTAAAATGAGTGTGAACATACCAGCTGGAGCAACAATTTTCCAGATTTTAAAAGATATCGATTTTGCTTCGATAAAAAAGAAAGATCTTAAAATTATAGTCGATGACAGATTAGAAGCGTTATATGGCTCTCCAAAAGGGAGTGATAATTATTCTACAACTATTAGAGATGATGGCTCATTATTACTTGTCTCTATTGATGAGGAATCAAAAGCATTACAACTGATTCATAACTCTGAAAATATTTATAGTGGTAAAGTAATAATTAATGAAGTTTTACCTGATGAATCTTTAGTTATTGGGCTTTTTAGAGCTAATTATGATCCTGAACCCGATAGTATCACTGCTCTAATTCAGTACAGTGAAGAAAGTTGTAGAGTAGTTTTTCTTAAGGGAAGCGATTTGTTAATTGTTTCTCCTATGATAACTGAGGGCTCATCTTCAAGAAAGTTTCTTAACACTGTTTTTAGTAAGATATTATTCCAACTAGATACTGGTGAGGTACCCAATCTTGATAGAATAATTCTCTGTAATAATAACTTGGGTGAGGAAGCTATTTCTTTTTTTCAGGATAGGTTTTTAGATATAGAGGTTTCTGATTTTGAATATGATCATGATATATTTGACACAACTAATTTTGAATCCTCAACTATATCTTCCTTTACAACTGCTATTTCTTTGGCTT
>Ga0189291_100375_pt1 | contig 17225 bp, 14 predicted proteins | sample UW1redminimetaG_FD_130331 | JGI IMG/M metagenome (GOLD analysis project Ga0189291, IMG submission 130331) | Marine microbial communities from the Costa Rica Dome - UW179B-red mini metaG | ecosystem: Environmental > Aquatic > Marine > Oceanic > Photic zone | place: Costa Rica: the Eastern Pacific... | reverse complement strand
TGGCGACCATCCGCATCGACGCGACCATCCGCTGGTGCGGGTCGGTGATGTCGGTGGAGTCGTGATAGAAGGCCGACAGGGCGCCGACGCAGCCGCACATCACCGCCATCGGGTGGGCGTCGCGGCGGAAACCGGTGAAGAACCGGCTCATCTGCTCATGCACCATGGTGTGGCGGGTCACGCGGTAATCGAAATCAGCCTTCTGGGTTGCCGTCGGCAGTTCGCCATAAAGCAGCAGGTAGCAGACTTCGAGGAAGTCGCCGTGTTCGGCCAGCTGGTCGATCGGGTAGCCGCGGTGCAACAGTACACCTTCGTCGCCGTCGATGAATGTGATCTTCGATTCGCAAGACGCCGTGGAGGTGAAGCCCGGATCGTAGGTGAATGCGCCGGTGTTTTTGTAAAGCGCTCCGATGTCGACGACGTCGGGACCAATCGTTCCGGTCTTGACCGGCAGGTCGACCTCTTTGCCGTCCATAATGATTTTTGCGTTCTTGTCTGCCATGGCATGTCCTTCCACAAATGCAGGCGTTCGGCGCGTGGCCGACGTCTTGGATGACCGTCAGGGGTTTAGCTATCTGATTTGGCGCACCCTGCCAAGCTATGCGGAAGGCTAATTGTAGGGTGCGGAACGGATATGCCAAGGCCCGGAGGAGCCATAGCGCACCAAAGTTAACACTTTGGAATCGCGTTATAATCACCGAGTCATGCCGGTCTGGGGACCGTTGCCGTAAAGTTGCGCTGGGTCTGGCGCGTCTGCAATTTAGGGTAGCGAAATTCCGGATTTAGGTGGTAATCTGTCACGCTTCTAGCGAGGCGTGCATGACGCAGGCGAAAAGCACAGGGTCTGAGCGTGACATAGGCGTTGCACGGGCGGCTTCAAAACCGCCGCTCCGGCAAGGCGATGCCGCTGGTTTGCCGGTGGTGCTGCGATCCCCGCAACGTCTGAGCATGCCGGCACGCCCGACCGAAAGAAGGCGGGGCGAGAGGCACGGCTGGGCGCTTCGCCTGCGCGGATCACTTGCTTCTTCGGCTTCCGGGGAGAAAGACCAGGGGCTGGCATTCCTGTTCCTGCCGGTGGCGATGGGAGCGGGTGCCGGGCTGTTCTACATGTCGCCAACAGATCCGCCGCTGGTGTTGCTGGCCGCAGGCCTGGCGATTGCTCTGCTCGTTGGCGTCTGGACCAGGCAGAGCCAATTCGGACCGGCTCGTGTCTCGGGGTTTGCCGCGGCAATGTTCGCCGGTGCGCTGGCCTCATCGCTCGAGGTTCATGATGGCCCTGTTCTGCTTGATTCCGACGTGACCACGTCGATCGTCGGAACGGTCGAGGCGCGTGAATTCGATGCCGATGGCCGCGTGCGCTACCTGATCCGGCTTGTCGCCACCTCCGACCCGGAGATCCGGCGTCCGCCCGCCCGCGTCCGCCTCGTCGCTCGCAGCCCGCACGAAGCGGTGCCGATCGGAGCGATGATTTCAGGAAGGGCGCGACTTTCCTCTCCCTCGGGGCCGGTGCTGCCGGGCGGCTATGATTACGCCTTCCGCGCTTTTGTCGATGGCATCGGCGCGCATGGATATTTCTACCGTGCGCCGGAAGGCGCGCCTGGAACCGGGAAGCCGCAGTCCCAGTCCAAGGGAACCGCTTCCGCCATACACGCTGGATTCGGCTCCTTCAGCCTGGGGCTGCGGCAGATCAGGGAGAAGGTTTCAGCCCGGATCCGCAGTGTGCTGCCCGGCGACCCCGGCGGTGTTGCCGCGGCGCTGGCGGTCTCCGACCGGCGCGGCATTTCCAGACCCACGGTCGATGCGCTGCGGGCCACTGGGCTGGCGCATATTCTGGCGATCTCCGGGCTGCACATGGCGCTTGCCGCAGGCACGCTCTACATCGCAATCCGCAGGGGGCTGGCGGCCTTTCCGGTGCTTGTCGAAGCCTGGCCGGTCAAGAAATTCGCAGCCATCGGCGCCATGCTGACGGCCACCGCCTATCTGCTGATCTCCGGCGGCAGCGTTCCCACCCAGCGGGCCTGGGTGATGCTGAGCGTGATGTTGATTGCCGTGCTCGCCGACCGGCCGGCCTTGACCATGCGCAATGTCGCGCTGGCAGCCATGGCAATCATGCTGGTCTCGCCGTCCGCAGTTGTCGGCCCCGGTTTCCAGATGTCCTTTGCCGCCACTGCCGCGCTGATTTCCGCTTATGCGGCCATCGCTCGCCGTGCCCGCGACACCACCAACATCGCGGCCGGCGGGACATCGCGATCGGCGCCGCTACGCTGGCTGGCGTTCGTGGCAAAAGCCCTGTTTGGTCTGGCGGTCACCTCGCTGGTTGCGGGCCTTGCGACCGGCCTGTTCTCTGCCCACCATTTTCACCGGGTGGCGGGAAACGGGCTGTTGGCCAATCTGCTGGCCATGCCGTTGGTGACCCTGGTAGTGATGCCGGCCGGACTGCTGGCCATGCTGTTGATGCCGTTCGGGCTTGATGCGTGGCCGTTACATGTGATGGGGCAGGGGCTTGAGGGCGTGATTGCCGTGGCCCGCTATGTCGAAGGTCTTGGCGGAGATTTCAGTGTCGGGCAGGTGCCGCTTCAGGCCACCATGATCGCAGGCGCCGGTTTCGTTGTTCTGGTGTTCCTGAGAAGCTGGCTGCGCCTTAGCGGACTGGCGCTGTTCGGCCTGGGCGCGGTCTCGGCCGTGCCGCCTTTCGCACATCCTGCTCCCGACATCCTGATCGCGGAATCCGGTGATCTGGTCGCCCTGGCCGGACCTGCCGGATTGGCGAGCAATGCGGCGCGGCCATCGGCATTCGTATTCAGCCAATGGCAAGTCGCCATGCGGGGAAGGTCACACCTCCCTCCGGTCAATGTGGCGGTGCCAAGCAAGCCGGCCGGCGGAAACGCCCGCACCCAGGGGCAAGATGATTCCGAACCTGATTCTGCCGTGCCCGCTGCCATTCTCGACGCCTTGCTGGCGTCCGCCGCAGGCGAGCCGTCACGCTTTCACTGCGCGGGCCGGGGACTGTGCGCGGCCATCCATTCCGGCGCGGCGATCGTCGCTATCGCAGATGCCGCCTTTATTGGTGCAGCCTGCGATCGCGCCGATCTGGTGGTGGTCTCGATCCCGGTCTACATGCGCTCCTGCCGTTCGGGCGCCACGCTTTTCACCTCGCGCAGCCTGCGCAGGACGGGCTCGATGGCCATCCGCATCGAAGCTGAAACCGGAATTACAGCCACCCAGGCTGGTCCTTCACCGTCATCGCCGCCGGGACCGGTTTTCCACATCGATGCGGCGCTGGACGGTGTCATCCGGCCATGGACAATCCACAGGTACTATGACTGGCGCACCGGAACATACGATTTGCCCGGCTGAGCCATGCCCGCCGGGCTCACTGCGTCATCGCTCAAAAGCGGCGCGATATCAGTGGTAACGGCGGATCAGGCCGACAAGCTTGCCCTGCACCTTGACCCGGTCGGGTCCGAAAATGCGGGTTTCATAGGCCGGGTTGGCGGCTTCCAGGGCAATCGAGGCGCCCTTGCGGCGGAACCGCTTCAGTGTGGCTTCCTCGTCATCCACCAGCGCAACGATAATGTCGCCCGGGCTTGCCGTGGTCATGTTGCGGATCACCACGGTGTCGCCGTCGAAGATGCCGGCGTCGATCATCGAATCGCCCTTGACCTCCAGCGCGTAGTGATCGCCCGGGCCGATCATTTCCAGCGGAACCGAGATGTTGTGGGTGATGTTCTGGATCGCCGAAATCGGCACGCCGGCGGCAATGCGGCCCATCACCGGCACTTCCGCAACCTGCGACGCCTCGTCATTGGCGGGCTCGGCGCGGCGTGGCGGCTCGGGCTGCTTGCCGAGGCTGCCCTCGATCACGCTCGGCGAAAATCCGCGGCGCGGCTGCAAATTGGCCTGGTAGCTGTCGGGTAGCTTGATCACTTCCAGCGCCCGTGCGCGGTTCGGCAGGCGGCGGATGAAACCGCGTTCCTCAAGTGCCGTGATCAGCCGGTGAATGCCGGATTTCGACGCCAGATCAAGCGCATCCTTCATCTCGTCGAAGGATGGCGGAATACCGCTTTCCTTCATCCGCTCGTTGATGAAAAGAAGTAGCTCGTGCTGTTTGCGCGTCAACATGATGGCATTACCCCGGTAGCCGGCGTGATCGCCGGAAGGAAACAAAACAGGAACTTAAGTACCATGTTCCATTTGTGTTCCGCAAGGGGTAAAGAAACAATGAAAGAACATCAGGGGCGCAAAACCAGCACATCGCAAATCGAGCCGGCTTTTGCGGCGGCAGCAAAGGGTGGCCGGATGATCAGGCAGCGTGCGTCGGCGAAGACCTTCATCAGCGACGAATCCTGACGGCTGAGCGGGGTCGCGGCAAGCTGTCCGTCGGCCCCGGTTTCAAGGTCACCGCGCAGATAGTCCTGGCGCAGATCGTTTTCCGGCAAGTCTTTGGTCAGTATTGCCTTTTTCAACCTGGTCGGGTCGGGCATGCCGGCCAGGCGGGTGACCAGCGGCTCGAGGAACAGGTGCGCGCAGACGAGGCTCGAAGCCGGGTTCCCGGGCAGCCCCAGAACCTGCATGTGGCCGAGCCTGCCCGACATCAGCGGCTTGCCCGGCCGCATCGCGATCTTCCAGAAATCCAGCGCCATGCCGCGCCCGGTCAGCGCCTTTTGCACCAGGTCATGATCGCCCACCGATGCGCCGCCAATGGTCACCAGCACGTCGGCTTCGTGCGCGATGGCCGAATCAAGTGCCTCGTCGAGCGCCTCCATCCGGTCAGCCGCGATACCCAGATCGATGATCTCCGCGCCAGCGCCGCGCGCCAGTGCGGCCACGCCGAATGTGTTGGAAGCGATGATCTGGTCCGGTCCCAGTGTCTGACCGGGCAGGCGCAGCTCGTCGCCGGTGGCAAGAACCGCCACCCTGGGCCTGCGCACGATCGGCAGTGTTGCGTGGTTCATCGCCGCGGCAAACGTAATGGCGCCGGCATCAAGCAGCCGGCCTTTTTCAAGCCCGGTCTTGCCTTTCTCGAAATCAACGCCTGCAGGGCGGATGTGGCGTCCGGTCTCGGCCGCTTCGTTGATCCGCACCAGGTCGGTATCGAGCCGCTCGGTGTTTTCCTGGATGACAACGGCGTCGGCACCTTCAGGCACCGGTGCGCCGGTGAAAATCCGGATTGTCGATCCTTCTGCCAGCATGCCGTCAAAACCGTGGCCGGCGGCGGCTTCGCCCTGCAGCGTCAAGGTCGCGCCGGCAATGGCTTCTTCGGCGCGCACCGCGTAACCGTCCATGGCCGAGGCCGCAAATGGGGGGTGGGTGCGCAACGCCAGAAGGTCGCGGGCCAGCACCCGGCCGGAACATTCGGCCAGCGGCAGCATTTCGGGGTCATTCGAAGGCCCGGCGCCGTCCAGGATTCGTGCGAGCGCCTCGTCAACCGGCATCAATGCCATCAGTCGTTTCCTTCAGGTATCTATTTTCCAGTCGCCGGACTTGCCGCCCGATTTGGCGAGCACCTTGATGCCGCTGATTTCCATGCCCCGGTCCACAGCCTTGGCCATGTCGTAGATGGTCAGGCAGGCTACCGAGGCCGCCGTCAGCGCTTCCATTTCAACCCCGGTCTTGCCGGTCAGCTTGGCCAGCGCGCGAACCCGCAAGCCGGGCAGGGCCTCGTCAGGCTCGATCTCGACGCTGACCTTGGTCAGCGCCAGCGGATGACACAGCGGAATGAGATTGGCGGTCTGTTTGGCGGCCATGATGCCGGCAATCCGTGCAGCCCCGATCACGTCGCCCTTCTTCATGTTGCCGGCGAGGATCAGCTCAAGCGTCTCGGGCTGCATCCGCACATGGCCAACGGCCTCGGCAATCCGCACGGTGTCGGCCTTGTCGCCGACATCGACCATCGCCGCCGAGCCGTCTTCGGCAAGATGGGTCAGCCGTGGCGCGGTCTCGTCAGCCATTCTATTGAGCCGCCGCAGCAGTGGCCGCACCGGTCAGCAGCGCTCTCGTCGCCGCCGTCACGTCCGCCTGGCGCATCAGGCTTTCGCCGACCAGAAACGTCCGAATGCCGCTTTTGGCAAGCCGCTCGCAATCGGCATGCGAGCCGATGCCGCTTTCGCCGACCAGGATCCGCTCGTCCGGCACCAGCGCTGCCAGCCGTTCCGATACCGTCAGCGAGACCTCGAAGGTCCTGAGATTGCGGTTGTTGACGCCGATCAGCCGGCTTTCAAGTTTCAGCGCCCGTTCCATCTCGGCCTCGTCATGCACCTCGATCAATGCCGCCATGCCAAGCCCGTGGGCTTCGTCTTCAAGCCGCTTGGCGTCATCATCGTCAAGGCAGGCCATGATGATCAGGATCGCGTCGGCCCCCCAGGCGCGCGCTTCCTGCACCTGGTAGGTGTCGAACAGGAAATCCTTGCGCAGCCCCGGCAGCGAGCAGGCCGCGCGCGCGGCGGTGAGGAATTCCGGTGCGCCCTGAAACGACGGCGCATCGGTGAGCACCGACAGGCAGGCAGCACCACCGGCCTCATAGGCGCGTGCCAGCGCCGGTGGATCGAAATCGGGACGGATCAGGCCCTTTGACGGGCTGGCCTTCTTGATTTCGGCGATCAGTCCGTAGCCGCCGTCGCGGTGCTTGGCCTCGATCGCCGCGGTAAAGCCGCGCGGGGCGTCCATGTCGCGGGCGCGTGCCTTGATTTCATTGAGCGGAATGGCCGCCTTGGCCGCGGCAATCTCGTCGCGCTTGTAGGCTTCGATGCGGGTCAGGATATCGCTCATGGTCTCAGCCTGCCTTGGGGGCGGGCGCATGGGCCTGCGACACGCTGACCAGTGTGTCGAGCGCAGCCAGCGCCGCGCCGCTGTCGATGGATCGGGCCGCTAGCTCAAGCGCTTCGGGCAATGTGCCGGCCTTGCCGGCCACCACCAGTGCGCCGGCGGCGTTGAGCAGCGCGATATCCCGGTAGGCGTTCTTTTCGCCCTCGAGCACGCGCTTCAGCGCCGCGGCATTGTAAACCCCGTCGCCGCCCTTCAACTGGTCGAGCGAGACGCGCGCGAGCCCCAGCTCTTCCGGCATCGTCTCGAATTCCCGGATAGTGCCGTTCTCGAGCGCCACCACCCGCGTGGTTCCCGTCGTGGTCATCTCGTCGAGGCCGTCGCCATGCACCACCCAGACCGTTTCGGATCCGAGATCGCGCAACACCTGCGCCAGCGGATCGAGCCAGTGCGGCGAGAACACGCCGAGCAATTGCTTTTTCACCCCGGCCGGATTGGACAGCGGGCCAAGCAGGTTGAAGATTGTCCGTGTGCCAAGCTCGACCCGGCTCGGGCCGACATGGCGCATGGCCGAATGATGCGCCGGGGCAAACATGAAGCCGACGCCGGCCTGATCGATACAGGCGGAGATGCCCTTGGGATCGAGTTCCAGCGAAACACCGAGGGCGGCAAGCGAATCCGCAGCGCCCGATTTCGACGACAGCGCCCGGTTGCCGTGCTTGGCCACCTTGATGCCGGCACCTGCGGTGATGAAGGCGGCGGCGGTGGAGACATTGTAGGTGCCCGACGCATCACCACCGGTGCCGACGATGTCGACCGCGTCCGCCGGCGCCTTGACCGGCAACATCTTCTCGCGCATCACGGTCACAGCGCCGTAGATCTCATCGACGCTCTCGCCACGCACTCTCAGCGCCATCAGGAAGCCGCCGATCTGCGATGGCGTGGCATCACCCGACATCATCACGCCAAAGGCTTGCCGGGCTTCATTCCGGTCCAGCGCTTCGGCATTGGCCACCTTGGCGATGAATGACTTGAGATCAGCCATGTGGTTCGGCTCCCGTGTTTCAGACCTTAAAAGGCCAGCGCCCGTTCGGCCAGCTGCCGGTTGACCGACACGCCGTAATCCGCCTGCAGCCGCGCCACCATCTGATCGAGAATATCGTCGGCGATCTGCTGCGACACCTGTCCGCGTTGCGCAGGCGCTACCGAATCGGCGGTCACCGTCGAGGCGTCATTGACCGATTTCACCTTAAGCAGGATCTTGTTGTCGCCCGAGGCGTCATTGGCCACTTCGACAAGTCCGGAGGGACCGGAGAAGGCCGACGCCACTGCCGCCTCGCCAAACACCGCATCGGCGCCGCGGCGGTTGAGCGAATACTTGGTCTCGACAGCGACAGACATTTCTTCGGCGATTGCCGAGAGTTCGGCGCCCTTGGCCAGCCGGTCCTTCAGTTCATTTGCCTTGGCGCCCAGCGCCTCGGCTGTCTTCATCGCCGTCCAGTCAGCTGTGACCCGGTCGCGCACCTCATCAAGTGTCCGGTCGCGGGCAGGGGTGACATCGAGGACCTCGAACCAGACAAAGCCGGTCGCGCCCATGTTGATCGGCGGCGTTTCCACCCCGATCTCGGCCTCGAACGCATCCTGAAGCAGGCTTTGCGATTCCGGGATGTCCTTGATCACCGAGCCGTCGGGCGCCTGGCCGCTGCGGTCGACCGCCTCGATCGTCACCGGTGTCAGCTTCTGCTGCGCAGCAGCCTCTTCCAGCGTGCTGCCGCCGGCGCGGGCATCCTCATAGCCGTCATGCACATCGAGAAGAATATGCGAGGCCTCGGCCAGCGCCAGCTCCTTGCGGATTTCCGGCTCGACTTCCTCGAAGCTTTTCGAGGTTTCGGGCTTGATCTCGCTGACCCGCAGGATCACCGGTCCGAACTGGCCATCGACAACCGGGGTGGTGCCGCCGGCGTCCGCGACCGAGAACACCGCATCCGCCAAGGACTGATCCGGCACCGTGGTCTTGGCGAAAGTGCCGATGCGTACGTCTCCGGCGCTGCGGCCCTGGGCGGTGACCAGCTCGTCAAAGCTCTTGCCGGAGGCCAACTCGGCTGCGGCCGCATCGGCGGCTGCGCGGTCGGCAAACACCAGCTGGTCGATCGTCCGTGTTTCGGGCGTCGTGTAGCGGTCCTTGCGTGCCTCGTAATCGGCGCGTGCCGCTTCCGCCGTGATTGCGGCCGGATCGGCGATATCCTCGCTCTGCAGCTTCACATAGCTGATCTTGCGGAATTCGGGTGCCGCGTAGCGGGCCTTGTTCTCCTCGAACCAGGCCGACAACTCGCTGTCAGCCGGAGCTGCCACCGGATCGATGCTGGATTTGGTCAAAAGCAGGTAATCGACATCGCGGGTTTCGGCTTCATACTGTGCCAGCACCTTGATCAGCGCCTCGGGCGCCTTGAATCCATCGGACACCGCTTCGACGATCTGGGTCCGGACCGCAACCTGGCCGCGGCTCTTGATGTAGTCTTCCTCGCTCATGCCGGCAGAGCTCAGCGCCCGGCGGAAATTGGTGCGATCGAAGCGGCCGTTGAAATCGTGGAACGCCGGGTCTTCGGCGATCAGCGCCGCAAGCCGCTCGTCCGACAGCCCCAGGTTCATCTTGCGCGCCTGCTCATCGAGCAGTGCGCCGGCGATCAGCTGCGAATAGACCTGGTTCTCGATGCCAAAGGCGCGGGCCTGTTCGGTGGTCAGCCGCTGGCCGATCTGCCGGCCGACGACGGCAACCTGCCGGTCATAGGCAAGCCGGAACTCGTTGGGGCTCACCACCGTGTCGCCGACGGTGATCACCGCATTGCTGCCGGCATTCATGATCGAGCCCGAAATGCCCCACACGCCAAACGACGCAACCAGCATTATGAGGAGGAATTTAGCGACCCAACCCTGGGCGCTCTTACGCAAAATATCAAGCATCGAAGCTCCTGCGGCATCAACATCATAGGCCTCGAACCGGCACATCTGCCGGCCCCGCAAACCTCTCACCCGTTCCTTTAGACGAAAGCTTTGGCGAAATGAAGAGTGGGCGGGGCGAATAGAGGTGTAGGGGGCCGGGGAGTGGTGGGGCTGGAGGAGGACGCGATGCCTCGCTTGATCGCCATTCTTGGTCAGTTTGGGCGGGAAGCGGTCTTTCGCTGCAGATTGCACCAACGGCAGCTATGCGGCCCCTTCGGCGCGGAAAATACTGTTTGATTCAAAAGGGCCGAAGGACGAAGCCGCTTTCAGGCAGATGGTTTGGGGGGCGCGGTTTTTGATATGGCGCTCGGGTTTAGGTGAGCGCCATTCGAGCCTCAAGATTTTTTGATCCGACACCGCCCGGTGATCTGACTCGACAGCCTGAGGCCCTCTTCAAAGATATTTTCCTGAAGCCAATCGGCGATCTTGATTTCGGCTGGACCGATGGACACCTAATTCTGGCCGCGCTCCGTGTCGTGAGCGCCCTGGACCCACCATCATGTCGGATTCAACCGATTTTCACACTGTTGAAGCCCCAAACGGGGCTAACTCTCTTCCACAAAAATTGCCACTTATGTCTGCGGCGCTGGCAGCCGTGGGTGCGATAGTCCTAATCGGCTCAGAGATATGGCTTGTGGCGGCTTCCACCATCTGGGCATTGCATGGTTTGCTCGCAGCCAGCCTGACCGTTGATATCATCTTGGGGATTACTATTCTGCCTATTGCGGTTTGGGCAACGTGGAAGACCGTTGTTCTAGCGATTGAAGCTGAACGAAACCCCGAAAATTGGTTATAATCGAAGGGCGTCTACGGACGCTTTGGGTACATGATGATTTCTGATCTGTTGTTCCTGCCGGGTGCTTGGCGGATTTTACATGCAATTGGACTGATCGAAGCCTTTTGACCCCATGTTCACTTGAACACCTTCTTGAACAAAAATGACGATACCTTCATCATCAGGCGAGGGCTAACACCCTCGCCAATCTGCCCGTCCGGGGGATGCGGCCGATTGGCAACAAAACGGACGTAGCCACAGACCTTCCTCACGATGAGTTGCAAGCAGTGTAGTTCGTCCGGCACCTACATGTGTAGGCAGCGAAGCTTTCAAGAGCACCGTGCAAAAACATATTTTTGCGCAGATCGTTGATTCCAATTTCGTGACCCACCAGATGAACCGGACCGAAGTTGTGTGCGCCCGCAAGGAATCATTACTTTGGTGCTATCGGGACTGTGAGGTTACCCGTCGGCAATCTTTGTCGGAGCCTTGGCTGCATGGACATTCTGGTCGTCGATTTCCTGGGAAAACCTGTCTGGAGCTGGCTAGGTTTTTTTGTTCTCGTCTTTTTGCTTTTGGTTTTTGACCTTGGCGTATTGCAGCGCAAATCTCATGAGATCGGGGTTCGCGAGAGCCTTTTGCTTTCTGCCTTCTACATTACCATCGGCCTCCTGTTCTCTATCTGGGTCTGGAGCTTCTTGGGCGAACGGGCGGCGCTTCAATATCTTACCGGGTTCATCGTCGAGAAAAGTCTTGCGCTGGATAATATCTTTGTCATCGCAATGATCTTTGGCTATTTTGGTGTGCCACGTGCCTATCAGCACCGCGTGCTGGTGTACGGCATCATTGGCGTCGTTATCCTGCGCGGCATCATGATCGGCCTCGGCGCTGCGGTCATCGCGCGCTTCGATTGGGTGCTCTTGGTCTTTGCTGCCTTCCTGATCTTCACTGGCATCAAAATGCTGATGACAGGGGGAAGTGAATACGATGTGGCTTCGAATCCTGTTCTTCGGTTCATGCGCAGCAGGTTCCGCGTTACCGACGAATTGCATGGCGAGCGATTCTTTGCGCGCGTTGAAAATACGACGACCGGCAAGGCAGCAGTATTTGTCACCCCGCTCTTTCTGGCCCTCGTGATGGTCGAATTGGCAGATGTCATATTCGCCGTTGATTCCATCCCCGCGATTTTTGCCATCACCCAGGACCCGTACATCATCTACACGTCTAACATTTTCGCAATTCTTGGTCTGCGCGCGCTGTATTTTGCGCTGTCAGCCATGATCCACCGCTTTGCCTATCTTCCCACAGCATTGTCGCTTGTTCTGATTTTCATTGGCGGCAAGGTGATCGCCGCCGAGCTTCTGGCACTTGAGAAGGTGCCTGCTTCGATTTCGCTGGGTGTCACGTTGGCGATCCTGCTCGGCGGCATCGCGTTCTCGCTGTGGCGCACACGTGCGACTGTTGTCGAACCTCCTGTGCCCGCATCGACGTCGGAGGTCGGCGAATGAGTGTTTTGTCCTCTGAACTGCCCCTTCCCGACGACACCGCCGCGAAAAAGCTGTCGGACGTTCTGCGCGAGATTGATCGGAGCCAAGGTCAGCGCATTTCGCTCCGCAATCTGATTGTCGCACTCGGGGATCGAAGCTTTGTCCCTCTTATGATCATGTTTGCGCTACCAAATATGTTCTCTTTTGTCCCTGGATCGTCGGTTGTAACGGGACTGCCACTGGTGTTTATCGCTGTTCAGCTCCTCATCCGACGGCCTTCCGTGTGGCTACCGAAATTTCTGAGTGACCGTTCGATCGATCATGGTGTGTTCACGCGTGTCGTCGCCCACGCCGTGCCTTGGATCGAATGGGTGGAGCGCATGGCGCGTCCGCGCTATTGGCCTTTTTCGGGCGCATCGGGAGAGCTGATTGTTGGTAGCGCCAGTCTTGTCATGGCCATTTTTTTGTTCCTGCCTATCCCATTCGCCAATTTTCTTCCTGCTGTATCGGTGATCATGCTGGCGCTCGGGCTCGGGGAACATGATGGCTTGTGGCTTGCTGGCGGCATAGTCGCCAGCCTCGTCTCTACCGCAATTGTGGCTGCAATCTTCACCGCAGGCGCTTTTGCGATGCAGAGCTTTTTCTAAGGAACACACACATGCCGTCCTTGAATGCCCCCCCGACGGCACATGCACGTCCTGCAGCAAACGAGTCGGGTCCCGCGCGGACCGCTGCGTTGTCGCTTGGTGCAGTTGGTATCGTCTATGGCGACATTGGAACCAGTCCGCTCTACGCGTTTCGCGAGGCTGTGCGCCCGGCAGCCGTGGACGGTCTTACCGAAGCTGAAGTTCTTGGTGTGGTGTCTCTGCTGCTCTGGGCACTGATCCTGGTTGTCACCTTGAAATATGTCCTGTTCCTTTTGCGTGCGGACAACCGCGGCGAAGGAGGGGTATTGTCGCTGTTTGCCCTAGTCCAATCCTTCCCCAAACGATCAGGCGCGGTATTCGCTCTGGGGGTTTCGGGTGCCGCGCTCTTTTTTGGAGACGCCATCATCACGCCGGCCATTTCAGTCCTTTCGGCGGTTGAGGGATTGAAACTCGTCACGCCGTTGTTTGAGCCATACGTCATGCCAATTTCCATTGGCATCCTGGTTTCGTTGTTTCTGGTGCAAAGCCGCGGCACTGACCGTCTTGCCCGCTGGTTCGGGCCGATAACAGCGATCTGGTTCGTGGTCATGGGTGGCGCAGGACTAGTCCAGATTGCAGGTCATCCAGGCATTTTGCTGGCCTTCGATCCCCGTTTTGCGCTGTCGTTCATGACGGAGCATGGCAGCGTGGGCTTTATCGTGCTGGGTGCTGTTTTTCTGTCTGTTACGGGTGCCGAGGCGCTTTATGCTGATCTAGGGCATTTCGGCCGCAAGCCGATACAGCTTGCCTGGTTCGCGCTGGTTTTTCCGGCACTGGCCCTTAACTATCTCGGGCAGGGTGCTCTGGTTTTACAGACGCCATCTGCGGTTACTGATCCATTCTTTCTCATGGTTCCAGCGTGGACGCTACCGGGTTTGGTCGTCCTTGCTACCATCGCGACGGTCATCGCCAGCCAGGCCGTCATCACGGGTGCATTTTCGATGACCCGTCAGGCCATCCAGCTTGGGCTTCTCCCGCGCCTCGTGATCCGCCACACATCGGCCACCGAGACAGGACAGATTTACCTTCCGGCAATCAATATGCTGCTGCTCTTGGGCGTTGTGCTTCTGGTCCTGACCTTTCAGACGTCGACGGCCCTCGCCGCCGCCTACGGGATCGCCGTTAGCGGAACGATGATCGTGACGACGGCGCTTGCCTACCTCATGCTTCACCGGGTGTGGGGCTTGCCGATGGTGGTTTCCATGGTGGCCCTCACCCCCATCATGTTGATCGAGGCCGGGTTCTTTGCAGCTAATCTCGCCAAAGTTCCCGATGGGGGCTATGTCCCGCTGCTGTTGGGTGGGACGCTGGTTATCTTGATGTGGACCTGGGCGCGAGGGACGCAGCAGTTGTTTGAACAGACTCGCAAGCTCTCGGTGCCACTTTCAAGTTTTATCCCCAGGATTGAGAGCAGTTCTGCCCTTCGCGCACCCGGTACCGCCGTTTTTCTAACGAGCTCCCCCTCAGCCACTCCACCAGCGCTTCTGCACAACCTAAAGCACAATCATGTCTTGCATGAACACATCATCGTTCTGACGGTCGAAACATGTGACATACCTCGGGTGCCGGAGATAGAACGTGCTGTCATCGAACGCGTCAGTAACCGGTTCGAGCGGGTCAGTCTGCGCTTCGGCTTCATGGAGACCCCGAACGTCAACCGCGCGTTGGGGTCTTGTCGCAAACAAGGCCTGCAGTTCGAAGCTATGAAGACCTCGTTCTTTCTCGGCCGCCGCAAGCTTGTCGCAAAGGCCGAGGTCGGCATGCCGATCTGGCAGGATCATATCTACATCTTCATGTCCCGCCTCGCAGCCGATCCTTCGGACTTCTATCACCTGCCACGCGACCGGGTTGTCGAAATGGGTTCCCAGTTGGCGGTTTAGAAAACCCCAGCAATCAATCTATAGAATGTCCGGTGAAGGCTATTGCCAATGTCAGCAAAAAGAATGTTGCACCGCCGCGAACATGCGAGCGGCGATGTCGGCTTTGGGCCGAAAGTGCCTGTACCAATCCCGCTGCGCACTCCTCAGCCGTTTGTCTGGTCAGCCGCATGCTTGCCCTTCACTCCGCCCGGCGTTGCGTATCCCGTTGCTCGCGAAGTGACAGTGGCATCGGAACCTCAAGGTTTTACGTTTTTTTCATGTCGGGCGGGTAAGCTTAAAATAACGTTTGGTGGATCAGGGGAGCGGTTCGGGATGGGTTCGGAAGTCGGCGCAATGCGCGATGATGAGAAAGATACCTACTACCGCAGCTCTGAAGTCAGGTACGGGGCAAACTGCCCCGGGATCCTCGAGATGACGTTTTTCAACAGGCAACACTATCTCGCGCTTACCGGCTCGATCGTGAACCTGTCCTCGACCGGGTGCTTGTTCGCCAATGAGAAAACGCCATGGGGAAAAATGGTTGGCAACAATTCCGGACCGTCGATATTCAACATCATCGATGCGAAATGTCACATCTACATACCGTGGACCACGACCCACTGCGCAGCCAGAATACGGCGGCTCGGATCTTACATTGTCGGCATCGAGTTCAAGGATGCACTGAGCGAAAGCCTGGTCAAGGAGATCGCCAGCATGGAGCCCGAACGGGGCCGCCGCTTCAGGCCGAAAAGTCCCGGCAAATACAATCGCATCATTCCCATCGCCCACATGTAGGCCGTGAGAACCGGCCGGCAGTCTGGCTATCGGTATCAGGACCTGTCCGGAAACCCTTCGGGCCATCCCGCGTCCCACCGCCACACCCACCGTCGTTTGCAAATCAACTCCGGTCTGCTATCCCCCTGACCACGACAATTGGAACGGGGAAGACCAGATGACACCTGACATCCGCCCGCTTGTGGCAGGCAACTGGAAGATGAACGGCACGCGCGAGAACCTTGATCAGATCAAGGCGATTGCCGAGGGTCTGGGCCCGGATCTCACCGATCAGATCGACGCGCTGATCTGCCCGCCCGCAACTCTGCTTTACGTCGCCACCGCGATTGCCGAAGCCACGCCGCTGGCCATCGGCGCTCAGGATTGCCATGAGCAACAAAGCGGTGCCTATACCGGCGATATTTCGGCCCGGATGATTGCCGATTGCCTGGCCGATTACGTCCTTGTCGGCCATTCCGAGCGCCGTACATTGCATGGTGAGAGCAACGAGACCGTCCGCGCCAAGGCCGAGGCCGCCAGGGCCGCCGGTCTGGTCCGTGTCATCTGCATCGGTGAAACCGAGGCCGAGCGCAAGTCCGGCGAAACGCTCAAGGTTCTCGGCAGCCAGCTTACAGGTTCCGTTCCCGATGGCGCCACCGCCGTGGACACCGTCATTGCCTATGAACCGGTGTGGGCCATCGGCACCGGGCTGACGCCAACGGTTGCCGATGTCACCGAGGCGCACGCCTTCATTCGCGCCGAGATGGAAACCCGGTTCAAGGGCGAGGGGGCTGCGATGCGGCTTCTTTATGGCGGTTCGGTCAAGCCCGACAACGCCGCCGAACTGCTCGGCGTGGCCCATGTCGACGGAGCCCTGATCGGCGGCGCCAGCTTGAAAGCTGCCGACTTCCTCGCCATCTGTAAGGCCTGCCGCGGCCTTCTGGGCTGAGCAAACCCGGTTTTTGATCGTTTGACGGCATGTGTTCCGTTCACACGGGACTTGGAAAGCTGGCTTCGCTCGTGTAAAGAGCCGCCAAACTCGACGAAGATTGCGCCCGTCACGGGCAGGAAAGAACCCCGATGCAAACCGTTTTGATTGTCATTCATCTCATGATCGTGCTGGCGCTTGTCGGCATCGTACTGATCCAGCGCTCTGAAGGCGGCGGGCTTGGCATCGGCGGCGGCTCCGGCTTCATGTCGGCGCGCGGTGCGGCCAACGCACTGACCCGGACCACCGGCATTCTCGCCGCAGCGTTCTTCATCACCTCGCTGGCGCTCGGCATTCTGGCCCGCTACGGCGACAGCCCGACCGACATTCTTGACCGGATCCCGACCGAGACCCAGGGCACAGGCACGGGCGTTCTCGACCAGCTCGGCGGCACCGCTGCTCCGACCGAAACACCCGCAGCCGATGCGGCCGGCGACATCCCGGCAGCGCCCGCGAGTTCCGGCTCGGACGTTCCGTCCGGCCAGTAAGGCCATAACTCATCCGAACCGGCGGTTGGCAAAAAATGCCTCCGCCGGTTTTTTCATGTGGTTTTGCGGGCGGATCGTCTGTTATGCACCACTAAAACGCGCCATCCGATTTTTGGGGTGGCGGAATCAGCATTCTAAAGGTATCGGTTCAATCCCATGGCGCGATATGTTTTCATAACTGGCGGCGTGGTCTCCTCGCTTGGAAAAGGCATTGCCTCGGCCGCCCTTGGTGCGTTGCTGCAGGCCCGTGGTTACCGGGTGCGGCTGCGCAAACTCGACCCTTATCTCAATGTCGATCCCGGCACGATGAGCCCGACCCAGCACGGCGAGGTTTTCGTCACCGACGACGGTGCCGAGACCGATCTTGATCTCGGCCACTACGAGCGGTTCACCGGGCGCTCGGCTG
>Ga0189291_100374_pt1 | contig 17455 bp, 16 predicted proteins | sample UW1redminimetaG_FD_130331 | JGI IMG/M metagenome (GOLD analysis project Ga0189291, IMG submission 130331) | Marine microbial communities from the Costa Rica Dome - UW179B-red mini metaG | ecosystem: Environmental > Aquatic > Marine > Oceanic > Photic zone | place: Costa Rica: the Eastern Pacific... | reverse complement strand
GTGAATCGATAAACTCATGAATATTAGCCACTCTTACTGCATGCTTTAGTTTCTCCATATCCGGCTGTTCTTCCCCCACGGCAATATTTCGGGCAATATTGTCCGAGAAAATGAAGCCGTCCTGCATAACCACTCCACAATTCCTTCTCCAGATTCTGTGGCTTATAGTATCAAGATTCGTATTTCCAACCCGAATGTCACCGCTATCAAGTGGATAAAATTTTAATAAGAGCTTTAAGAGTGTGGTTTTACCGCTCCCACTCATTCCAACTATGGCTGTGGTTTTACCCTCCGGGATAGAAAGGTTTATATCTTCCAAAACGGGTTCGTTACCGGCGCCCGGATAAGTAAAGCTCAGGTTTGTAATTTCAATGCTTTTCTTATTTGGAAGCTCATATAGAAAAGATTTTTCGGCGGGTTCTTCGTCTTCCTGTTTGTGGATTTCGTTGAGTCGCTCCAGACTTAAATGGGCATCTTGGGTAGATTGTACAAATCCTATAATTTGCTGAATGGGGCTGTTTAGCTGACCAATAATGTATTGTACAGCCATCATAGCCCCAAGAGTTAACTGACCGTTTACTACCGCAACAGCGGCCAAAAAGGTAATCCCAATATTCTTCCCTTCATTGATGAAAAAAGCCCCGGCTTGCTGAAATTGATTTAGCGATAAATTTTTAACTCGGTAATGAAATAACTTTGCCTGAAACCGCTCCCATTCCCAGCGTTTTTGTTTCTCGGAGTTCGTAAGCTTGATTTCCTGCATGCCCTGAATAAGCTGAATCACATTACTTTGATCTCCCGAAGAAATTCCAAAACGCTTATGATCTAATTCCGCTCTCTTTTTAAGGAAAAGCAGCACCCAACCTATGTATAAAATGCTGCTTACCAGAAACACGGTAAAAATGAGCATGTTGTAATAAGCCAGCACTACAGCAAACACCAATAAGTTTACAAAAGAAAACAGCGTGCCCAGTGTTTGACTGGTTAAAAAATTCTGAATCCGAACATGATCTTCCATCCGTTGCATAATATCGCCCGTCATCTTTGCATCGAAATACGGCATGGGGAGCTTCATGAGTTTGATCAAAAAGTCAGAAAGAATGGAAATGTTAATCCGGGTACTCATGTGCAGCAAAATCCATGAACGAATAAATTCCACGCCCATTCGGCCCACAAACAGCATGACCTGAGCAATCAGAATGATATAAATAAAATTCAGGTCTCGGGTGTTAATCCCAATATCCACAATAGACTGGGTGAGAAATGGGAAAATGAGCTGAAGAATACTTCCAACTCCCAACCCTAAAGCAAGCTGACCAAGCAAGTTTTTGTACGGCTTCAGATATTGAAATAATCGGGTAAAGTCTAACCGATCTTTTTGCTCACTACTTCGTTCAAAAAATTTAGGAGTCGTGTAAAAAAGTAGACAAATTCCGTTGGTTTGGGCTTCTACTTTATGGTTTAACCAACATGTTAAAAACTCCTGCTTTGAATACACTACTTTTCCCGCAGCAGGATCTGCAATATAGACCTTGTCCCCTTTAACCTTATATACCACCACAAAATGCACTTGGTTCCAGTATACTATACAAGGCATGGGAGCTTCTTTAAATAATTGCTCCGGGGTTAGTTTTACCCCTACCGTACGGAATCCAATGTTTTCCGCCGCTTCGCTTATGCCTAATAATGAAACCCCTTCCCTGCTTATTCCGCTTTGTTGCCTTAAAGATTCCAATGAATAGGTACGCCCATAGTGTTTTGCTACCATGCGCAAGCAAGTAGGACCGCAATCCATTTTATCTAACTGCCGATATAATTTAAATGCACCCATTTACCTAGCCTAAAAACGATTCAGCGAATTCCATTTTATATCATATATTTTCAAAGTAGGGTCTTGTATTGAAAAATTATTGGATGATATGTATGCTACATTATTTTGAACTAACATTATTTTTTTTTCTTTTTCTAATGAAAGTCGACCAATCAGTTTGCCTTCTTTAGTAAAAACATTCCAATCGTAATTATTTTTATCAGAGGTTATGGTTGCAAACCATAGTCTTTCCTTATCATCAACAAAAAAATTGGCTACAGCTGGAAAGGTGCTGGGTAGGCGATCCCCTAGTATTGATTTTGTTTCAGATACAAATCCTAAATTTTTATGAAATTCAGGGAAATCATCGACACTATTTATCTTTGTATTCTTAAATGGATAATTAAACTCGGAAATAAATTTACCAAAAGAGTTATAACACTTAATTGAAATTTTTCCAGTCCAAGCAAAATATATGTCACCATTTTTTGAAACATCAAAAAAAGTTGTACGATCAAAAGGAACTGGAGGGTATGAAGTACCATTTTCATTTATAAGAATAAAATCGTCTGATAATTTAGAAACTTGAAAAGGAAAATTGCTTAAAAATCCTTTTTGATCTAAAAAGTAAAATTCGGCATAGTTTTCAATAATAGGTGATTTTTCTTTTGTCTTTCTTAACCCAACTACTAGTCTTCCATCTTTTAGAATATCAAAATCTCCCAAACCTATTAAACCTTTCTTTGAAGGCAACCTCACCTCATTGATTAGTTTTTTAGAATTAATATTAAAAACGCTTATCCTTGCAAGACTCGCATCATATACATAAAGACTATCTTTTCTAATTTTAATATTGTGTATGGTTTGAAATTCTCCTGGTCCACTTCCATTTCTACCAATAGTTGATAAATAATTTCCCTTTTCATTATAGACATGTACACCACGATTATTCTCCAAATAAATATTTCCATTACTATCAACTGCAACATTAGAAACTCTTTTGTAATAGATTTCAGGATTTTGCTCTATTACAGAGTCCAAAACTATTTCGAGTCTTAACGTTTTAACTTCTGAACTATCAGTATGTAATGAATTAGAACTTTTTTCTGAACTAAATTCATATTCGCTTTTAGAGCTACAAGAACAAAAAAAAGAGGCGGCACTTATACATATAATTATTTTATACATTTAGTTTGAAACTAAAAATAGGTCAATAATAACTTATGATTGACCTATCTATTTTTTGTTTTTTTAATTACTTGTTCCAGGCAGTTCATTACAACCAATTGCTTTTGAGTCCTCATATTGTACCTCACAGCATTGATTAGTTTCTATATCTTCCGAGCAAAGAACTGTTCCTTCACTGTGTCCTAATTCATCAACACAAGTACATCTAGTCCAACCAGATCCACCTCGGATTGTTTTCATTTCATTGCGAGTTAATAAGTTTAAATATTTCATAATTTTACTTTTTAATTATTAGTTTTCTTGTGTGATAAACAAGTTTCAATTTGTCTTGACTCCATTCATCATCATTCAAGATGAAAGTTTAATATTTCTCCAGTTTCAGTTGCTACAAATATTAGATTTTTTTCAAAATCAATATCAAATATTGGTTGCAACTTTAGAGAATCTGATTCTAATTTAAAAGACTTAATAAATTTTCCTTTCTTACTATAATGATGAATTGTAAGTGGATAACTTGGCATAGCTAAGAAAAGCTCTCCAAGTTCATTGCTGATTCCTGATGAATAAATTTCAAGTTTGTATCTATCTCCTGTATTTTTAATTCTTTTCATTCTCTCAAAATAATTTCTCAAGTAAGAATCAATGTCACTATTTTTTAATTGGACATCCCAAATTTTGTCACCATTAGTATTATATTTTTCAATCATAGGTAAAGAAGTATAAATTACAAATACTTCACTACTATCAGATAAATCATTTAGTATAAATGTGTTTGATTTATAAAAACTCGGTATTTCATTTTTAGAAACTTCATTGACATATTCTAAGTTTGCAAATCTAAAAGTGCTTCCGACGGGTGGTGATCCCAATCTTGATAATTCATTTCCATTCCAATTAAAAACTGTGTATAAATTATCTCGATCAACATTTTGTAATGAATAGAATGTTGGAAGAAATACATTTCCTTTTAAATCAATATAAGGTTTGTTATCTATTTCATTTGCAATCACCATAGAAGAAGTTATAGGAACTGGTGGTGTAGATGGTGGACCTATTATTTCTCCGTAATTAAAAGAATCTACAAACGTACCATCACGTAAATATTTATTAATAAGAAGCTGAGAATAATCGACAACGTAAATATGCCCGTCTGCAAAAATAATATTACTTACAAATTCAACTTCTCCAGGTCCTCTACCTCTCCTCAAAAATTTATTAACAATTTTTTTCTCATTATTAATTTCAACAAGGTTTTCAGTACCTACATCATAAATAAATAAATTCTTGTTGTTTATAATTATGTTAGGTGTAACAATTAGATCATCATTATTTTCAATGAAAACTGAATATTCATTGAGTATTAATTCTTTTTCGATTTCAACAACTGAGTCTTTATTCTGACAACAAATTAGAATAAACAAACTAAAGTAAAAATAAATTTTATTCATAAACGTAAAAAATATAGGGACTTAAAATAAATCCCTATAAAATTAAATTTTAAGTAGAAGTAACTATATCACACGTACAACTATGTACATGGGTGCCCGAAGAACACTTAGGGTTCCATCTCCTTACACATTCACTACAAATACTATCATAATCATCATAACAGCACTTGAAACATTCTGGGCCATTACCTCCCTTTACATTTCTCATTTCTTCTCTAGTTAATTGATTCAAATGTTCCATAATTTAATCCTCTTTGGTTTAATTAAGGTTAATCTTGTATGTTAAACAAGTTCTTTGGGTTTTTGAACCACACTCTTTTTTTCTTCCAGTAATGGAACCAATCCGGTTACCAATGCACTTAAATCACTTATTTTATATTGGGTTGGAAATTCATACCCATTCAGAAAAAAAGTGGGGGTTCTTATAATTTCATGTTTAGTAATCCATTCGGTATGTGAAGCTATTGCCCGATCATGTTCTTTGGGTACATCGGTATAGATTTTCTCGAATGTTTCTACAGACATATACTTGTACCAATCTTCAATCAACTTCCTGATTTTAACAGATTCATTTTCGGTTCCCGAAATGAACTCATTCAAATACCGTATCATGTAAGCACTTGCAGGAATGCCATGCACGTTATTCCCGCTCATCAAAAACTTGAATGCTACATTGATTTGATTTGGATATTGATCGAGCAATTCAAGTACCTGCATATAAGCAATTTTGCAGGGATGACAGTTTACATTTGCCACCATCAACAAATTCAGCGAAGCTTCAGGATTACCTATTAACATTTTGTATTCATCCTGTTGGTAATCAATCCGATTTCCCTTAAAAAGAAGATGAGAAAAAACTTCAGGAGCATTTTTAACTCGTTTAGCAGCGATCTCAGCGTTCACAGAATCACTAATGTCCTGAAATTTATTTTTTAATAAGATGATGGAGGTAGCAATAGTCAAGAACAAGAACGATGAAAAGATAAATGGTACTAATTCAACTCCTTGAACCGATATAGTTCCGTTTATCCATAAAAAACTCAATATACCGACCTGTACCGCAAGGACTCCATTTATCAGCATACATAGTTTGCACCATGTCTTCGCTTTAATGGCCTGATAGTACAAAGAGTATATAACCATAGGAATAGATAATACGCTACCCGCCATCAACACCCACAAGTAGGGTTCATTCGAGCCTGCAAAAGGAAGGATAATCCCTACAACAATTAATTGGAAAACGAAATAGCTGATCACCGCTTCCGAAAGACTAAAAAAACTGAATATTTTTGCTCCTTCTGAGTTCAAAATTTTATCACAATTAACCCGGGTACTGGTGTTACAAAAAGACTCTACTGGTTTGAATGTGACTCCTAATTCCTTAGCAATAAGTATATACCCCACTATTACACCTGCAATACTTGTAGAGAGTAATGCCAAGCTTATCCAGGAAAATGTTTGCAACAAAAGAATCAGTAATGCACCTAGTAAAGATGAAGCTAATACAAGCAGTGCTTTTTTTGCAAGACGTTCCTTCTTGAGCTCCCTGTTGTGCTCCGTATCTTTTATTTCGGTTACATGCTCCGCCTTTAGTACGATCCCTTCCCATCGTGTTAAATCTATATGCCCTTTGGAAAGATCCTCTTTGTTTTTTATTAACACCAAACCATCTCTTGAACTCTCCAGATGAATTAAAAAAGGAAACGCTACTTTGGAAAGATGCTCTTCTTCGATTCTTCCAATCTGACTTGGGATTCCTAACCGTTCTAGCGCATCAGATACGCCTAGCAATGAAGGAAAATCGGGATGAGATACAATAATTTTCTTGCAATATTCTTCGGAAACAGAAATTCCTAAATCTTTAAGGTAATCAACAACGACTTGTTCCATGCTAAAGAACTGTTAAATTAAGAGTGCTCTTTAACCGATAATAAATTATAACAAGTTCTTAAACCAACACTTTCGTTATCCCTTTTCGTTATCCCTTTTCGTTATCCCTTTTCGTTATCCCTTTTCGTTATCCCTTTTCGTAGTTTGGTGGGAGTTTTCTGAGTATTCCTCTTAAGAAATTTGTACAGCGCTTTCTCATTTGCAAATCCAAATTCAAGACAAATACAATAGTTCTTTTCCTCGGGATATGCAGCCATGTATTTCAGAATATTTTCAACTTTTATTTCAATGAATACTTTACCTGGCCTCACTCCAAAATGCTTCCTGAATTCCCTGGCTTCTTGCCACATTTTCTTCACTAGATAGTCCATCCCTCCTACATCAGGAGGGAAAATACAGAAGCATATTTTGGGAACCGATATTTTGTAGCCCACGTTTGTATCAACGGGTCCTTCTCCTTATGAAGGAGAAGACAGATGAGGTTGCAAAGGGAATTGAGTTTCCATAGGGTTTAGGATATATTTATTCTGAAAATTTTATCAATCGAATTTGAGCATCTTCACCGTACGTAACGGTACCATAAATCATTTTTCTACCTGCTTTTACCTTCCAAAGACTCAAAGGCAAATTTACGTACTGCACTTCTCCTGATATTTCATTTACTTTAATTATTTCCGTGTTCTTAATACTGCTTGGATTATAAATGACCATATAGTAGTCATTATTGTGCACCGTGAAATCCTGAAAAAGAGGTAAAATTTCAACATCCACAAATGCTTCATGAATCTTATCAAACCTTTCTGTCATATTAGAAGCAACATCCATCAGTTGGAGCTTAACCTCATCTGTAATTATCCTATCTTTCAAGTTTAGGTGAGCGAAAGATCGGGATTTACCCGTTCGTACATTATACTTGTTCACTACTGTGTTGTGGGAAGTGATATGGTAAAACCATTCTCCATCCAAATCCCAAAATGTTTTTTCCCCCGAAAGATGATCTATATGATTCCATCTGTCTAACGACATCTTCTCATTTCCATCCATAGTAAAGAGTCGCTTTTTTACTCTAAATTCTTCATCCAGTTCGAATAAAGAGTATTCCTCTTCGCCCTTTTTATAATCTGTTATCTTACGTATCACTCCGTAATTACCCCATTCCGTTGCATAAACACTGAGTAATTTAGAAGCAGGTTCAAAAGAAGAAGAGGGAGAAAAAGAAGAAGTATTAGTGAATCCATTTTTATCCACTTGATATTGGGTAATTCTTTGAGAGCGCATATCTAAAACATATAGCGTATTATCCCATCCTACATGCAGTTTTTTTGCACCTTCAAACTCACCTGGACCTCTGCCTCTTCCACCTGCTTCTGCTAAATACAAACCTTGTTGATTAAAGAGAATAATTAGATTTTCTAAATGATCAGATGATATCCAATACTTATTATCTAACGTTTGTACTAAATCATAAGGCGCAATTACTTTTGAAGTATCGAAAGCCATTATTGAATCTACAAGAACTTGCGGCAATACTTTTTCTAGACTATCTACTGAATAAGTGGGTAATTTTTGATAATCGCTGTACTGACTATCACTTTTTTCATTGCAAGAAATGACAAAGATTGAAAGCCAGATAATGTACAAAAGAGATATTTTTTTAATAATAAGACCCAATTAATTTTGAATTAAGTAGCCATGAAGCAATCATCCAAACATAATCGATTCAAGTCTCTAACTTCTGTAAAGCATGCATTTCGTCCATCAGTTCCCGGAGGATAAGTTTCATCACATTCTTCATAGTATCCACCATAGAGACCGATACAACCACTTGCACATTCGTTGCCTCCCACTATCGTTCTCATTTCATTTCTGCTAAGTATTTCTAAGAATTCCATTTGTGTTCCTCTTTTTAGTTTTAACTTTTTTTATTGATAAAAGGAAAAATTCAGTTCTATTTCTTACCCAAACAATTTTTAGTACAATGTATCATAATCATTTAAACCACTTAAACTAGAAAAACCGTTATCCCTTTTTCGTTATCCCTTTTTCGTTATCCCTTTTTCGTTATCCCTTTTTCGTTATCCCTTTTTCGTTATCCCTTTTTCGTTATCCCTTTTCTAAGTTGGGTGGGAGTTTTCTGAGTATGCCTTTTAAGAAATTTGTACAACGCTTTCTCATTTGCAAATCCAAATTCCAGACTAATACAATAGTTTTTTTCCTCGGGGTATGTAGCCATGTATTTCAGAATATTTTCAACTTTTATTTCAATGAATACTTCACTTGGCCGCACTCCGAAATGTTTCCTGAATTCCCATGAAAACTTGGAGGTTTTTTCATAACCTACTGCCATAGCCCATTGTGTAATATTCCCAATAGATGAAATATTCTCTTCTAAAATCGTACCTGCTTTTTTTATATCGTACATACAAAATAAGTTCAAGATTAATATTGATGCTTATTTTGAAACCTATAATTTGAATGTCTTTCCTCTTGTATTTATTGCAAATAACATTAAAACAAATATATATGCAAGTATTAATTTTTAAAGGAATTAAATCTAATTTTTGTAAAAAAGGAATTTCCCTCATCTTCCAAGCTCATGCTTGGCCTCACTCCAAAATGCTTCCTGACCTACCTGACTTCTTGCCACATTTTTTTCACTAGATAGCTCATCCCTCCTACCATCGGGAGGGAAAATACAGAAGCAAATTTTGGGAACCCATTTTTTGTAGCCGAAGTTTATTTCAATGAGTCCGTCTACTTATTAAGGAAAAGACAGATAATGCCCCAAAGGGAATTGAGTTTCTCTGTGGTTTACATGGCTAGGGCAAAAATACAGGTTATGCAGCCATGTATTCCAGAATCCTGTCAACTTCACCTCTTTCCCGAGCTCCTGCTTCAAATACCTAACCGATAAACAAAGTGGAACAAACCCTTTTTTGACGAAGATAATTTACAGGTAGAAAAAGGTTAAAAGTGATTATTAGATCTATTTATTGAGAAGTATATGTAACCCTTAGTCACCTGAAGCATCTAGCTCTCTTTGTCGTTTAATTCTATACTGCTGTCGCAACCACTTCCTCCATTTTTCTGCGTCTACTAAATGTTGCTCATATGTTCTGTTAAAAATATGTCCCCCTTCAGGGCTGGCAACCATATATAAATAATTATGGTTTTCGGGATATAAAGTAGCTTCTATAGTTTGCAAGCTAGGATTAGTTACAGGACCGGGTGGTAAACCATACTTTGTATACGTATTGTAAGGATGATCTACCTTATAATCCTCAAGTAGCAATCTTCTTCTTTCCCCGACCGCAAAACTTATAGTTGGATCGGCCTGCAAATACATTCTTCGATCTATTCTGTTCCAATACAAACCTGCCACAACAGGCTTTTCATCTTCAATATTAGCTTCCCATTCTACGATTGAAGCCATAGCAACTATTTCATCAACTGCGTATCCCATAGAATCAATTCTGGATTTATAAGGTTTTGTTACTTTTGAATTGAACTCATCCAAAATTTTGTCAACAGTATTTTTTACTGATGAAGTCCAGTAAATACTGTAGGTATCAGGTAACATCCTACCAAATAATTGTTCTTTCGAAACCTTTTTGGAACTAGTGAACAAACTATCATTAAAAACTTCAGCAACATCAATGCTATCAAAACTCATTTCCATTCCTAAATTTCTGGAAAACCTTTCTAAGGTTATTCCCGGAAGTATGGTTATAGAAACCGGGTCCTGACTACCAAATGCCAACTTTGTAAGAAACTCATTGTAGCCGTACTCTCCGTCAAAATTATAGTGACCCTTTTTAAATTTTTTCCATCCCAGCAAAGGACTTACCCATCTCAGTTCTTCTTCATCAAACTCAATTCCTGCAGAGTTGAGAATAGAAATAAGTTCATCAATACCAACTTCTTCATTTAAATATAATTCGGAATTGGAGGTACCTATAATTGCTTTAGACTGAGCAATCCTCCCCGACCTGGATACAAATGTAATCAGAAAAAAAACTACAAATAAAACAATGCCAATGGTCAATTGCTTTATGGATAGCTCAAATGTTTGTTCAATTTTCATGCCCTAAGATAAGAACCATTCAAATTAAACCCACCTCTTTACAGCATTTAATATTGGATAAATAAAAATCTGTAACATAAAAATTAAGTAGTCGTAATCGAACCACGAAGAGCAATCGAGCTTTTGGATGCTTCATAAGCACCAAATGCCCTAAAGATAAACCCGGGTTTTGAACGACTCGGGTTTTTTTATATCCATAATTTATTATTCATCTGTGATACTTTTTTCGCCTTTTTTTTACTTATTAGATTACTATAATTAAATCTTTATAAGTTAGTTTAAACTAAATTTATTTTTTAAACTCCTGTACAATGAAAAAAACTCTGCTCCTTTCCTTTATTTTGGTTCTCGGTATCAATTGTGTCAATAATGTAGAAGATCAAGTTCCTGAAATACCTGATGAACCAATCAGTTATGCTAGCGATATCCAACCCATCTTTAATAACACTTGCGGTGGAGGTTTCTGCCACACGAATGGAGACAACGTAAATGGTGTTAATCTGGATAGTTATCAAAATAGTATTATAAGTATGGGATCTTCCTATGGCGGATTGATCATTATTCCAAGTAATGCAGATAATAGTCCCTTAGTTGACAAGCTAGGCTCTAATCCTGAATTTGGATCTCGCATGCCATTAACAGGAAGTATTTCTAGTTCGGATGTGGGAAAAATCATTGCCTGGATTAACCAGGGAGCTCAAAATAATTAAGGTATCTTTATGAAAAAGCTATTTTTGGCCAGTCTATTATTGGTATTATCAGTTTCATTTGTATCAGCACAAAGTTTTAAAACAGAAGAAGGCAAAGCTACCTTTTACTCTAAGGTCCCTCTTCATAGTTTTGAGGGAAATTCGGAAAAATTAGTTGGTCTTGTTAATCTCGAAGACGGAACAATAGATTTTTATATCGATCTGGAAACTTTGGATACAGGTAATGGAAAGCGCGATAAAGATATGAAGCTTACTTTGGAAACAAAGAAGTACCCATTTGCAGAGTTCTTCGGAAAGCTTGATTCTGATTTTGATCCCGAATCATCATCAGTTCAGGATGTCTCAGTAAAAGGAACTTTTAAAATTCACGGTGAGGAGCAAGAAATTGAAGTTGAAGGTACACTTCAACTGACAGACGAAGGTTTACATGTTACAGCTGGTTGGATTCTAAGTTTGTTGGATTATGATATTGAGCCCCCAAAGATTTTATTCATCAAAGTAGATAAAGATCAGGAAATTAAAATTGACGCATTATTAAAGCCTGTTGAAGGATAAGAATGATTAAAACAGCTACTACTACCCTACTCTTTTCGTTATTTATTTTCAGTTTTTCTCAGGCACAGATGGAGCGCACAAGAGCGAATCCGGACGGTCCGGTTGACGAAACTTTCCTCACTAAAAATATTGGCGGGCTTGGTACCGTACAACTTCTTGGTAAAGGTGATTTGAACAGCATGATTCAGCATAATTTCGGAGATGTACGTGGAGGAATCGATACATTTTTTGGAGTTGATGAAGGAGCAAACGTTAGAATTGCTTTTGGATATGGTTTAACTGATGATATCAATATTGGTATTGGTCGAACCAGCGAAGAAGATAATATTGATTTCGGTGTAGATTACCGGATTCTCCATCAAACTAAATCTGATCGTATTCCTGTTTCTGTTGTACTTAAAGGTAATATGGGGATTACAACCGGAGAGAAAACGTACGATCCCTCATTAACGGAAAGGTTGAACTATCTAGGCTCCCTAATGCTGGCCAGAAAGTTCAATGATAATTTTAGTTTCCAAATCTCTCCCATGGTTTCGCATTTTAATACAGTTGTAAAAAGAGAAGCAAACGAAGAGCTCTATAATACAGTTTTCGGTCTGGGTTTTACAGGTAGATTTAAATTGAACGAGCGTAAGTCAATCTCTTTTGAATACCTTCCTGTTATTGGAGATCGAATCTCAGATACAAAAAATCATGCTGCCATTGTGTATGAACTTGAAACAGGTGGCCATGTATTTCAAATGTTCTTTATGTCCGGAAGATGGTTTACAGAGCAACATTTGTTAACCCGAACTCAAACAGATTTTTTTGAACCTAATTTCAGATTCGGATTTAATGTAAATCGTGTTTTTGGGTTGTTATAAAAGCGATCTTACCTCTTGCGCTACCTTTCGGTTATACTGAAAAGTAAGATCTTTATAATTTACCAAATCTACAATTACGCCAATAAAACAAAGACCAAATGTAAAAAAGTAAAGCACGCCCATTCCTACTTGATTTAAAATAAAACGGTGGATTCCTGCCACTCCTAAAAAACCCAATAAACAAAGTATTAGTACTGTTTGGGAATCCTTTCTTCTTGTTCTGTATACATTAGCAAATCTGGTTTTGTTTTCTGCTTCTAAAGTAGAAAGTAATTTATCCAGATAAAGTGCCTCATCCCCTTCTGCTTCCGGTATAAAATCATATACTTCTGCCATCTGTATGTCCTAGTTTTGTAGTAGTTTTATTATTAATTAAATCCTTCCAAATTTGTAGAATTCTCATACTCAGAATTACTACGGCGAACGGTCCGAAAAGGTTCGCCTCAAATGCATTTCCCAATTCGCCTCTGAAAAACCATGCAATTGAATGCCCTAATCCCTCACCGGGACAAAAACCAATCCCAATAAAATCGAATAGACAAAATGAAGTACCTTGAATAGTTGGGTCAAGCATGGCCATTAAGATTAACCCTACTAAAAATGCCAGCCATTCAATATGTGGTTTAATTTTTTTCACTTCTCAATCTACGGCTTAAAACTATCTTTGTTTAGGATGTTTGATCTTTTTTCTGAAGAAGTGGGATATGGTAAAGAATATTCGGTTAGATTGATAGACTGAGCTTGTCGAAAACTCCGTACCTAATTTTACTTGCCAAAAGTTTTTGAACTTATGCTCAATATTAGCTCTTCCGGTCATGAAGTAGCCATCCGAATTAGCATGCTTACCCATTAACTCCAGTTCAATCAAAGAATCATAGTCAAAGTCATTAGGATTCCTATATCTCATATCAAAGCCCAGACCTTTTAGAAAATAATTGTTCTGTGTAAAGAATGGATTTGCATTCGCAAAACTTTTCGATGCATCCTGCCAGCCTAATTCTCCGATTAAACGAGCTCTAAATGGAGTTCCCCATGGTTGAAGATACGCTCTCCCCGTTGCGGAGTAATCCACTACATCATTCGTATAATATTGTCCTGTACCCGATACAGTTGTAAGAAATTTATTCTTTAACCATGGATCTTCCCGGTAGAACTCTCCTTTAAGCTTATAGATATCTAGCAAAATAGCCTGTCGGGTATATTCCGGTTCAAAAGAAAGGTTAAGTGCTGTAAATGTAGAATCTTTGCTGATAGATAAAGAAATAAATGCTTCTCCAAGAATTCCTTCTGAGCCATAAAAAAGTGAAGGTCCGAATCTGAAAACTTTGCTAAAATCTTCTTTTCTTTTTTCAAACTCATAACCAACGCCGGTATAGTTAAAAAAGAAGTTTAGTCCCCCAACAGAATTATTTACATAGATATCTTCAGCCTTAAAAAGATGACTTTTATTTTTACGATTTCCGAATTGAACAGAAAGCCCTCCTCTTGCAGATTGATTATCGAAATTATCTGAAAAATATTCCCCGAATAAAGATAACCTTACACCTTCATTCCAGCGTAGCTCCTCTCTGAATTTTTTCTTCTCTTGTTCGTTAAAAAAGTTAGGATAGATTCGATACAATTCCTTCTTATTTTCATAAGTAATGAACTTAAATTCCTCCTCAATCAATCTATGAGCTTCTGTATCCTTCCGCTTACCCTCATTGAACAATGGATACATTATTTCATATCCACGGTCTTTATAACCTAAATAATACAGTGTTGTGCCCGCAAATACCCTAAGCGAGTCGTTGTTAGATGTTCTGTTTAGATATTGTTTTGCATTTATATAAAAGCGATCCATCTGATCACTTTGAGCAATCCATTCAAGCTTCGACCTGTCAGGTATTTCATCAGTTTTTTCTGCCCAGTACAAAGCCTTTTTATAATCAAAAATTTCATATCCATAGATGTTCGCAAATTGAGCAGCAAATACATTTAGTTGTTGATGTGACCAATCCGGAAAATCCTCCAGCAGTGCAATGGTGCTGTCAGAAGGTCCATAGTAAAATGACCTCTGAATGGTATAGGCATACAAACTATCATTTTGAGGATCTTGTTTTATTAATCCTAAAAGTCTTTTCTTTACTTCAGGCCAGGTTTCCTGACTTTCAATTGATTTGGTGTAGGCAAGCACAGTTTCATTAGTTTCTCCATACACTTCAATTTCTCTCAGCCCCCATCTTTTAAGAAAATCCACTCCATAAAGGCCCAGTTGCTCAGCTACTCTGTTCTTTAATAATATAACTTTTTCGTCTCCGTATTTTCTCCATACCTCTTCTAAATAATTTTCTGCTCGAACAAAAGCACTTTCAAATCCATAGTAAGTTACGAGCCTGTCTATATCTGCTTTTTCCCAATTTGGATTAGATTTTAGCCTGTATTCAAGAATTTGAATGGCACGCATAGCCTGATCACCTTCAATACTCAACTCTATTAGTTTTTCCTGTGCCTCAATACTTTTTGGATTACGCATATACCTTGAAATAGCATCATCTAGCTGTTTTTCAAAAGTAATTTCTGGTACAGTTGTTGAGATTGTAGATACTTGGTAAAAAGGGTTAGTCAAATAAGTAGAATACCGTCTGTTAGCTAATGCTAAACCTGCCTCAAGTTCTTTTGGAGATTTGGTAAGTGATCTTGGTTTTGGAATATCAATGAGATTCTTTTTTGAATAAAATTGAAATAAATAGCCATCCCAAACTCTTGAGAATGTATACCCCTCAACTATTCCGCTTAGATGTTTTTCAATTTTGGCTCTCTCATCTCTGGGAACATACATAAACCAATATTTATCATCTTTGTTTTTACTATTAGATTGGTATTTCTCAGGAGGGGTTACACTTACATAATATTTTTCGTCTGTTTCAAGATAATCAGAATTTGCATTAAGCCAATCTTGAGTAATCTTTGCACCATATTCTGCAGAAACCAATCTTAGAAACGGATATTGTTTCTTAGTATACTTCAATCTCTTTAAAAATTCATTGTACAAGGATGTTGTAGTGTCAGGAGTTGATTTCCATCCAAGATTATCGGGATTACGACTTTCAAACTCATCCACTTCTCTTTGTACATTCTGAAATACATCATCCGGATGAACAAAATGATTCCAAACTCCGGTAAGCATTTGCATTCCATGTTGATTAAACAATGAATTACCATCCATGTTAAATCCGCTGGAAATTCTTGGATAATCGAATAACTTATCTGAGAAGGGGTCTGGTCCAAAGCCTCTTGCACCTCCGAAATCTCTTTCTCCTAAATATAATGAACTAAGTATTTTAATTGAAGGCATAACCTCAACAATAGCCTGAATCCCTAAAGAATCAATAAAATTCGTTGGAGGAACGTAAGTAGTTGGGAGTTCACCAAGATCATCAATTCTCCATCGCTTATTAACAGAACTTAAAGCAGACTCCATAAAAGAACGATTTGAATTCCATTCTTCCTTTACTAATGAAAAGTGATTATATCCATGGAATGCCAATTCATGTCTGGATTTAGAAATATCTTTGGCAAGGCTAACACTTGCTTTAACGTCTTTACTTCCTTGCTTTATAGTGGCAGAGAGCCATTCAACATAGTCAAATGGTGGAACTACATTTGCATTATAATTAAATGCGGTCATCGCTGAATAGGTTATCAGCAAAGAATCTGCCAATTTCTTCATATCCGGCCACCAAATATTAGCCACAAATTCTGCTTGTTCTACATTATACTCAGTGGCAATAGGTTCTATTTTCACATTATAAAGTGGAGCCGGAAAATCATCCAGAAAAATAGTACCTACGTTAGCATTTCTGTATGGAATATGAGGAAGCATCCTAATAATGGAAGAAAACATCAAGCCTCTGTAATCTTTCTCATAAAGCGTATAACTGTTAAAAACTAAAACTATTCCCAAACCTACTTCATTTTCAAAAAGAATTGGGTAGTCCTTGTCAGTTACTGCTGTAGCTAAGACTCTTATTTGATTAGTAAAACTACTCTTCTTTAATCTGTTATGAGGAATACTTCGTGGAAAATAGTAATCTATACCGCTGAACCCCGGAAAAATATTGACTACTCCATTGATCCCTCTAACAGTTTGATCAATACTATAATCGGCTCCAGCCTTGATTCCTTGTATATATGCAAACCTTTCATCGGTTACCGTTCCAAAAAAAATCATTTTTCCACCTTTCCCCAAATATGAAATGATTTTTTCGAGTTCTTCCTCATCAATCGAGGTGATATTAGTACTAGTATTAATAATTAGATTTGTACCGAAAGTGATTGGTATTTCTTTTGATTCTTCAAGATCAAGAATAGTATATCTGAATTCGGTATATCTAAAAGATTCCATAATTTCAGAAGTAACCTCTACCGAGAACTCATCTTCTGAGCTTTGAATGATAATTATTGGTGCTAATTGATTCTGAGCTAATAACGCCTCGGAACTTATCATCAATGCCAAAAGCAGTACAAATCTAACTAAGAGTCTATTTGAATAATTTCGCAGCACGTCCTTCCTCTTTTGGATAAATATTCATAAGAATATCACCTATATACGATTGATCTTTTTGATTTACGATTTCATAAACAAGTGCATCTTCTGTTTCATGATAAATTATTACTTCTCTATTTGGAAGCGTACTATATCTGTCTATCCAGTCTTTTAAACTCTCCATTTCCTCTTTAGGATCAAATAAAATCCCTTGTTGAATTGACTCATAGGGTGGTTTTTGAAGGAAAATAAAAATACTGGCCGGCGGAATGTTTGTAGTGTCAGTTCTAAGTTCTTTTGGTAATTCCAGATATTCCTGATATAAAGAATCGATATTCCCATAACTGTTAAGAAAGAAATCGTAATTCATAAAAAAGTG
>Ga0189291_100373_pt1 | contig 17492 bp, 15 predicted proteins | sample UW1redminimetaG_FD_130331 | JGI IMG/M metagenome (GOLD analysis project Ga0189291, IMG submission 130331) | Marine microbial communities from the Costa Rica Dome - UW179B-red mini metaG | ecosystem: Environmental > Aquatic > Marine > Oceanic > Photic zone | place: Costa Rica: the Eastern Pacific... | reverse complement strand
GGAATGGCCTTGCTACTTCATTTTACTCCTTTCAGCACAAAAACAGGGATGCGGGGTCGTTTACTTTTCAGGCTCAACGATTCTGATCGTAATAAACTAAAATTAGTTACAGATGTGATCAGCAAATACTGCGCTGATTTCCATGATGTAGAAGTTACTTCAAGAAACTCCGGCAGGTTCGATTATGAATATGAAATTGAAATGAACCTCAATGCTGATAACACTGCTTTTCTAAACGAACTTCAGCAAATTGAATCTATTACCAGAGTTCGTGTGACATTTAAAAATATCACGGAAACTAATTAGGAGATTTATGAAAAAAATAAATTCCTTTTATGTTTTCATTTTTCTGATGTTTGCAACATTGATGACTGTGAATTCCTTTTATTTTAAAGGGAGTAGTTCTTTTCTCGGGGTAACTTATTCTAAGCCTTACAAGATCAATGCAGAGAAATCAGGTATTATTAAAGGTCTTTTTGTAGTACCCGGACAGGAAGTGCAAAAGGGAGATCAGCTCATCGAAGTTGAAAGTCCACAGCTCAATTTAGAGATCCAAAAACTTCGCAAGGAAATTGAGCTATTTATGTCTGAAAAAAGAGAAAAAAAACAGCTTCTTAACTCAAAGATTCAACTTTACGAATCTGAAAAATCTATTCTTAGAGGCGAAATTGAGAATGATATCAGAATCATACAAAATGAGATCGATCATAATAACAAACTCACAGAACAAATATTAAATAATTCAGCTGATTCTTCCACTGATTCTCTTACTTCTTTAAAGCTTGAGATTAAATCTATTCGTGAAAAAGGTAATCTAAGGCTGAAAGCTTTAGATATTAAAATTCAGGATATTATTCAGGAAGATGAATTTGATCAGTCTCAGATCCAATCCAAGATAGAATTAGCAGGTGAAGAATTGGAATGGAAGCTCCGCGAAGAAAAGCGTTTAAATAAATATGCTACATTCTCCGGCGTTATTGAAAATGTGTATGTAAAAGAGGGCGAAGAAGTAGAAGCTTTTACTTCGTTAGTATCTATCAACCCAAAACACCCTTCCTCTGTTGTAGGTTATCTGGTAGGGAAGAAAGAACGGGATAAACAGCTTGGTGAAGTAGTTACTGTAAAATCTTTAGAACAACCACAGTTAGAGATTCAAGGAAAGATAATAGGCTTTGGAGCTGTGGTTGAACTACCTGATATACTAGAAAAAGATAATTCGCTTACAACATTTGGTCTGGAGATTTTCATAGAGATACCTGAAGAAAATCCACTTGTTGTTGGTGAGAAGATTATTGTTAAGTAATGACAAAGATCGTTAAAATCATCTTATTTGTATTTCTTTTTTCCGGGATGAATTCTGCTTTTGCCCAAACCTCGATGTCAGATTTTTTACTTACTGCTTTTGAAGATATAAACACCCGGGGTTATGATAAATCCATCAATTTTTTATCCCCAAAAAATTACAGATTACCAGTAGTTGAAGATCTTGAATTCAGATTCGGGAATGATGAATTAACTTTAGAAGATCAACAATATGCAATTCGGTTCAGGCCCGGCAATCCCTGGAAAATACGACGAAATAATGCACTTTTTAATGCTACCAAAAAGGAATTAAGTATCAGAAAACAAATTCAGTATCAGGAAAATCTTGAAAATAGATACGAACTCGCCGCTGATTACTTGCTCAAAATTCAATTATTGAATATTGAACAGCAAAAATTTTCTTTGATTCAGAAACGAGTGGATATTTTCAATACCAATATGGAAAGCTCACTCTTTGACGCTAAGGATTTTGTTGATGCTAAACTTGATCAGGTTGATGCTATTACTAATCAGGAAGAACTGAGCGTATCTCTATTACAAGTAAAAAGAGAAATAAGCTCAAAACTTCAGCAATCAATAATTGATTGGAGTACTGAATCTTTGATTTCAGTTACAGCTATAGACAGCGTCTCTGAGATTATCATCACAAACTCTCTTTCTTCTCTTGAACTTGATTTACTGGTACAACGAATAAAAGTAGCCAAAAGCGAAGTGAGGCTGGAAAAAGCCGATTTTGATATAGGGTATTTCCAAACCGAATATTATCCCGAGAAAGACCGTGATTCAGATTATGGTATTGCTTTCGGAATCAGCATTCCTATCTTTAAGTCAAATAAAAGCCAGGTAGCAGAACGTAAACTGGACGAAATTGAACTTAATGGTGAACTTGCAACTGAGCAATATCAGGATTCGGTTAAAAGAATCACTGAATATGAATACCTTAAAAGTTTGATAACTCAGCATGAGGTATTAATAGAACGGATTAAAGAACTTGATTTAGAAACACTTTCAAAAAACCTAAGTCAAATCGAAGATAATAACCCTCTTACTATTCTTGAACTTCAGGAAGGATTAGTAAAATTAAAAGAACTTCAGCTTAAATCTTACGAGCGTGTTGTGGAACAGTATATAGAGTTCTTAAGCACATTCAACGTGCTCACTCAACTTCCGCTTACCAATTATCTCACTGAAAGCTTAGAACCACTAGAATGAAAAATATACTTATCACTGGTGCTACATCAGGAATTGGCCGTGAGCTTGCCCTTCAGCTTTCCGCTGCTGGTAATAAAGTTGGTTTGATGGGTCGAAGAACGGAGAAGCTGGAAGAGCTTAAAGTGCTCATAGGCGATAATGCTTTTATTCGCACTTTGGATGTTACAGATCTGGAAACGGCTAAAAGCGTGTATGAGGATCTTGCAGAGGAAATGGGTGGAATGGATATTTTTATTCTAAATGCAGGAGTCGGAATTGCCAAAACAATAGCTCCATGGCGAGCTGATCGTAATACTATTGAAGTAAATGTATTGGCTTTTGCTCACGGTTGCCATTTTGCCTTCGATTACTTTATGGAACAGGGTCATGGGCAAATTGTTGGAATGTCTTCCATTGCTTCTCATCTTGCCACACATAGAGCAGCATCCTATACAGCTTCAAAGCATTTTATTTCAAACTATATGACCGGCTTTAAGCAAAAAGCAAAACGTGTGGATGCTGATATTACAGTTACTGATATTCGCCCGGGTTTTGTTAAATCTGAAATGACAGCCCGTAATAAAGGCATGTTTTGGGTTGCTGATACAGATAAAGCCGTTCGCCAAATGATTAGTGCGATCAATAAAAAGAGAAATATTGTATACATCACTAAAAGGTGGTGGCTGGTTGCAATGCTAGCACGAATTACTCCTCAATTTGTTTGGGATAGGATCTAAGGTTAAATTTTTATTTTTCTATCCTATATTTTTTAATAGCTTCTCAAAAACTAACCTATTTATTATGCGTCACCTACTTATCCTTTTTTCGGCTTTAATAATTAGCTGTTCTTCACAAAACGAAAACGATACCATTCCTGAAAAATCGGGACCTTCAACTATTTCCTTAGGCTATTTAGAAGCCCCGGCTGGTTTTGAAATTTCTGTATTTGCTGATGGAGTTACTAATGCCAGACAAATGGCAATGAGTGATTCAGGTATTCTTTATGTGGGCTCACGCCGGGAAGGAAAAGTTTATGCTATTGTTGATGCAAATAATGATTTCAAAGCTGATTCAGTTTACACTATTATCGAAGGCTTAAGGTTGCCCAACGGTGTTGCTTATAAAGATGGTGCTCTTTTTGTAGCTGAAGTAAGTAAGATCTGGCGCTTTGATAATATTGACCAAACGTATGCCAACTCTCCGGAACCGACTTTGGTTACTGATGAACTCCCCACTGAAGGACATCACGGCTGGAAGTACATTGCTTTTGGTCCTGATGACAAATTATACGTCCCTATAGGCGCTCCATGCAATATTTGTAATCATGAAGATGATAATCCACTATTTGCTACACTTACTAAAATGGACGTGGATGGCTCTGAACACGAAATAGTTGCTAAAGGAATTCGAAACACCGTTGGTTTTACTTGGCATCCAGAAACCGGGAATATTTGGTTTACTGATAACGGACGTGATTGGATGGGTGATGACATTCCTCCTTGCGAGTTAAATGAAATAACAGGTACAGATCAGCATTTTGGATATCCTTACCTGCATGGAAATGATGTTTGGGATCCGGAATTTGGAGAAGCCGGAAAAGCTATGGAAACGGATTTTAAAACTCCGGTACAGGAATTAGGCGCCCATGTTGCTCCGCTTGGAGTGATGTTTTATACGGGAGGTATGTTCCCAACCGCTTACAAAAACCGAGCTTTAATTGCAGAACATGGTAGCTGGAACAGAAGTGAAAAAGTGGGATACAGAATCTCGCAAGTTAAATTCGACGAAGACGGAAACCCCACAAGCTATGATCCATTTATTACCGGCTGGCTTCAGGGTGAGGAAGATATTAAAGGTCGCCCGGTTTCATTGCTACAACTTAAAGACGGCTCTGTTCTAATTTCTGATGATAACTCTGGTAAAATTTATAGAGTTACTTATTCCATCTAAAACATAGCTTCATCATTGCCTGATTATAATTTCAATTCACCTGCTGCACGCCCCAAAATACTTTTTTGATTGATGGTTTTGGGCTATTACATCTGCTTTTTTTCTAGGATTTGTTTTAGTTAAATTTGAGAGCTTTTTTGGAACCCCAAATACTACTCTTTTATATCCTTTCAAGACTTGCCTGCATCCTGTTATTTATGATCTCATAGGTTTTAAATGGATCAAATCAAATGATGCATTTTTACTGAAATTAATTGCTGCTGCAAATTATCTGTATTGCTTGATTACACTTGGGCTTATATTTGTAGACTTCCAAAATATACTAACGCTTGGATGGGTATATATAATTACTGAGTTAGTTTTAGTTTCTGTGCTCGCCTCTCTAGAACTGATCATATCAAACAGGATGCATTGATAATCATTTGAACAAAGAACGTTTTTAGTGCTTATCTTTGTTATCCAATAAATAACAGTAAATCTTTTAAATTTCTTCATGAAGAACGTTGTACTTATTCCCGGAGATGGGATTGGAATCGAAATCACTGCATCAGTAAAGAAAATACTTAAAGAAGCAGGCGCACCCATTAACTGGATTGAATGCGAAGCAGGTCTCGGAGCTCACAGAAAGCTTGGAAATCCTCTTCCTGATGAAACTGTAGCCGCAATTGAGGAACACAGAATTGCACTAAAAGGACCATTAACTACTCCGGTTGGAACAGGTTTTAGGTCCATCAATGTTGCTTTAAGGCAAAAATTTAATCTGTTTAGTAATATTCGCCCGGCTATTACTCTTCCTAATGTTGATACTCCATTTAAGAATGTTGATATGGTTATCTTCAGAGAAAATACTCAAGGACTTTATATTGGAAAAGAGCATTGGGTTGATGATGAAAAGAAGCACGCTGAAAGCATTGCAGTTGTTACAGAAGAAGCCAGCCGTAAAATCATAACTGCTGCATTTGAATATGCCAGAAAAAAAGAAAAGGAAAAAGTAACATTAGTTCATAAAGCTAATATTCTTAAACTTACTACCGGTTTGTTTTTAGAAGTTGGACGAGAAGTGGCTAAAGATTTCCCGGATATAGAATTCGAAGATCTTATTGTTGACAATATGGCCATGCAAATGGTGATGCGTCCCGAACGTTTTGATGTTGTTGTTACTACCAATTTGTTCGGAGATATTTTATCTGATCTGGCTTCGGGACTTGTTGGAGGCTTAGGAGTTACAGGATCTGCAAATATTGGGGATGATGCAGCAATGTTTGAAGCGGTACACGGTTCTGCACCGGATATAGCAGGGCAAAATAAAGCTAATCCAATTGCTTTATTATTCTCATCATTAATGATGCTAGAGCATCTGGATGAGAAACCGATAGCTGATAATATTAGAAAAGCCATCTATAAAACACTTGTTGAAAAGAAAGTTGCATGTACGATGGACATCGGAGGAAAAGGAAGCACAAATTCCTTCACAAATGCCATTTGTAGCAATCTGTAAATAATAAGTTTCTAAAATATTATAAAGTAAAAAAGGCAGATTAGTTCTGCCTTTTTTTATCTAAAATACTCTAAAAAGAATACCGCTAACCAAGGACATTACGATCCCAAAAATAAATGCCCACCAAAAATTCTTTACTTTGAACCCATCGACTAATGCATCCACCAGCATAATCATTAGGGTATTGATAACCAATGCAAAAAGCCCTAAAGTTAAAATTGTAACCGGTAAAGAAATTATTTGAAGAATAGGATTAAGAAAGGTATTTACTACGGCTAGAAGTGCCGCTACAACAATTGCACTCCAAAAGTTTTTAATTTCAACACCAGGTAGTACTTTTGAAGTAGCAAAAACTGCAACACTGTTAAGAAGCCAGGCCCAAATCATAATAGTAAAGGTTGGTTAAAATTCTCAGTGATGTACGCAAGAAAACTAAAATTGTTTAGTAAAATGGAAAAAATTCTTTCTACGTTTCAAGATCTTACTAATGATCAACTCTACGATCTCTTAAAATTACGTCAAGACGTATTTGTGATTGAACAAGATTGTATCTATCAAGATTTTGATGGTTACGACAAACAAGCCACACATTTTCTTATCTATGAGCATAAGAAGTTGGTTGCATATTCGAGAATCTTTGCTCCATCGATAAAATATGATTCAGAATCTTCTATAGGAAGAATAATCGTTTCAAAACCATTTCGTGGCGGTGATTTTGGTAAAACTTTGATCCGGGAAAGTATTACTTATTGTTTAAAACACTTCAGGAACACAAATATCAGAATTGAAGCACAATCGAAGCTTCTTAATTATTACAAAAACCTAGGCTTTATTAAAGATAGTGACTCATACAAAGTCGACGGTATCGACCATCTACAAATGATTTATAGATTTATAAAGTAGCCTCTTCGATCTTGGCCTCAAGGCTCGGTTTCATATTTTTAAAACCGATTTCTATTTCTTCTATCAATGTCGAAATTTCATCCAGGTTAACTCTTTCTTTTGCGTAAGCTTCAACTTTTCCTAATTTCATGTGGATATCAGAAACTCCAACATACAAAAAAGTTGGTTTTAGTTTATGAGCTTCAGCTTTTACTGAGTCCCATTCTTTCTGTTCACTTTTTTCTCTTAAAACCTCAATTTGTTCCGGAGTTTCTTTGAGAAAAAGTACTAACATTTCTTTAATTATTTCTGCACTTCCCCCGGTAACCTCATTTAAATAAGATAAATCAATATCGTTCATATCGTCTGCAAAATCTATTGTCTATATCTTTATATGAAATTTTCAATCTTGTAGGTCATGCTGTAAAGATCACTATCCCAACCAATACCAATACTGTTATTTTAAAAATTAATGCCTTCCAATTCTTCATTCTTTTTTACTAACCTTACACTTTGTGATTTGAGAAAGGAAAGAAACGAATAATAAGCTCAAAAACAAGTTATCAACATTTTTTTATTAACTTTTTTTAAACCAAAAAAGCTATCTTCTACTCTACAGTAACACTTTTTGCTAAATTCCTTGGCTGATCAACATCGCATCCACGATTAACAGCAATGTTATATGAAAGAATCTGTAAGGGTATTACCGTTAAAAGTGGTGATAATTCATCTTCTGTATCCGGAACTGAAAAACAAAATTCGGATAAGTTTTCCACTTCCTCATTTCCTTCAGTGATTATAGAGATAATCCTGCCTTTTCGAGCTCTTACTTCTTCTATATTGCTCACCATTTTATCGTTCGTATGTTGCGTGCCTGCGATAACTACTACAGGCATCATATCATCGATCAATGCTATGGGTCCATGCTTCATTTCAGCAGCTGGGTAACCTTCAGCATGTATGTAAGAAATTTCCTTGAGCTTTAAAGCTCCTTCAAGTGCAACCGGAAATCCTACAGACCTCCCCAAATACAAAAAATTAGGGGCGTATGAGAACAAGTTTGATACCGCATTTAATTCTGAACTTTTATCCAACACTTGTTGCATCTTGCTTGGAATCCTATCCAATTCCTCAATCAGAGTTTTAGCTTTTTCTTTAGAAATTGTCTTTTTGTACTGAGCAATATGAATTGCCATTAAAGTAAGCACAGTAACCTGGGCTGTGAAAGCTTTTGTTGATGCAACTCCAATTTCAGGACCTGCATGTATATAAACACCAGCATCTGTCTCTCTGGCAATTGAGGAACCCACAACATTAACCACTCCAATAACCAAAGCCCCATTTTCACGAGCTTGTCTTAAAGCAGCTAAAGTATCTGCTGTTTCTCCGCTTTGAGAAATAACGATCATGACATCCCCTTTTCCTATTAAAGACTCTTTGTACCTCAACTCGGATGCATACTCTACTTCTACCGGTATTTTTGCCAGCGATTCGAATAAATATTCTCCTACAATTCCCGAATGCCAACTAGTGCCACATGCCGCTATCACTAATCTTTTTGCTTTAGAAATTTGCTCTATAACCTCTTGAATCCCACCTAATGTAATATTCCCTCTTTTTACATTAAGACGCCCTCTCAAACAGTCAGAAATTGCTTTAGGTTGTTCAAAAATCTCTTTAAGCATGAAATAAGGATATCCTCCTTTTTCTATCTCTTCTAAACTCAATGCAAGCTCATGAACTTCTTTAATCAATGAGTCATTATCTAAAGTTTGAACTTTATAGCTGTCTTTTTTAATGACAGCAATTTCGCCATCGTCTAAATAAACAACCTGATCTGTATACTCAGCGACTGCTGAAGCATCTGACGCGATCAACATTTCCCCCTTACCTACTCCCAAGAGTAACGGAGACCCTTTGCGAGCTACAATTATTTGATCAGGAAAATCTGAATGTAAAATAGCAAGACCATACGTTCCTTCTAACTGCGCTAACGCCAATTGTACAGCTTTTTTAAAATCATTAGAATGTTTAGTGTAGAGGTCCTCAATTAACTTTGCAATAACCTCTGTATCTGTCTCAGAGTAAAATTCATGCCCTTTACCTTTGAGCATTTTTTTAAGTGAGTTGTAATTTTCTATAATCCCGTTATGAACAAGAGCCAGTTTTCCTGAATTACTTGTATGAGGATGAGAGTTAACATCATTAGGTTCCCCGTGGGTAGCCCATCTGGTATGACCTATTCCTACAGTAGCAGATTCATCACTAGCAAGCATTTTTTCAAGCTTTGCAACTTTACCCTTTCCCTTCTTGATTTCCAGAGAACCATTATGATAAGCAATTCCTGCGGAATCATATCCTCTGTACTCTAGTCGTTTTAAACCCTTTAGAATAACTTCACTTGCTTTCCTGTTTCCGATGTACCCAACAATTCCACACATATTAATTTTTTTAGAGCTTTAACTGTATACCTTAAATATAGATATTACAATGGTACTTAGTTATAGAAGTATTTAATTTAATTTCATAGATGCAGATAATTTTTTTTGAAGATACAATTGCAAGAAGGTTTAAACCGCTAACTTTAACTCGACCCCTTTGGGATCTTAGAGTAGGCATTTTAACTATTTTTGAAAAGTGGAAACGAGCATTGAACCCGGATAAAATTGGGTGGGAAACGCAAGCTTACCTTAAAAAAGTTTTTCCATCTCCTCCTCCGATTAAAAACCAAGCTTGTTTATATATCAATTCAAGATTTTTCCCATCTGAATCTTTGTTAGAAATAATCTCTAATGCAGGCCTAAATGAGGCCCTGTACTTTGATGAAGAATTAGTCTTTTTTCTTTCAGAAAAACCACATGATAAATTAACTTTTTCAATACTCGATTCGGCAGTAAAGGCTGAATTAGAATTTAAACCGGTATTTGTAGAATATTTATGGGAGCTATTGGGGTTAAACGGATCTCAGATATATGAAGATATTAAACTCTTGGACATTTCATTTAATGAAGAATCATCCAATGGCGAAGGAACCGTACTTGTAGAACCTCATAATATATTTATTTCAAAAACGGCAACTGTTGAGCCGGGAGTGATTATAATGGCCAATAAAGGTCCTGTCTTTATTGGCCCGGGTGCTACCGTTGAGGCAGGCGCTATACTAAAAGGACCGGTTGCAGTTTGCGAAAATGCAACTATAAAAATGAGAGCTCGAATCTATGATTCTTCAACAATTGGCCCTCATTGCAAGGTTGGTGGCGAAGTATCATCAACTATATTTCATTCCTATTCTAACAAAGCTCATGATGGCTTTGTCGGGAATTCTATTTTTGGGCAATGGTGCAATTTAGGAGCAGATTCCAACACTTCAAACTTAAAAAACAATTATGATTTTGTTCGAATTCAGGATTGGGAAACTAAAGAGTTCTACAAAGTAGGATTCCAGTTTTTTGGAACTGTAATGGGTGACCATTCAAAAACATCCATAAATACCATGCTAACAACAGGAACAACATGCGGTGTATCTTCAAACATCTTTACTTCTGCTTTCCCTCCGAAATACATTCCATCATTTACCTGGCTTGACGGTGCTGAAAACCCTGAATTCAGATTTGATAAAGCTCTTGAAGTTATGAAAGCAATGATGGCTCGCCGAAAAATCGAACTTACCCCGGCCTACCAACAAATGATGGAATACATCTTTAATGAAAGATAACTTAAGTCCACTGTTTAAATAAGAGCACTACTTGCTCCTTTTACTTCTCGATATTCAAATTCTATTTTGACAGATTCTTTTTTTTCATCTGTTTCAATAGTAGCGCTAATCTGTTTAGCCAGAACATTAAATATTTCTGAAAACTTATACTGGCTTCTGTCATTGTAGATGTCAATTACTCTTGTAAGTTCTTTATCAAAAAAATAGATGCAGATATTAACATCATCCTGAAAAATCCCAATCTTTAATTTCTTGTTTGGACTAAACTTTATATCTCCCGGGAATCTAAACACCTCAAAGATCATCTCACTTATGAGTAGTGAAAACGGAACAGCTTGATTGATGTTAAATTTGATATCCTTATTACTTGACGAAATTTCAATCTCGATATCCTGAATTCTTTCCTGAATAAAACTTTCTTCAATTACTTTTTTGAGTGTTTTGACTACAGAAATATCAGTAAATGTACCTAACTCATATATAATTTCGTGAATAATTGCGATCGATTTAACTCGTAAAATATTTGCTGAAATAATATCATCCTGACCTTTTATTCCTAACCCCATTTGATCAAGCTGTAAAAAACTGGAGATCAGTGCTAAATTGTTCTTCACGCGGTGATGCACTTCTCCAACTAACAATTCCTTTTCAGCCAATAGCTTATTGAGTTGAATATTTGTCTTTTTTAGCGCTAGCTCAGATTGATACTCACTGAAAGCATTTCCAATAATACCGGAGACAGATTTTAGTAGTTTATCTTCTGATCTATTCCATTCTCTTTTTTCTCTTACTTCATCAAACCCTATAAAGCCAAAAAACTTATCCCCAAGAGTTATTGGGTAAACCATTAATGCTTTTATATCCTGAGCATCCAGTACCTTTATAATATCAGCAGGAAGACTTTGAATATCTTTTGCATACAACCTTCCTTTGTTTAGCAAAATTGGTTTTAAAGAAGGCATTTCTTCTTTATATCTTAAATTTTGCATATTCTCAATTTCAGGTGTTACTCCCGGAGCACACCATTCATAAGTGTTTTTTGCAGCTTTTCCATCCTCAAACTCTTCAAATATATATGCACGAGATACATCAGCTGTTTTTCCTAAAACGGTTAGCGCATTATTGACTTTTTCATCAAATGAATCGAAAGAATTAAAACCTAATGAAATTTCAGCAAGTGCTTCCTGAAACTCTAAATTCCCCGCAAGTTCATATAAAGTGTTATTTAGCTTTTCCTTATCTCTCTTTTCATTTAACAACCGATTAATTACAAAGGGTAATCTCTTTAAATTATCTTTGGTTAACACATCATTAGCTCTGTTTTCAAGCAAATATACTTCCTGCTCTTTACTTATACCCCCTGATAGAATAATCACCGGAATTCCCGGTTTAAGGTTCTTTGCCAGAATAAGAGTTTCATCTCCTGAAAAAGTTTGCAAGTCAAAATCAGATATTACAATATCAGGGTGCCAATTAATTAAAGATTGCTCAAAATCATTTTTTGTAGAAACAAGCTTGGTGCTAAATTCCTGTTCCATTTGTTTTATCTCTCTGAACATAAGCTCAGCATCTAATTCAGAGTCTTCTAAGATCAGTAGTTTTACAGCCATATAGCTTTTTTGTGTTCTGAAAATAAAATCTTTTAGAGATTTAATTAAGGAAGTTCATTCAATATTACCCAATAAAAACCAATTTCTTTAACCGCCTCAATAAACGAATTAAATTCGACAGGTTTTACTATAAAGCTATTAACGCCAAGCTTATAGCCCTCTATCATATCTCGTTCTTCTTTTGAAGAAGTTAGCATCACGATAGGGATATTCGCAGTATCTTCATTCGCCCGAACTTCTTTTAGAACCTCTAAGCCATCTACTTTTGGCATCTTTAAATCGAGTAAAATAACCCTTGGATGGTTATGAATACTTCTTCCTTCAAAATCCCCAATGCCAAATAGAAATTCTAGCGCTTCCTCTCCGTCTTTTAATCTAATAACTTTATTACTGATATTATTTTTTTTAAAAGCCCGTAGCGCCATTTCTGCGTCATGATCATTATCTTCAACCAACAATATCTCTACAGTTTTATTTGCATCCATTTTAATATTCTTTTTTTTCTAGCATTTAATTATTTGGTAAGGAAAAGAAAAAAGTTGCTCCTTTTCCGACCTCACTTTCTGCCCAAATTTTACCGCCATGTTTATTTAAAATTCTTTTAGCTATTGCTAAACCTACTCCCGTTCCTTCAAACTCATTTCTTGAATGCAGGCGCTGAAATACACCGAATAATTTTTCGTGGTATTCCATTTTAAATCCAGTTCCGTTGTCTTTAATAAAGTAAGTAGTTTGATTTTCGTCCTTTTTTTCAAAATCAATAATCACTACTATTTCTTCTTTCTTGGAAGCGTATTTTAATGAATTAGAAATCAGATTTACAGCAACTTGTTTCAACAACGCTATATCACCCAAGGCATTGGGTAAATCCGAAATATGTAGTTCTATATTTTTTTCAGAATATGTTCTTGATTCACTTTCGAAAACACTTTCGAAAAGTCTCTTCATATCTATTTCTGACTTCTGAATTTTCTTCTTACCTAACCTAGAAAAATCCAGCATATCATCTATTAGCTGTCCCATCATTACAGCACTTTCTTTAACAACCCCCATCAATCGTTTTCCTTCCTCATCCAATTGTTCGGAATAATCCTCCAACAAAATATCAGAAAACCCATTGATTGACCTCAGAGGTGCCCGAAGATCATGAGAAATAGAATAGCTGAACGACTCCAACTCTTTGTTTGCTAATTCGAGGTTCTCTGCCTGCTTGCGAATTTGTTGAGTTCTTACTTCAATCTCGTTTTCTAATTGTTCAGTATACTCAACTTCTTTGCTGATATCAGAAACATACAAAATCATCCCTCCAATTTCCTTATCAGTGTTAAACCAAGGAATAGCTGTCCAGCCTATCCATATTTTGGTTCCATCTTTTCTCACAAACCGATCCTTTGAACTGGATAATTCCTCACCCTTTAACACTCTTTGATGAATTTTGACCCAGTCTTTTCTTGCTTTTATCTGTGGCAACACATCATAATGAGAAAGACCAATAATATTTTCCCCTTCAATTTTATTATGCACATACCACTTGTTACTTACCGTTATATAACGCATTTCGTTATCAAACATAGCAACCGCTGCAGGTGCTTGTTCTACAAAACTCCGTAGTTGAGATTCTTGAAGACGAATGCTTTCAACGAGCTTCATTCTCTCTGTAATATCCATGTTAATTCCGATCAACTGAATCGGTACTCCATCCTTATTATAAATAGCATCACCACGACCACTTAAAACTGCTTCCGAGCCATCGGGCTTAATCAGCCTAAATTCGATATCAAATCTATTCCCCGTTTCAATTGTTTTTTGAGTCGCTTCAATTACACCATTTAAGTCCTCAGGATGAATCATTTTAGAAAAAAGGTTAAATGTAGGCTCAACATCCTTCTCTATTCCAAATACCTCATACGCTTTCTCATTCCAATCCAATTCATTGGTTTTTAAATCCCAAATCCATATAGCAATTTGTCCAGCCTCTACAGAAAGTTGTAGTTTCTCATTGGTTTCGTCAAGTTCTAGAGACTTTCTTTTACTTTCATCGATATCCATAAATAAGCCGCGTAAGCCAACAGCTTCTCTATTTTCAAATACTGGATGACCCGTAGCTCTTACCCAAATCTCGTTGTCTTTTGCTGTAACCAGCACACACTCAACATCCCATGATGCCTTTTCAGTAATGGCATGTTCAATTGCTTTTTCGATTACTTCGCGAAAATCTTCTCTATAGTAACTTATTGCTGCTCCCAGATCAATTTCAGTTCCAATCTCAACTTCATGAATACGGTAAACTTCATCTGACCAATACGGAGTCGATGTTTTCAGATCAACTTCCCATGAGCCAATTTTAGCAGCATGCTGGGTTTCCGAAAGTAAATCTAATCCTCTTTGTACTTCCGTGGCTTGAGCCTCCAATTTCAATTCTTTTAACATTGACTCGGTTACATCTTGTGATGTGCCTGCCATACGAATTGGGGATCCTTTTTCGTTGTAAAAAACCCTTCCCTTTTCATGGATATAACGCACCTTATTACCATCAAGCACAATACGATGAATAAAATTATGCTCTTCATTATTGGCAACTGCATTCTCCACATCTTTTTGAAATGGTTCCTGATCTTCTTCAGGAATCAAAGCATTCAGTTTCTCAAAGTCTGGTTTAAAATCTTCTGATTGTCCAAATACTTTATAATTTTGATATGACCAAGTAATTTCATCCTTGATCATATCCCAATTCCAATTTCCTATTTTTGCTATTTCCTGAGCTTCTTCTAAACGTTTGGCATTAACTTCAAGCTCTTCATTTTTAGCCTTTATTTGATTTAAAAAAACTTTAAAAACCAAATAAACCTCTCCACTCAATATCAATAATGAGCATATACCTAGTATAATTTCAATCCACACCAAGTTGTTAATGGCGTTATTGGAAATCATTTCAAAAGCTGAAACAATTTCATCCATCTTAGCTAAGAATTGTGCTTCATGTTCTCTTACAATTGGGATTGCCGCTTTTATATCTTCTTGGGTATTAATTTCTGATAGTGAATTTGCAATCGCTTGAAAATGTACCTCAATCTCAAAAAATAGTGATTGTATATATTCATTTTCATTTGTACTAATTCCAAGAGAATCACTCCCTTGTTGTAATATTCCATGAGCAACCGACCAATTTTCTACATCGTTATTTAAAGATTGAATATTCGTTTCCTGTTCCAGAGAAAGAAATACATTCTTTGCTATTTTCTGGCTTAGCATTCTTTGCCGGCCTGCCAAATTAATTATTGATGCATCATCTTTTTTCTCTTCCAGAATCTTTTGGATAAGTAGCTGATTAGACGCTATCAAAACTATCAATGTAGATACCGCAATAATATATATCTGCTTCGGAGAAATTCTTTCAATAAAGCTCACAATATTCTCCTGGTCGTTAAATAAGCATCACTCCAATACCTCTCCTGAAGGGCCGAGATCATTACTCCTGAACTTGTAGAAGCATGCATAAATTGCTGATCATTGATCATAACACCTGCATGCATTGTTTTTCTTCCTGTTTTAAAAAACACTATATCCCCAATGCGAATGTTCTTCTTTTTTACAGATCTCCCACTTTTAATTTGATCCGTAGTGACTCTGGGTAATTGAACCTCGAAATAGTCTGCAAAAACAATTTGTAGAAAAGATGAGCAATCAACACCATCGTATCCATTGCCCCCCAGTACATAAGGTACACCTTGCCAATCTTTAAAGGCTTCATCTAACTTGCCTCTCATCTTTTTTTCATCTTTGGATAATGCCCTCGATGCTACAGTTGAGGTAGAGATTGCAACTTCAGGTTTAGCTGTAGCTTCAGCCTCTTTTTTAACCTTCTCTTTCTTAACTCTTTCATCCCAGGGAATTGTTCCCCTCTTCACCAAACCGCAAGAAGCAAAAATTACCCACACTATTAAAAGATACTTTACTGACATTCGTCGTCTTTAGATAAAAAGCTGATTTAAAATCGTTATCTTAATGTACTATAAATCGAATATAAATTTACTCTAAATTAAAGCAATTTAATGCAGTTACTGGTTAATATTGATCATATAGCGACTTTACGAAATGCGCGAGGTGAAGGCTACCCGAATCCAGTTGAAGCAGCTGAAGTTTGTGAAAAAGCTGGAGCTTATGGTGTTGTATTTCATTTACGCGGAGATAGAAGACACATAAAAGATGTTGATGTTTACGCTCTAAAAAATTCTGTAACAGGCAAGCTGGATTTTGAGATGGCGGCCTCAAATGAAATGCTTTCTATTCTTAAAAAAGTGAATCCACAACTTTGTACACTTGTTCCTGAAGGTAGAGAAGAACTTACTACTGAAGGCGGTCTAAACATGAGCGTAGTTTTTGATGACTTTAAGAATCGTGTTTTCCCGGCGATTAGAGAAACTGATATTGAAATTAGTTTATTTCTAGATCCTAATCCTGAGGACATAAATCTTGCCTTTGAATTAGGCACTGATGCTATTGAATTACATACAGGGAATTATGCCAATGCTGGTTCAAAACAAAACGCCCAAGCTGAATTAACTCGATTATCTGAGGCTGCTGAACAAGCACATAAACTTGGAATAAAAGTAAACGCAGGTCATGGGCTAAATCAAAAAAACCTGCCTGGCTTTTTGAGAGCTGTTCCTCATTTGAATGAAATAAGCATCGGGCACGCTTTAATTAGTGATGCTCTATTTGATGGATTGGAGAATACAGTTAAGAAGTATCTTAAGATCATGGATGGGTATGGCTATTAGTACAATTAAATATTCTCCGGCAAACCCCTTTAAAGAGGCCAAACTCTCTGAGCTAGTCTCAGACACAACCAACGAGTCTTCCTCTCCCAAGGAGAGGGTCAATTTGAGTAACGATAAATTTCCAAAATATCGAAAAGACTTAATCGAGAAAGCAAGAAAACTAAGAAAAAGCTCTACTCCGGGAGAAATTGAACTCTGGAAACTAATTAGGAATAAACAAGTTCTTGGATTTCAATTCAGAAGACAACGCCCGGTTGACAATTTCATAATAGATTTTTACTGCAAAGAACTTAAACTAGCTATTGAAATAGATGGTTCTTCCCATGACTATAAAATCGAATATGATTGTTTCAGACAGACAAAGCTGGAACAGTTGAGTATTACATTTTTAAGGTTTTCTGAAAAAGACACGAAAGAGAACGCGGATTATGTTGTGAAAGAAATTAAAGGGTGGGTTCGTAAATACATTCAAAATAACAATACTTTACCCTCCCCTTGTTCCCCTCCATTGGAGGGGAAACTCAAACATCAAGATTCGAACT
>Ga0189291_100372_pt1 | contig 17738 bp, 18 predicted proteins | sample UW1redminimetaG_FD_130331 | JGI IMG/M metagenome (GOLD analysis project Ga0189291, IMG submission 130331) | Marine microbial communities from the Costa Rica Dome - UW179B-red mini metaG | ecosystem: Environmental > Aquatic > Marine > Oceanic > Photic zone | place: Costa Rica: the Eastern Pacific... | reverse complement strand
GATACAAGATACCTTCGGTAAAAGGCTCTTTACATACCGCTGAGCATATAAAGAAGGAGAGGAAAAGCTAATATGACGCTTACAATATCCTTTGAAAGGTATTTTCCGCTTGTCGCCTTTTTCGCTCTCCAACAATCTCTTTGATTAACCGCATCAATGCAATACTAAGACTGATTAAACATACCTCCCGCTTGTTCTAAACAACTTCCATCTCTTTAGGCAAACTCAATGCCTCCCTCCTAAGCTATTACTTAGCATTTAGATTCAGATATACTTAGCTAAAAAAATTTTCCATTTTAGAATCTAAAGCCCTACTCTTAAGAATAATTTTAGGTTTCCGATAAATAATTTATGAATTCAGTACAATACTCGACAAAGGACTATCCTCTCGATCCTTTTTTTAATGATACGCTCGATCTGTTTTGCATTGCCGGTTTTGATGGTTTTTTTAAGAAGGTCAATCCTGCCGCAAGTGCTCTTCTTGGATTTAGTGAAGAAGAGCTATACTCCCGTTCCATCAAATCTTTTATTCATCCTTCAGATCAAGAATCTACCTGGGCTTTCAGACAGAATCTTATCAATGGAAAAGGATTTAAAAATTTTGAAAATCGTTATTTAACGAAAAATGGAAATACCATCTGGCTTTCCTGGACTTCCATTCCTGTAGAAAATCATGATCTCGTTTATGCCATTGCTAAAGACATCACTCAATCCAAGCAAAGAGAAAAGGAGCGTAATAGATTAATTACCGATCTCACTCAGATCAATAAAGAACTTAAAAATATAACATATACGGCATCTCATGATCTAAGAACACCCGTAAATAATCTTATGGCAGTGTTTAGCTTGCTGGATACATCTACTATCCATGATGAAGAAACCAAAGAGTTCATCGATATTCTAAAGTCTGCAACTGATCAGTTAAAGGATACCCTTAATGAGTATGTAGATGTTCTTAATGAGAAGAATACTCATCATGCGAAGATCCAGACTTTAAATCTGAAAGCCAATTTATATGAAGTGCTTACTTCTATTCAACTACTTATTGATGAAACCGATACGGAAGTAGAAATTCATATTCCTGATAACATGTCGATATCATTTAATAAAGGTAAGCTGAAAAGCATATTCTTGAATCTATTTACAAATGCGATCAAATATGCTCACACGGAGCGACGAACAAAGATTCAGATCAAAGTTTATGAATCAGAAGAAAACATTAAGCTTACGTTTTCAGATAATGGCATTGGTTTTGACAGTGAAAATAATGCGGACAAAGTTTTTGGCTTAAATCAAAGTTTTCATAAAAACAATGACAGCAAAGGTGTCGGTTTATATCTCGTCTATAACCACTTAAAAGATATGGGTGGAAATATTTCAGTTGAAAGTGTTATTAATAAAGGAACCAAATTTACACTTACTTTTAGAAAGTAGTTTTGTCTCTTCTGATAATTGCAATAACCAGAAGATCACTTCGCTTAATCGTAAAACCTCGCTGAAACAAGTGCTATTGCTTCATTTTTATTGAAACATGTTGCATTGTTTCATTTTTTTTGATACAATAATGCATGGCAAAAAAATCAAATAACTATCCCATTTTTATGGGAGATGTAGTAAACAGCTCCGGTTATGACGGAGATTTGCTCAGCAAAGGACTTAAAGATCTTGTTAAACAGACCAACAAAAGTTATAAAAAAAGCATCCTCTCTCCTCTAACTATTACTTTGGGTGACGAATTTCAAGGAGTGTTGAGTTCTGTTTCTTCAGGAATAGATCTGCTTTTTTATTTTGAAGAGGAATTACTCAAAACAGAACCCGACTTTAAACTACAATATGTGCTTTTGCTGGGTGAAATTGAGACAGAAATAAATACCGATATTGCCTACGAAATGATGGGAAAAGGATTAACGGAAGCCAGAAAGTTACTTTCAACTAAAAAAAGAAGCCGAAAACGTTTTCAGTTCAAACTTCAAAATAAGGAACTAACTGAACAGCTTACCAAGATCTTTGAAGTACTGGATGCCATTATTCTGAACTGGAAAAAAGAAGATTACCCATTGATCATTGATATGATCCATAACGAGAATAACAGCGAAGTTGGAGAACTTCATGACAAAAATCGCGATCAGATCTGGAAAAGGCGAAAAACTTTGATGATCAATGAGTATAATCTGCTTAAAGACTTCATCAAAACCTATATAAAATAACTATGCTTGGAGATATTCTTGTTGGTTGGTTAGTGATGGAATTGTTTGCCAATATTTCTATCAACGTTATTCTTGGACATTCAAATACGAGCTGGGCGTCTTTTGGAAAAGGTATGTTAGAACGAATATTTCTGGCTGTTGGAATACTGGCCGGCTACCCACATGTAATCATCGCATTTGGTGCGCTGAAAATCGGCACACGACTTCATGAGGATAAAAATTCCAAGATTTCTAACGATTATTTCCTTATTGGCAATTTCATATCACTGCTGGCCGTAATAATCTATGTGTATATCTGCTTTAACTTTTTTGGGTGGACATAAACTTTTAACCGGCACATTAAGCCTAAAGATTTTTTAAGCTCTGAATTCCTCAATTCACAACCCTTTTAACTACTTCCTACTCATTTTTCTTTATCGTATTGTGACTAAGATTTTAGAACAGATTTTCATGATCAGCAGGATTTAATTCTGAGTATTTCAGTTTCTGGTGCTAACTTTAAATGCATTAAAGCCTCCAAAGGTAATCCGGGAAACATGGGTATTAGTCATACAGGGATTACTTAGAATCGTGAGCTTTAAGCTTTATCAACGATTCGTGAAAACGAAATCTACATGTTTCCCGGTGGCTTTTGATACTTTTGTCCACACAAAAGTATGAAGAAAAGTGTAAATCTCTCCGCCTCCAACTACGAACAGGATTTTAGAACCGATTTTCAAGATTAGCAGGATTTAAATACTGAGCCATATTATTTTTTCTAGTACAACAAACCAATGACCTCTACAATGTCAACGCAACACTCATCCCGTGCTGCCCATGAAAAATTACTCTTATTCACAATTTTAACAATGTAACAATTATTTAATTTAATCGTCTTTACCTCGTTCCTTAGCTCTGCTGAGGAATTAAACAGGAAGCTCCTGATTCATATCCACAACTACTTATTGCCAGCTTCTCTTTCTCACAGAATATTATCCGTTTAAAATGCGTAAAAAGATTACATCAACTTTTGCAGTGCTAATTCTGCTAATGATGGCTGCTAAAGTCAGCTCAAAAGATGTTCAACTAGATGTTACTAGTTACCACCTAACAATTGAGCCCATAATTGATACCGGCTTTATAAGTGGTTCTGTTATAATCAATTTTCAAATAAACAGGAATAAAGATTCGGTAGTCTTCAGCGCTGGTCATCTCGAAATTAATAAGGTAACCGGAGACAATGTTGTAGACTTTAAGAAGGTTAATAGTGACTTGATTATTTATCTATCGAAAAGAGATCGTAAGAAAAATGAAATAGTTATTACTTATCATGGATATCCGAAAACAGGTCTTATATTCGACTCAGAAAAGAACCAAGCCTATACAATATATTCCACAAGCCAATGGATGATCAGCAATGACTCACCTGGAGATAAAGCGTTATTCAATCTGAATATATTAATTCCAAACGATAAAACTTGTATTGCAAGTGGAGAGCTTCTAAGGAAGGTTAAAAAGAAGGGAAAAACAAACTACTCTTATCGACAAAACTATGAATCACCAACCTATACCTACGGATTTGCAATTGGTAATTACAACAAAGCGGAAGAAAAATTCGGTGAGGTATTACTAAAATATTATTCACAGGACTATTCTTCAGATCAACTCATGATTGTTTTTAAAGAAACTCCAAATATGATTTCTTTTTTTGAAGAGAAATCAGGAGTTAAATATTCCCAATCCACATATTCACAACTATTAACTGGAAATCACTATCAAGAAATGTCCGGATATTCAATCTTGAAAGACACCTATGGAAAACTGGTTCTACAAGATAGTACCGAGACAAATCTAATTTCACATGAACTTGCTCATCAATGGTGGGGTAATCGAGTTACGTGTAAGAGTTGGAATCATTTTTGGCTCAACGAAGGAATGGCGACTTTCATGTCTGCTGCTTATAATGAATATCGTTTTGGTAAGAAGGTGTATCTCTCCAACATTGAATCCTATTATAAAGTATATGAAGCTATAAAAAAACAAGGTAATGATAAACCCCTTGTGTTTGAGGACTGGACTAAACCAACAAGGAATGACCAAAACCTAGTCTACTTTAAAGGAGCTTATGTATTACATTTATTGAGAGAGAGATTAGGTGATGAAGAATTTTGGAAAGCAATTCTTTTTTACAGCACAAAATATTATGGAAAATCTGTTGAAACGGTTGATTTTCAGAGATCTGTTGAAGAATCATCCGGTGTTATCCTAACCGATTTTTTCAATGAGTGGGTTTATTAAAAAATGATAACATTATGCATAATAGATAGTTAGCAAAGGTTTATACTTGTTTTGGAAGACCACCAAATTTAGTATGCATAGTTGACCACTGATATTCCCTATTAAATTTTCTTGAGAACAAACCTTCTGAAACAATTATTTAATTTAATCGTCTTTATGATCGAAGTTAAATAATCAGGAAAATGAAACCATTAAAAATATTTAGCTACTGCTTACTCTTCACTACTCTATTTTCAAATTTCGTTTTTTCTCAGAATCCAGATAACCCGAAAACTGAACTATCGTTACAGCATGAAATCAAAAAAATGGACAGCCTATTTTTTAATGTCGCATTTAACAACTGCGATTTAGAACTCTATAAAAAAATAATGTCTCCCAATATAGAGTTTTACGATGACCGTTCCGGATTAAATACCTCTTTTGATGTAGAAATCGCCTCTTTTAAGGACAGATGCTCCAGACCCTTTGCTGTAACTCGACAATTAGACAGTTCCACAGTACATGTTTTAGGCGATTATGGTGCCGTAGAAATTGGTGTCCATGAATTTTATGAGGATGATAAAAAAGTACAAAGGGGGAAATTTATTATCATCTGGGAAAGAAAAGAGGATTCCTGGATTATAAAACGAACGGTGAGCTACGACCATGAACCTGTTTAAACATGTAATATAGCTCTGTTGGGGAATGAAACACTTTTTGTCCACACAAAAGTATGAAGAAAAGTGTAAATCTCTCCGCCTCCAACTACAAACAGGATTTTAGAACCGATTTTCAAGATTAGCAGGATTGAAAAGTTAAGCCATACTATTTTACTTGAAAAACTACTCTTATTCAGAGACATTGTGCAAAATAAAACTAATCATCACTTCCATGGGAAATAAAAGGAGTTTATCATCGGATCAAAAAGAAGAACTCTTGAACATTCTTAAAGAACGGTTTGAGAACAATACGAATCGTCATAAAAATCTTGAATGGAAAAATGTTCAATCAAAATTAGAAGCCAATCCCGATAAATTGTGGTCAATGCAACAAATGGAGGAAACCGGTGGAGAACCGGATGTTGTTGGTTACGATATAAAAACTGATGAATTTATTTTTTTCGATTGTTCGGCAGAAAGCCCAACGGGTCGAAGAAGCTTATGCTACGATTTAGAAGGATTAGAATCCAGAAAGCAACACAAACCCGATCATAACGCTGTTGATATGGCAACCGAAATGGGTATTGAGCTTTTAAATGAGAAACAATATCACCACTTACAAAAGATTGGTAATTTTGATACTAAAACTTCCAGTTGGTTACATACACCTGAAGAGATCAGAAAGCTCGGTGGTGCCCTTTTTGGGGATTTTCGGTATAATCATGTATTCATTTATCACAATGGAGCCCAATCCTATTACGCCGCCAGAGGATTTCGTGGCGTATTGAAGATTTAGTTTTTTGCACTTTGCATATCTAAATCTGCCTTCTGATATTCTTTAATAAATTTTATCAAGTCTGGCTCTTTCTTTATCTAAAGGTGAGTAGTAGATTCTTTTCATACTGGCTCATTGTATTATGAAAAGAATTATTCTCTTATTTCTACTTTTAGTTTCGTCATTCAATTCCGTTTCAGCCTCTCAAACGGAACAACTGAAGCAATCACTTCAAGAGTTAATTGACAATGCCTTAGAACAAGACTCTACCATACCTGGAATTTTGCTGCATGTAGAAGCTCCTGATCTCAGTCTTTCCTTCTCTGTTTCTTCCGGAGTTTCTGATATAAAAACTGGGGCACTTTTGTCGCCAAATGCAACTGCCAGAATAGCAAGCAATACAAAAACCTACACCGCTGTTTCTATTCTCAGGCTTTGGGAACTAGGCAAGCTTCAACTTGATGATCCTATAAATACATACATTTCGAAAGAACATTCGGAGATCCTAAAAAATGATGGCTACGATTTAAATACCATCACCATTCGACATCTGCTTACTCATACTTCAGGTTTGTTCGATCATGCCGCATCAAACACATACATTCAAAAAGTATTTGAAAGTCCATCATACGAATGGACCAGAACGGAGCAAGTTCAGGGCTGTGTAGACTGGGGCGATCCACTTTTTGAACCCGGAGAGCAATTCAGTTATTCAGATACCGGATATATTCTTTTGGGAGAAATTATTGAATCTCTAACTGGAAAATCACTCGGAGCAGCTTTGCGGGAACTAATTGACTATAAGAAATTAGGCTTGAATTCAACCTGGCAGGAAAAGATTGAAGCTAAGCCGAAATCAGCTCCTAAAAGAACACATCAATATTTTCGTGGAGTAGATACCTATGATTTTGATCCTTCTCTCGATCTTTACGGCGGTGGCGGATTGGTCGCTAACACCAAAGACATGGCTTTATTTTATCAGCAGTTATTCTCTGGCGAGGTATTCGAACATCCTTCAACCTTAGATGTGATGTTAGAGAAAGTGAATTTCCCCCATGGTTACACCTCTTCGAATGATTATAGGATGGGGATTTTTTATTTCATCTTTAATGACATGGAAATGTACTCTCATTCCGGTTTTTGGAGCACTCAGGCTACCTATATCCCGGAACTCAAGGCTTCTGTATCCGTAATTGTTACTCAGTTTGCAAAAGGAATGCTTATGAATAAGATAACAATTAAAGTTTCAGAAATGCTTAAATCCAATTAACTGGAAATTTATTTACTATGAAAAAGATTTTTATAGTTCTATTAGTATTAGCTTTACTGTTTATAGTAACACTCTATTTTGTTAAAATTGACACAAGTCAAGAAAACAGCATCATGATAGAAGCTGAAATTATTGAGATTTTTGAAGGTCCATCTTATGACATTCTTTTCAGACTTAGAAATAATTCTAATAACTATTACATCAACAGAGGAATAGAGAGTGGGTTGGTCGTTAAAGATCTGAATAATGATCTTTTGTTTACCGAGGTAAAAATATGGTACGCAGATCATTGGATCGGCTCCCCATACCACATTACAAGGCTTGAATCCGATACTGTTTACTACTCAGAATGGTAATAGTTCTATTAAGATTACCGCCCCTTAAAAGTCTCACCATTGATTATCCATTCCGGTTCCCCTACTCCTTTTAAGTAATAATCGAAGTATTCCTTCATGCGAATCGCATAATCCAGCTTATTTGGGAATTTCTGTAAGTGATGCGGCTCATCATGATACTGCAAAAAAATCACATCCTTGTTATATCTGCGCATTGCCAGATATAGTTCTATACTTTGATACCAAGGCACAGCTCCATCTGCATCTCCATGTTGAATAAGCATTGGAGTTGTGATCTTATCAGCAAAAAAGACCGGAGAGTTCTCGATATACTTTTCAGGAGCCTCAATTAAACTCTTCCCTATTCTGCTTTGTGTTTTTTCGTACTGAAACTGACGAGCTAACCCTGATCCCCAACGAATTCCGCTATAAGCGCTGGTCATATTGCTAACAGGGGCACCAGTCACAGCTGCATCAAAAATATTGGTCTGAGTTACTATAAAAGCCGTTTGATAACCACTCCAGGAATGACCATGAAGTCCAAGTTTATCTTCATCAGCAATTCCCAGCTCGATGAGTTTTTGTATTCCGGGCACTAAACTTTTAGTTGCAGCAAATCCCGGACGGCCGATTTCAAATCGAATATCCGGTAGAAAAACCACGTAATCGTCGCTTACATACTGAGCGAAAACGGGACGGTGATTCGTCTTCGGTTCATTAAAATCGTGTAGTCGGTTCGTAAAAAACCTATAGTAATAGGTCATAATCGGGTATCGCTTATTGGGATCATAATTATCAGGTTTAATCACAACTCCCTGGATATAGGTTCCATCTAAACTCAACCAATCCACCAATTCAGCACTTCCCCAATTCCACTTCTTCTTGAGATCCATGTGCAGTTTAGAAATCTGATTCGTTTTCTTGAACCTCCAATCGTTAGAGATCCAAAGATTAGGAAATTCATCATATGCTTCTCTTTTGAACAGGATCTTATCAGAATCATCTGCTTTGGAAACGAAAGTAAATTTTTTGTCTTCCTCTAATAGCCTTTTCATTCCTTCTTTGTCTGTTCTCGCTGAATAAAATCCGAAATTCTTATTGAGATCATGATAGGAAGTAAGTAATAGATCCTCGTTGGTTTTAAAAAGATTATCATTGTCCATTGAGCGAACTCTGAATATTCTTTTCTCTTCCCTACCCTTTCCATCTGTGATATTCCTGATATTTCCCCGGATTAATGGAATCTGCCAAATGTCGTATTTGTCGTAGATCAATGCAGCGTCACCTCCGTTAATCCAGCCTCCTATTCCATATCCCGGCACATCAGATGGATAATCATGATCTTCATCGTAGAAAGGCACACTGAAGCCTTCAGTGATATTTCTGGTTTCTTTTGTATCTACGTTATAAACGTGCCAATTCTTATTGTCATAGTAAAGTACTCTGTGCCCTTTTGGAGTAAGCATAGCCGCACCGTTTGAGGTTCGTTCAGCTACTTTGGTTCTGTCTCCGGTCTCGAGATCAACTAAGTACCAGTCCTGATAAAACCCATCATAAGTGATATCCCTGAGATAAGGTTCATCAGAATTTCCCATTACAAAATTATCGCCGTGTGAGATTTGAATAAACGGCATGTTCTGATCGGCTAATTGAACCCACTTATCGTCATTTAAATGATAAATCGCAGTGTATGTTCTATTCTTACGAGCGTTAAAAGTTACTATTTCATGTGTTTTTATACGTGGATCGTCTCCGTGCCACAAATCCATTCCTCTGTCTTCAACGATCTTATTAACTGCATAAATATCAATTTCTTCATCATTTTTGTTTTTCTTTTTTGTGATGAGATCAACCATGTCTTGCGGCATTAAACCAAAAAACAATCTTGGGTGTTTGTATTGATAACTATATTCGAACTGTAAATTGTTATTACTTCTTAAAGCCCAGCCTTCTTTCACATCATTAGGGGTGACCAATGTTTTCAGCTCATTGTTTTCTGCATTCCAAAGATGTAAGCTTGCATCACTTTCAGTATAGCTTGTATCAAAATTTGCTTTGGTAAATGCTAATTGTGGTGATTTAGAATCCCAAGTCAGATTAGTATAATATCCATTCTTAGAAATGCTTATTTGTCCTTTTTCTGAATCAGCTAAATCATAAATATAAAGTCCGTTTCCTTCACCCGAAGTATCAATCACAGAATAAGAAAAATAATTTGAAAGACTATCGAAGTTCATTTCTGCCACAAAATTCAGCTCAATACTTTTATTATTGCCTAAATCCCAAAGAGTAACTGAAGTCCCTAGTTTCTTATTTTTATGTTTTAGGCTTTCAATTTTTTTAGATTGATATCTTTTGGTGGCCAACCAGTTACCATCGTTAGATAATTTATAAGTTGAAATACTGTCCAGTTGCTGTATTTCTCCATTTTCTAGATTTAGAAGTGAAAGTCCTCTTTTAGGTTTGTCTTTCTTAGCTCTCAATTCTTCCACCAAAGAAACATTTCGGTAAGCTATAACCCAATTTTCATTATGAGCTATCTTCGGATTAGCACCCAACTCAATTTCGTAGAAAGTACTTTTTGAAGTGTGTTGAATTGCAACCTTACCGTCTCCTCTGTCCGGCCAAACACCGTATGCAATCCAGTTTCCCTGGCTTGAAATAACAGGTGAATTGATGTCTTCGAATTTCATCACATCTTCAAAGGTCAGAACTCCTTGTGCAGATAACGAAGTAGTAGTAAAAGCAAAAATTATTGGTAGAAACCAAGGCAGGGAAATTTTCATCAGATCGTAGTTAGTTTAATTAGATCTGAAAGAAATAGATTATCACAATCTATTCAAAATCACAGACTGTAAATTTTAGAAATAAAAAGATGAAGCGCATTCACTTCATCTTTTGCATGGATTAGTTACCTGATTCGGCAATTCGTTTATTTAAACGGTCTAAAAAACCTTCTTTTGCTCTCACTTCTTTAAGCATCCCCAAAAGCCTTTTGCCTTCTTTCGCCGAGAATGCAAGTTCACGAAGATCATCATCGTGAACAAGCACCTCTTCGAAAGTATCTCTCTCGACCAGCTCTAAATTATCTTCTGAGTAATCTACTATGTAGTTTTCTATGACCGGATGGTATTCTTTATCTAAAAAATTCATAAAAGGGTTTTGCTAGTGTGTGTCTTCACTACCCTTTAAGTCTATTTTCAGAAAGAAGTTCCCAAATCAACATAACTTTCTATCATATGCTGAACTTGAGCACGTCCACGGTTAATTCTGGACTTAACTGTTCCCATTGGGATACCTGTTGACTCTGAGATTTCTTCATAGGTCATATCTTGCAGATCTCTTAACATCACTACTTCTCTGAAGTCTTCAGGTAGCGACATTAATGCCTTTTCAAGTTGTTCAAGGCTCAATTTTTCATGTAGTTGCTGATCTGGAAGAATACTTGGATCCTCAATGTGCATCTCAAAATCTTCTGAATCGTTAGGATCTTTATGAATAGAAACCTTATACATTCTTTGCTTTTTCTTATATAAACTCTTCGCAAGATTTAAAGCAATCGTATACATCCAAGTAGAAAATTTCGCAATTCTTTCGTAAGAAGCTTTACTTTTGTGCACACGAAGGAAGGTTTCCTGAACTAAATCTTCACAGTCTTGGTGATCATGAGTATATCGGTATAGAAAATTATGAAGTCTGTCTTGGTAGCGTCTAACCAATTCTGTAAACGCAGGTTCATGATCATTTTGGAAATATTCCATCAAGTCTTCATCACTGTACTCTTTTACTGATACTGCTTTAAATGCGTCCATGTCTAATCCACAAAGTTTTTAATTCAAATTGTTATGAAACGCGAAGTCGGATTAACCGATGATTCGCTTAACAAGAAGAAATAAAATCGAAGTGGAGTCTAAAGTTGTAAACCCTTTTATGGAGCGATCTGCATCCAAAAGAGCTTCAAAAACACGCGGCATATCGCTGTAGCGAAAATTCGAAGCATCATCCCAAAGCTTATTGAAATACCAGGCACTAGCAATACCGAGTTCGCTTTGGATCTGATTCTTGGCTTGCCCCTTTTCGGCTAACCTTTGAATTTGCCAGATGTTTGTAAACACACTGTTAAAGAACCCCACAAGACGAATTATTTCTCCTGTGTCTGTCTTACTGTGTTGCAACATCTGTTCCGATATGTATAACGCTTTTTCCAAATTACGCTTCATGAGCGCTTCTTTGAGCTCAATCGCCGTATATTCGCGATATGAGCCGATTATTTTTTTTACAGCGGCTTCTGAGACGGTTTCAGAAGTGTCCAGAAAAGTGCACACTTTGTCTATTTCAGTAGACAATAGCTGTAAATTATTCCCTACAAACTGAGCCAATAATTGCGCGGCCGAAGGCTCAATCGTCTTTTTATGATGAGATTTTGTCCAGCTGATCACCCAATCGGGAATTAAATAATCAGGCAGAGCTTCAAATTGATGGTAGCCTACATTCTTATTCTTTGATAGTGCTTTACCAAGGTTTGTGTTCCCAGCCGGTTTTCCGGTATCAAATAAAACTAGTAAACAGGTTGGATTCGGATTCTCTATATAAGGAATAAAATCCTGAATAGAGCCTTCGCTTCCAGCTCCCTTTCCGATTTGAAGAAAGTTCTTAATGATGAGTACTCTCTTCTCCGCCATCATCGGGAAACTACGAGCGGCACCTAACGCTTTAGCCGGACTAATATCCTGCCCATAAAGCAAATCAAAGTTAAAATCTTTCTCATGGGGCTGTATGACATTAGAAAATTTATCCATCAGTTGATCTAAATAAAATTCTTCTTCCCCAAAAAGATAATAGATCGATTTCATTTCAGAAGTACCGATCTCCTGAATCACTTTCTGATAAGTATCGTTGCTATTTTTTTCTTTGCTGCCATCGGGTGGTGAAGATAAGGAATGTGATGGCTAATGAAATGGAAATCAATAAACTTTATTACAAAAAGTATATGATTGATTAATTACTATGTTCAATAACAAGCTTAAACTATGAAAACCATTAAGTTTTTATTCCTATTAGTATTTTTTTGCATTTCCTCTCGGTTCGGACTAGGCCAGAAATCTCAATTCATTACGCAAAGTGAAAATACTATTCACTACAGAGTTTTTGGGGAAGGTATTCCAATACTTATCATCAACGGTGGCCCGGGGATGAACAGCGATGGGTTTGCAGGGTTAGCAGAAACGCTGGGAAAATCATACAAAACCATTATTTATGATCAGCGCGGAACAGGTAAGTCCAAACTGAATAGAGTGAATTCCGAAACCATCTCCTCAGAATTGATGGCTAAGGATATTGAAACCATTCGAAACGAACTTGATCTTGAGGAGTGGCTTATTCTTGGGCATTCCTTTGGTGGTATTTTAGCTTCTTATTATACAACCAAATATCCCGAAAGAGTTTCCGGTTTGATCTTATCTTCTTCAGGAGGATTAGATCTCGAGTTATTTTCAAGTTTAAATATAACAGCTCGATTAACGCCTCTTCAAAGAGATTCATTGAATTATTGGACTCGTCAAATTCAAAATGGCGATACTACTTATTATGCCAGCCTTCAAAGGGGTAAATATTTAGCTCCCGCTTATCTAAATGATAAATCATTTATTCCAAGTGTAGCAGAACGATTAACTCAGGGAAATTCAACCATCAATTCATTAGTTTATCAGAATATGAGAAGGATAAATTATGATGTGAGTGCGGATTTAAAAACTTTTAGTAAACCTGTTTTGATCATGCAGGGTAAGCATGACATTATTCCGATCGCTGTTTCTAAGAAAGCTCATTCCATCTTTAAAAACTCAAAACTTGTGGTCTTACCTAACAGTTCTCATTACGGATGGCTGGAAGATCCCAAAATGTATTTTTCAAATATAGATTCTTTAATAAATCTGATAAATAAATCATGAATAAATCTTACATATTTCTCTTTTTGTCCTTTCTGCTAGCTTGTTCTGCTCCCAAGGAAGCAGATTTAATCCTTACCAATGCTTCTATTATTGATGTCCAAAACGGGGTGTTAATAGCTAACCAGTTAATTGCTATTTTCGGGAATAGAATCATTGCTACTGATGATGCTTCTAATTTGGGTAGTTATTCATCAGAGCAGATCATAAGTCTAGATGGAAAATTCGTAATGCCCGGGCTTTGGGATAACCACATTCACTTCCGTGGCGGCGATGAACTAACTGAAGCAAATAAAAACCTCCTGCCATTACTTTTAGCATTTGGAGTAACTACCGTTCGCGATGCAGGTGGTGACATCACTCCTTCTCTTCAGGAATGGAAACAACTTATCAAAGATGGAAAACTTGCAGGACCTACTATTTTTACACCGGGACCAAAATTAGATGGTTCTCGTCCGGCTTGGGATGGGTCGATTTCTGTTACAAACAAAAATGAAGCGCAACTTGCATTAGATTCACTTCAGAAAGTTAATGCTGATTTCGTGAAAATTTACGACGGAAACCTTACTAAGGAAGCCTTTTATCAAATCATATCAGAAGCCGAAAAACGAGGTTTGAAATCTACCGGACACATGCCTCTCTCTGCAGATTTAATGAAAGCCGTAGAATTGGGTTTAGACGGAACAGAACATTTGTACTATCCTCTTAAAGAAGGATCTCCTTTGGCAGATAGTTTAACTGAAGCCGGAGCAGGTTATGGAATGATCACCCCTCTTATGAATAGTTATGATGATGAATTAGCAAATAAAGCTTACAGGAAACTTGCCGAAAATGAGTTCTATGTCACTCCTACCCTTCATGTTGGCAAAACGTTGGCGGAGCTTTTAATAACAGATCATTCTGATGATTCTTTGCTTAATTACATTTCACAAAAAATTACAGACACTTATCAACGAAGATTGAGTTCTGCTAAGCGAGGTGGTGAAAGTTATACCAAAGCCCGAGCTCAATGGGTTGTAAGCTTTTCCAACATGGTAAAACCAATGTATGATGCCGGAATTCATGTTCTTGCAGGTTCAGATTCAGGCCCTTTTAACTCATTTACTTACCCAGGAGAATCAATACACAAAGAACTGGAACTCTTTGTAAAGGCAGGATTAACTCCTCAGGAAGCATTGATTACTTCCGTTGTAAATGGGCCAAAGTTTTTTGGTCTGGAAAACTACTATGGAAGTATAGAAGCTAATAAAGTGGCTGATTTATTGATCCTTGATAGAAATCCATTAGATAATATTACTAACACCTCATCTATTTTTAGTGTAATATCAAATGGGAACTGGTATGCAAAAAGTGAATTATCTAATCTGATGAACTCAATTAAAAACTAGTCTTTTGACTATTTTATAAAACCAACAAAGAATCATTATGGGAATTTTTTTCGATTTAATGCAACAAAACGAGCTCGAGAAACAACAGGCACAAGCTGATACCTTGGAAGATCGGGTTGGGATATTAGAGCAAGAACTTAAAAAGACAAGGGAACTACTGAACAAAACGCTTCAGGTTTTAGAAACTCACGTGGGTAAAGACATAGACGGAGATGGAAAAACCGGGTAAGCTCTGAATGATTTAAGTATGCACTCATGTTAAGTAACAAAAAATCTTAGTATGAGTCCATCTACCAATAAAGAATTAGAACAGTACGAAATCGACAGAATCATAGGAATGGCGTGGGAAGACCGTACACCATTTGATGCCATAGAATATCAGTTTGGTTTATCTGAAGATGAAGTCATTAAATTAATGCGGAGTCAGCTTAAACGTAAAAGCTGGGAACGCTGGAGAAAGCGCGTTTCAGGCAGAGAAACCAAGCACAGAAAACTACGAAATGACGATGTTAAACGTTTCGTCTCCCCTGCTCAGAATCCTATTACTAACAATCGAATTTCAAAAAAAAAGTACTAATAATTCTTGTTAACAATTTCTTAATACTACTTTTTTATTAATTCTAAGTCTCTATTACTAGGAACTTATATTCTCATAAATACAATAATATTTATAATTTCTCCGTGAATTTCTGTTTTTATTCAATAAATTGGGAATGATATTCTGATTGAAGTCGGTTAATGAGCCACAATTGAGAGCTAATAATTCTCGGAAACAATCAAATAACATAGAATTATGAATAAGAAAAAAGTACCTCAGCTGTTAATGCTTACGCTATTAGCTATTGGAATAAATTGTACTCAGAGAACAGAAAAGCCTACCGAATCAAAAACACTGGATGGCAATGTATTTTCAGCAGAGGAACAGTCTAAACTTACGCCTGATGATATTCTGGATTCATTCAAAGAAGGAAATGAACGATATATGAATAATAATCTTACGCCTAGAGATTATAAAGCTCAGGTGATTGCTACAAAAGCCGGTCAGTATCCAAAAGCAGTTGTACTTTCATGTATTGATAGCCGAGTACCTGTCGAAAAAGTGTTCAACAAAGGTGTTGGGGATATATTTGTAGCACGAGTAGCCGGTAATACAGTTAATCCTGATATTCTGGGAAGTATTGAATACGGAACCGCAGTTGCAGGATCAAAGTTAGTAGTTGTGCTGGGTCATGAAGCTTGTGGTGCTGTAAAAGCCGCCATTGATAAAGCAGACCTAAGCGACAATGCAGATATATTGTTAGGTAGAATTCAACCTGCTATAGATAGATTGAATTCTTACACTGGACAACAAACATCTAAAAATGCAGAATACGTTGATGAAGTCGTTCGTACCAACGTACATACAACTATAGAAGAAATGTTGATCGAAAGTCCGGTACTTAAATCACTACAGGATCAAGGAAAGATCAAGATTGTTGGAGCATATTATGATCTTGATACCGGAAAAGTAACTTTTATGGAAACTGTTAAATAGTTTTTTAGACATTTACTCAAAGCCTCGTTATTAAGTTGACGAGGCTTTTTTGTATTTATTGAGAATGTCAAAATTTCAATTATATTGTCCCAATTCTAAATTAACGGTACAACAATGAAACTCTCTTCGAAACTTCACGGAATTATAGATTATGTCGTAGTGATTTTTCTACTAGCATCCCCTTCTCTTTTTGGCCTTCCTGAATTCACTACCTGTTGTACCTATATTCTTGCCGGAATTCATTTTACGCTTACCATTCTTACCGATTTTGAACTTGGACTAATTAAAGTAATTCCTTTCAAAGTTCATGGGATGGTTGAGCTTATCGTTTCCTTAGCCTTAATTGGTTTTGCGTTCTATGTAGGCGGACGTGAAGGCGACTTAGCCCGTAACTTTTATATTGGTTTTGGAATAGCTGTATTCCTTACCTGGTTGATTAGTGAATATAAAAAACCCGAAAACTGAATTTATTTAATTCATCTACACTCTTTAGAATTTTATGAAATTGCCTTTTTTGACCTTAATGGTCTTAATCTCAGTAAATGCTTTTGCACAATTCAACGGTGAAATAACTTATGAGTATAAAATCGTTTCCAGTAATGAAAATGTAAATATTGATTCCCTTTACGATAACCTTACCGGGTCATCTTCTGTTTATGTTATAACAGATTCGTATTACAAGTCTACCTATTACAAAAATGGGGACATGACCTATTCTTACATTTATCATGATGAAACGAAAAGGATGTATGATGATCAGGCTAAACTAAATTATATAACTTATCGTGATTCAAGAGTTTCAAATTTGGGAGGCAATGAGTTTGAAATATTTCAAGACAGCACCATCAATATTTTAGGTCAAGAAGCTATTCTCTTAAAAACCGATTATGATGGTTACGCTAATAAATCGTATTATTCAACCACAAAAAAAGTTAACTACGAAACTTTCAAAGGACATGAAGTAGCAAATTGGTATAACAGGCTTAAAGCTTTAGATGGAGGAATCCTTCTGAAGTCAATTACCTATTACGATGACCATACTCAAATTATCACTGCAATAAATGTAACCGAACGACCTGTAAACCGTGATGAATTTAATCTACCTGCTGGTAAATTAATTGCAGCATCTTTTTCGGTTCTGGAAGAAAAAGTAGAGTTAAAAACCCCTTCGAGAGATCAGATACAATGTTACCAACAAATGGTACAGAAAACTGTTTCCACTGTAGTAAAGACAGATCCAATTACGATATATTTGCAATTTATTTTAAATGAAAATGGAGAAATATCTGATCTCAGTGTACTTGAACGGGATAAATATGGTCTTTATCTGACAGCTATTGATATTCTTAAAAATTGCGGACTCCGTTTT
>Ga0189291_100371_pt1 | contig 17840 bp, 18 predicted proteins | sample UW1redminimetaG_FD_130331 | JGI IMG/M metagenome (GOLD analysis project Ga0189291, IMG submission 130331) | Marine microbial communities from the Costa Rica Dome - UW179B-red mini metaG | ecosystem: Environmental > Aquatic > Marine > Oceanic > Photic zone | place: Costa Rica: the Eastern Pacific... | reverse complement strand
TTGACGATGTAATCCTTGTCGCGGGTGAACAGCCGGTGCGCCTTCAGCGCGTTGTTGATGTGGTGGACGACGGCGACGTTTTCGACGTCGTAGAGCGATTCACCCTTGAGCATGTCGGCTTCGGCCAGCATGGCTTCGAGCTTCTCGGTGCCGGTCTCGGTGAAGGTCGCGGAGCGCTGCTTCTCGTCGATTTCGTAATCGTCGGGCTCGAGCTTCTGAATCAGCACGTCAATGCTGTTGTAGAGATCGGAGCGGTCATCGGGCGGCCCGGAGATGATCAGCGGCGTGCGGGCTTCGTCAACGAGGATGGAGTCCACCTCATCGACGATGGCGTAGTTGTGTCCGCGCTGAACCATTTGCGCGCGGTCATACTTCATGTTGTCGCGAAGATAATCGAAGCCGAGTTCGTTGTTGGTCGCGTAGGTGATGTCGCAGGCATAGGCTTCGCGGCGTTCATCGTCGTCCATGCCATGGGCGACAATACCGGTGGTCAGCCCCAGGAACCCGTAGATCTTGGCCATCCACTCGGCGTCGCGGCGGGCCAGGTAATCATTGACGGTAACGACATGAACGCCCTTGCCCGACAACGCATTGAGATAGACCGGAAGGGTGGCGACCAGCGTCTTGCCTTCACCGGTCTTCATTTCGGAGATGGCGTTCTCGTTGAGGATCATGCCGCCGATCAGCTGAACATCAAATGGCCGAAGCCCGATGGCGCGGCGGGCGGCTTCGCGGACGGTCGCAAAGGCGGGCACCAGAAGGTCGTCAACTTTGGTTCCAGCGGCGACCTGTTCCCGAAATTGGACCGTGCGGGCTGCCAGCTCGGCGTCGCTGAGTGCCGTGAGTTCAGTCTCCAGGGCATTGATGGCGTCAACTTGTGGCTTGTAGGCCCGGACACGGCGTTCATTTGACGAGCCGAAAATTTTACGGGCGATGGCGCCGAACTTGACCATTGCAATGGTCCTTTCTTGAGACTGCACGGGCTGCAGGACTGGGAACCGGCGCTGGCCTGCGACCGGAGGGTCGGTTGGAAAACGCCGTCCCGATGGCCTTCAAGCTGAGAAAGCCGTCTGGACGGACGGTTGGCTGACAGATAAGAGGGGGTTCGAACGATGTCAACGGCGGCGAAAGTCCGTCTTATGGTGGTCGAAATCCATGAACACGTGGATCGCCGCCGGGAAAAAGCTTCACAATGAAAGGTCTCTCCATGCGCCTATCGCAGCTTGCAGCCACTCTTCTTCTGACTTCCGTCGCTTTTCTGCCGGTTCAGGGCCATGCCGCCGACGAGGCCGATCCGGTGGTGGCCACGGTCGCCGGCGTTGAAATCCACGCGTCCGAACTGTCAATGGCCGAAGGTGATCTCGACCCCCAGTTTGCCCGCATGCCGGCAGAGCAGCGGCGGGTGGCAGCACTCGCGGCTGTCATCGATATCAAGACGCTGGCCCGCAAGGCCGAAGCCGAGAAGCTCGACGAGACCGAGGACTTCAAGAAGCAGATGGCGTTCCAGCGCGACCGGGCCCTGCACAATGCCATTTTCAAATCCACCGTGGTTGATCCGGTGACCGATGCCGACATCAAGGCGCGGTATGAAAAGGAGATTGCCGCGACGCCGGCCGAGGAAGAAGTCAGCGCACGTCATATTCTTCTGAAAACCGAAGAAGAAGCCAAGGCGGTTATCGCCGAGCTGGACGGCGGCAAGGACTTTGCCGAACTCGCCAAGGAAAAATCCACCGGCCCGAGCGCCGGACAGGGCGGCGACCTCGGCTTCTTCACAAAGGGTCGCATGGTTCCGGAATTCGAGGCCGTGGCGTTCACGCTCAAGGCTGGTGAATATGCCAAGGAACCGGTCAAGACCCAGTTCGGATGGCATGTCATCAAGGTCGAGGAACGCCGCGAGAAGGCGCACCCGGCATTTGAGGAAGTGGCTGACCAGGTCCGCCAGCTTGTCATGCGTGAGCGCTATGGCGATCTCATTCGGGAAGCCCGTAGTGAGGTCAAGATCGAGGTGCTCGATCCGGCTCTGAAAACCGCTTACGACGCCATCAGTCAGCAACAGTAAAAGTCTTTCCGACTGAAACGCCGCATCGAGGATCGATCCATGTCCACTGACATTTCTCCCCTGGCTCCGAAGTCCTATGCCGAACTGCCACCGGTTGCGGGTGTCCGCATCGAAACGGCGGCGGCTGGGATCAAGTACAAGGACCGGACCGATGTCATGTTGATGGTGTTCGACAAGCCGGCGGCAGTGGCCGGTGTCTTCACCACCTCGAAGTGCCCTTCGGCACCGGTTGATTTCTGCCGCGCAAACCTGGCCGGTGGCCGGGCGCGGGCGCTGGTGGTCAACTCCGGAAACGCCAATGCCTTCACCGGGCAAAAAGGACGCGCCGCCACGGAGCTGACTGCAAAGGCCGCGGCCCAGGCGGTCGGGTGCAGTGAGGGCGAGGTTTTCCTGGCTTCGACCGGGGTCATCGGCGAGCCGCTTGATGCGAGCAAATTCGCAGGCGTCCTCGACAAGATGGCGGTGTCGGCGAGCGGTGACCGGTGGTTTGACGCAGCAAGCGCGATCATGACCACCGACACCTACCCGAAGGTGGCCACACGGACGGCGCGGATCGACGGCGTGAGCGTCACGGTCAATGGCATGGCCAAGGGCGCCGGCATGATCGCGCCCGACATGGCGACGATGCTGTCTTTCATCGTCACCGACGCCGATATCGAGGCGTCCGCATTGCAGGCGATGCTCAGCCGTCATGTCGGATCGACGTTCAACGCGGTGACGGTGGACAGCGATACCTCGACATCCGACACGCTGATGGTTTTTGCCACTGGTGCTGCCTCGGACCGAGGAGCCGGCGTGATCAGCTCGGCCACCGATCCGCGTGCGCGGGCCTTCTCGAAGGCATTGTCCGGGCTCATGGAAGATCTGGCGATCCAGATCGTTCGCGATGGCGAAGGCGCGCGCAAGCAGGTCGAGATCACGGTGACGGGGGCGGCATCTGCCAAGGCCGCCGGGCGGATTGCCCGCTCGATCGCCAACTCGCCGCTGGTCAAGACCGCTATTGCCGGCGAAGACGCGAACTGGGGCCGGATTGTCATGGCCGTCGGCAAGGCCGGCGAAAAGGCCGAGCGCGACAAGCTGGCGATCTGGTTTGGCGAGGTACGGGTGGCGGTCGATGGCGAACGCGATCCGGCCTACAGTGAAGCCGCGGCGTCGGACGTCATGAAGCAGGACGAAATCGCCATCAGGGTGGACCTCGGCATCGGCCGCGGCAAGGCCCGCGTTTTCACCTGCGACCTGACCAAGGCCTATGTCGAGATCAACGGTGACTATCGCAGTTGAGCAAACTGCCAGAACATCTGAATACGGGGCCCGTTTTGCCGAACCTTGCAATTGTCAGAAGGCTTGAAGCCGTCGGTTTTCGGGCCTGGCCCGCAGCGTCCATCCAGTATGACGGGAGCTGGCAGGTCCGGTTGACCGCTGGCCATCCCTCAAAGCGGCTGAACTCGGTCAATCCGCTCGATCCGTCCGATCATGATGACATCGAAGTGCGCGTGGAACGTGCCGCGCGCCGGTTCGATTCCTATGACCGGCCGTTGGTGTTCAGGCAGTCGCCGTTGGCGCCGCCGCCGCTGGAGGCCTATCTCGACGCGCTTGGCTGGCGTCGCTTCGACGAAACGATCGTGATGACCGGTGTCATCGACAATCTCGACCTCGAAGGTGGCATGGACCATCTGCCGTTGCGTGATGTCGGGCGGTATGTCGATGCATCGATTGCAGTGCATGGCCGCGAGCATTCCCTCAAACCCGGCCTGACCGAGGTGTTGAGTTCGATAAAGCCGCCGAGCGGGCTGTTTGTCATAGAGGAAGAGGTATCCGGCCCGGTTTCGACCGCGCTTTGCGTTCACGACAATGATCTCGCCGGGTTGTTCGAACTGGCGACGCGGGCAGACATGCGGCGTGCCGGCCATGGCCGCGAGGTGGTTACGGCTGCGCTTCGATGGGCGCGGCATCGCGGCGCCGAGACCGCCTGGCTGCAGGTTGAGAGTGCAAACGCAGCTGCGGTGGCGCTGTACAAGGGGTTGGGCTTTGGCGAGGTCTATCGCTACGCCTACCGTCAGAAACCGGGATGCTGAACCAATGAGTGCCAAGGAGATCCTGCTGGTCGCCGCCTGCGCCCTGGTCGATGGGGACGGGCGGGTGTTGCTGACGCAGCGGCCCGAGGGAAAGAAGCTGGCCGGCCTCTGGGAGTTCCCGGGCGGCAAGGTGGAGCCGGGCGAAACGCCCGAGGCGGCGCTGATCCGCGAATTGTCCGAGGAAGTCGGGATCGCCACCAAGGTCGCCTGTCTTGCGCCGCTGACATTCGCCAGCCACAGCTATGACGAGTTTCATTTGCTGATGCCGCTTTTTGTCTGCCGCCGGTTCGAAGGAACAGCGCGGGGTCTCGAAGGCCAGGCGCTCAAGTGGGTTCGTCCGCGGGATATGCGCAACTATCCGATGCCGCCCGCAGATGAACCGCTTATTCCCTATCTCATCGACCTGTTGTGAGGGCGGCTGCCGCAAGTCCGGCGGGTTCCACTTGTTGGCAACAGCGTTAATGAAACTTCAATTTACTTCGCGCAAGAATAGCTGATGTGACGGATCCGGACGGATCCCTGGTGGAGGCGTTATGAGCGACGGTGATTTCTGGATGACGGTGAAGGACAGAGATGGCGTGGACAGGCAACCGAAGAGATTCGGTGCGATGCGCGCGGCTTTGCTTTTCGGCACCGCAGCCATCGCGCTTGCGACGATACTGACGCCGATTGTTGCCGATCGTACGCCCACGGCGCGGGTTGCCTGGGCGCCGGACCAGTTTGAAAACATCACCACCGGGTCGATTCCATCCCGGTCCAAACCGACAGCCTATACCGTTCGCAGATCCATTCTGCAGGACAGCCCTGATGCGCTCTGTATCATTCGAAGCGATGGTCGGAAGACCGGGGATTGCTAACTCTTACGTCTGTGTGATCGTCACCGGACCCGAAGCGGAATAGAGTCATGAAGTCCATATTTTTCAGATTTTTGAAAGATGATTCCGGCGTTACCGCGGTCGAATACGGGCTGATCAGTGCCTTGATCGCGGTTGCGCTGATCAGCGGAGCAACGGTGCTCGGCGATGCCATCAACAATGGCATGGATGGCGCAGCGCAGCATCTCAAGAACAGCCAGTAAAGAACCTTTGCCGGACTACAGCGCCGCGCATCCCACCGGGAGGCGCAAAGGAGGCTGCAACACCTTGAAACCACGCATCAGCGCGGCAGCTTTTGCTCGGGCGTTTTCAGTGCGTCGGCAAGACGGCTCTTGGCCGAGCCCGGGCGGAGCGGTTTCTGCTGGCTGTCGTGGGGCGCCCAGCCGGACAGGTGGATCACAGGAAAACTGGCGCGGATACGGCCGTCCGGATCGGAAAAGCGCTCGGCATAGATCTGTGCAGCCCTGAGAAAGAGTGACCGGTGCGCCGGCATGCGGCTTCTGCCGGTGAGAACCGACGTCATGCCCATGGCGCGCAGATCCTTCAGCAAGGCAAACATGTTGTCGTAGCGGACAACGATGTCGTCGATATCGGTGACCGGCAGGGCGAAGCCGGCGCGCTGCAGCAGCGCACCGTAGTCCCGGATATCGGCAAAGGGGTGAATCCTGGCGTTGGCACCGCCGGTCAGCTCGCTCTCGGCCGCGAGCAGGGATTCGCGCAGTTCGCCCAGCGTGCCTGCACCCGGCGTGGCGGCGAGCAGCAGGCCGTCGGGCTTGAGCGCGCGGCGCAGCTGCACCAGCACTCCCGGCGTGTCGTTGGTCACATGCAAGGCCAACGGTGAGACAACCAGATCGGCGCTGCCGGGTTCGACCGGCACATGATCCGGCTCGGCCAGGGTCTGGGTGCCGGCATCGATGCCGGGCATCGCGCAGAGGTCAACATACTTGAAATCCGCGGTCTTTCCGGTGGCTTGCATCATGCTGGCGGCAAGCGGCAGACCGCCATGAACCTGAACCGGGTGTTCGAACTGGCGTTCGACGATCGACAGCCGGTCCGCCATGTCCTCGGCAACCCTGCGAACCAGGAAGTCCGCGCCGGGCTCGAAGCCGGCCAATGCGCGCAGGCGGCGTTGCCGCAGGAGAGAGTGATCAAAGAGACGGTCCATGATCGGTGCCTGTAGGTCACGAGGGTTCGGGTGCGGCTCGCTTGTTGGATGGAACCGCAGTAAAGTCAACCGATGGATCTTCCGGTTCTATCCCATTTCAGGCACAGCGTGCCGGCGGCATGCCGGCAGGCCGGGCTTGGGCTGATGCAGCTGGTGTATCCGCCGGTGTGCGCCGGGTGCGGGAAAATGGCGGCGCGCCCCGCAGCATTATGCCCGGATTGCTGGGGCACGGTCCGGTTCATCGAGCGGCCGTTTTGCGAGATCACCGGCCTGCCGTTTGATCATGATCGCGGTGACGGACTGGTCTCGCCCGAAGCGATTGCCAACCCGCCAGCCTACGCCAGGGCGCGCGCGGCGGTGTTTCACGACGGTGTCGCCCGCAAGATCGTTCACGGGCTGAAATATTCGGACCGGGCCGATCTCGCCGCGATGATGGCGGCCTGGATGGCCCGGGCAGGGCGGGACGTGCTTGATGACAGCGATGTCATCATCGCCGTCCCGTTGCACCGGGGAAGGCTGTTTTCACGACGCTACAATCAATCGGCGGAGCTTGCCCGCATGCTTGCCCGGATCTCCGGCAAGAAGTTCCTGCCGGGAGCGATGCGGCGGATTCGGGCCACACGCCAGCAGGTCGGCCTGGGCTTGAGGGCAAGGCAGGACAATGTCCGAGGGGCTTTCCTGGTGCTGCCCGAACAGGCACAGCGGTTCATCGGCCTGAAAGTGCTTCTGGTCGATGATGTGCTGACAACCGGATCAACGGTCGAGGCGGCAACCCGCGTGCTGCTCAAGCGGGGAGCAGTGCAGGTCAACGTGCTGACCTTTGCCAGGGTTGCAAGCCAGGGTGAGGAAACCCTATATGCTTGAGGGGCCGGAGAAACGGCTGAACGACTGGAGATCCGCATGGCAGACGTAATCCTCTACACACGACAGTTTTGCGGATTTTGCACCGCAGCCAAGCGGCTGCTGGATGGCAAGGGTGTGAGCTATACCGAGCACGATGCCACCTTCTCCCCGGACCTGAAGCAGGAGATGATCGCGAAAGCCAACGGCCGGATGACGTTTCCGCAAATTTTCATCGATGGTGTTCATGTTGGAGGCTGCGACGAGCTTCATGCTCTCGATCGCGCCGGAAAACTTGATCCGATGCTGACAGGAGCCTGAGACATGGGCGAACTGGTTGTCGCTGCCGTTCAGATGCGTTCGGGTGTCGTGCCCGAGGCCAATATTGCCGTGATGGATGACCTGGTTCGCCAGGCTGCGTCGCGCGGCGCGCGCTATGTTCAGACGCCGGAAATGACAGGTGCTGTGCAAAAGAACCGGGCCGGGCTTCAGAGCATTCTGAAGCCGGAGGCCGATGATCCGGTGTTGCGCGCGGCGTCGGCACTGGCCGGCGAGCTTGGTATCTATCTGCATATCGGATCGACCGCCGTTGACGTCGGAGACGGCATGGCCGCCAATCGCGGAATGGTGTTCGGGCCGGACGGCGCAGCGCTTGCCCGCTATGACAAGATCCACATGTTTGACGTCGACCTCGACAACGGCGAGAGCTGGCGTGAAAGTGCGGTCTATCGACCGGGCGAAGTGGCTCAAACGGTCGATCTCGATGGCGCACGGCTGGGAATGGGCATTTGCTACGATGTCCGGTTCCCGCATCTGTTTCGCGACCTGGCGCTGGCCGGTGCGGATATCCTGACGGCGCCTGCCGCCTTCACCCGCCAGACCGGCGAGGCCCACTGGCATGTGCTGCAGCGTGCCAGGGCGATCGAGAACGGAGCCTTCGTGATTTCGGCGGCGCAGGGCGGGGTGCATGAAGACGGGCGGGAAACCTATGGCCACTCGCTGATTGTCGATCCCTGGGGCCGGGTTATCGCGGAAGCCGAGGGCGACGCCCCCGGTGTTGTCACCGCCAGCCTGTCGCTTGACGAGGTGAAGGCGGCGCGGGCCAAGATCCCCAATCTCAAGAACGCCCGGGACTACCGGGTGGAGACCGAAATGCTGTCAGAAACAGGAGTCCGCGTGGCGTGATCCGGTTTTCTTTGCATTGCGACAAGGAGCATGAGTTTGAGGGGTGGTTTTCCTCAAGCACGGATTTCGACGGGCAAAGCGAACGCGGGCTGGTTGAATGCCCGACATGCGGATCGCGCGCGGTCAGCAAGTCGCTGATGGCGCCCGCGGTGGCGGTGTCGAAAGACGCACCCGCCCGACCTTTGGCTATGGATGCCGAGAAGCGCGAAGCGATGCGCAAGCTCAAAGGCATGGTGCAGGCGGTCAAGCAGAACTCCGAGGATGTCGGCGAGCGCTTTGCCGACGAGGCGCGCAAAATCCACCATGGCGAGGCCGAAGCCCGCGGCATTTACGGCAAGGCTTCGACCGAAGATGCCAAGTCGCTGGTTTCGGAAGGGATCGAAATCGCCCCCTTGCCCGATTTCCCCGATGATCTGAGCTGACATGATGCAGCCCGGGTTTCATCTCGCGATGTATAATTTCGGGCAGCACGTCGCCGCTTACGATTCGCCCGAAGTTCAGGGCTTCATGCGCCGGGAACCGCTGAATTTCGCAGCAGCGCAAAATGCGTCGGGGTTTGTCGGACGCTCGGGCTACGATGGCGATCCGGGGCCGGAGAGTTGGGGTGTTCAGGTTTTTCCGCGGTTCATCGAAGGCAGCCCCTTTGACAGCGGCCCCTCATCACTGTCGTTGTGGGACGATATCGAGAGCCTGATGGCATTCTCCTATTCAGGCGTCCATGCCGAAGCGCTGAAAAACGCCCGCAACTGGAACACCAGGAACGATTGGCCGCCACTGGTGTTGTGGTGGGTCGAGGCCGGGTTCCGGCCGGACTGGGAGCAGGGAGCCGAAAGGCTTGAATGGCTGCATGACCATGGTCCAGGCCCGAGGGCCTTCACGTTCAAGCAGGCCTTTGGTCCCGATGGCGCGGCTTTGGAGATAGACCGCGCCCGCGTGAAAGCCCTGACCGAGGCAAATGCGCCGGGTCAGCGGGACCTGCTGCAACAGCTCAAGGATATCCCGGTCTGAGCGTCAGGCTGGGGCTGGATGGATCAGCCGGCTTTTGGCCGCTCCAGCAGCATCATGTAATTGACGTCCATGTCACGCGACAGGTTCCATTGGTCCTGCAACGGATTGTAGAACACGCCGGTGCGGTCGATGACATTCAGGCCCGATGCGGTGAGCGGCGTTTCGATTTCCTCCGGCCGGACCAGTTTTTCATACTGATGGGTGCCGCGCGGCAGCCAGCGCAGGATATATTCCGCGCCGATGATTGCCAGCGCCCGCGCTTTCATGGTCCGGTTGATGGTGGCGACAAACATCAGGCCGCCCGGCTTGAGCATCTCGGCACAGGAGGTGAGAAACAGATCGACATCTGCGACATGTTCGACCACCTCCATGTTGAGCACGACGTCAAAGCGCTCGCCGCGTGCGGCCAGCTCTTCCGATGTCACAGCCTCGTAGGTGACATTGACGCCGCTCTGCTCCGCATGGATCGAGGCCACTTCGATGTTGGTTCGCGATGCATCGGCGCCCAGCACGTCGGCGCCCATCCGAGCCACCGGTTCGCAAAGCAGGCCGCCACCGCAGCCGATATCGAGAACTCTCAGGCCAGTCAGGGGTTTGTCGCCCCTGGGATCGCGGCCAAAATGGGCGGCCACATGGTCGCGAATATAGGTCAGGCGGACCGGATTGAATTTGTGCAGGGGGCGGAACTTGCCTTGCGGATCCCACCATTCCGCCGCCATCGCCGAGAAACGCTCGACTTCGCCCGGATCAATCGTTGTCTGAGCGGCTTGGTTCATCGGTCTCTCCCGCGTTTTCCATTGCACAATCACCTCGGGCGTCAGGCCGTCCTTGTCAAGAGTAGCCAAGGTCGCATGAGCGATCCGGTTGCAGGGCGGCGGATTTTTAGCTAAGAGACCGCCACCTTCCGCTCCGCTGTCCGGGGCGGTTTTTCTTGCCCGGTAACGGGTTCGTCAGCGGATAATACAACATGGCCCGCATAGTGATGAAATTTGGCGGCACGTCGGTTGCCGACCTTGACCGGATCAAAAACGTCGCCCGGCACGTCAAGCGTGAAGTGGACGCTGGAAACCAGGTGGCCGTAGTGGTGTCGGCCATGGCCGGCAAGACCAACGAGCTGGTCAGCTGGGTTCAGCAGATGCCGAAGGTGGCCGGCGCCAATGCCTCGTTCTACGACGCCCGCGAATATGACGCGATCGTCGCTTCGGGCGAACAGGTGACCAGCGGACTTCTGGCCATCGCGTTGCAGTCGATGGGCATTGACGCCAGGTCCTGGCAGGGCTGGCAGATCCCGGTGAAAACCGACAACGCCCATGCGGCCGCACGAATTCTCGATATCGACGGCTCTGAACTGATCCGTCGTTTCGAGATGGGGCAGGTTGCCGTTATCGCCGGCTTCCAGGGCGTCGGGCCCGACAACCGGCTGGCGACGCTTGGCCGCGGTGGGTCGGATACAAGCGCCGTGGCGATCGCCGCGGCGGTCAAGGCGGACCGCTGTGACATCTATACCGATGTCGACGGCGTCTACACGACCGACCCGCGGATCGAGCCGAAGGCGCGGCGATTGAAAAAGATTGCGTTCGAGGAGATGCTGGAAATGGCATCGCTCGGCGCCAAGGTGCTGCAGGTCCGGTCCGTCGAGCTGGCCATGGTTCACAAGGTGAGAACCTTTGTCCGTTCGAGTTTTGACGATCCGGAAGCTCCCGGAATGGGCGATCCGATCAATCCGCCCGGAACTCTTATTTGCGACGAGGAAGAAATCGTGGAACAGGAAGTCGTTACCGGTATCGCCTACGCCAAGGACGAAGCACAGATTTCTCTCCGGCGGCTTGCCGACCGGCCGGGCGTTTCTGCGGCGATCTTCGGCCCGCTTGCGGACGCTCACATCAATGTCGACATGATCGTCCAGAACATTTCCGAAGACGGATCGCGGACCGACATGACCTTCACCGTGCCGTCGGGCGACGCCGAAAAGGCTCTTGCGGTGCTGGAAGGCCAGAAGCAGGTGGTCGGCTATGACGTGGTTCAGAGCGAATCAGGACTGGCCAAGGTTTCGGTTATCGGTATCGGTATGCGCAGTCATGCCGGGGTGGCCGCAAGTGCTTTCAAGGCGCTTGCGGAAAAATCCATCAACATCAAGGCGATAACAACTTCAGAGATCAAGATTTCAATCCTGATCGACGGTGCCTATGCTGAGCTCGCGGTCCGGACTTTGCATTCCGTCTACGGTCTGGATAAGACTTAGCCAACGGAATCAAAACAAACCGGCAAAAGCCGACCTCTGTTAACCGGCCGGGACCATTCCCGGGCGGACCACACGAATTGGGAGAACGAAGCGCGATGAGAGACCTTTCAGCGGGTCCGCGCGTCCTTCTCAGGCGGCTACGCGAATTGATGGCGGAGCCCCTTGAGCCGCAGGAGCGCCTTGACCGGATCGTCCGCCAGATCGCGGCCAACATGGTTGCCGAAGTGTGCTCGTTTTATGTGCTGCGCGCCGATGGAGCCCTGGAGCTGTTCGCCACCGAAGGCCTGAACAAGGATGCGGTGCACCTGGCTCAATTGAAGATGGGTCAGGGCCTGGTCGGCACCATTGCGGCAAGCGCGCGTTCGCTCAACCTGTCGGATGCCCAGTCCCACCCGGCCTTTACCTACCTGCCGGAAACCGGCGAAGAGATCTACAACTCCTTCATGGGCGTTCCGGTTCTCCGGGCCGGGCGCTCGCTGGGCGTTCTGGTGGTTCAGAACAAGGCGCACCGGAAATACCGCGAAGACGAAGTCGAGGCCTTAGAGACCACGTCGATGGTTCTTGCCGAGATGATCGCCACCGGCGAGCTCAAGCAGATCACCCATTCGGGCCTCGAGCTCGATCTGAGCCGGCCGGTGACCATCGAGGGCGATGCGTATGGAGACGGGATCGGCCTCGGTCATGTGATCCTGCACGAACCACGCATCGTCGTGACCGATCTCCTCAATGATGACATCGACGCCGAACTCAAACGTCTCGACGAGGCGCTCGGCTCGCTCAGGATTTCGATCGACGACATGCTGTCGCGGCGCGATGTCTCGATGGAGGGCGAACACCGCGCGGTGCTCGAGGCTTACCGGATGTTTGCCCATGACCGCGGCTGGGTGAGAAAGCTCGAGGAAGCGATCCGCAACGGTCTGACATGCGAAGCGGCGGTGGAGAAAGTGCAGAGCGATACCCGCGCCCGCATGATCCACATGACCGATTCATACCTCCGCGAACGACTGCATGATTTCGATGATTTGGCCAACCGGCTGCTCAGGCAGCTGACCGGATTCGTGCCGGGTGGGGCCGGATTGCCGCAGGACGCGATCATCGTGGCGCGCGCCATGGGCGCGGCGGAACTGCTTGATTATCCGCGCGAGGCGATCCGCGGCCTTGTGCTTGAGGAAGGCGCGGTGACCAGCCATGTGGTGATTGTGGCGCGCGCGATGGGCATCCCGGTGGTCGGCCAGGTCGCCGGTATTGCCTCGCTTGCGGAAAACCGCGATTCGATCATCGTCGATGGCGAGGATGGCATCGTCCACCTGCGTCCGATATCCGATGTCGAGAGTGCTTACGCCGACAAGGTCAGGTTCCGGGCCAAGCGGCAGGAGCAGTACCGGGCCTTGCAAAAGGTTGAGCCGCGCACCCGGGACGGGCAGTACATCACGCTGCAGATGAACGCCGGATTGCTGGTGGATCTGCCGCAATTGAGCGAATCGGGAGCCAGCGGAATCGGCCTGTTCCGGACCGAATTGCAGTTCATGATCGCCTCGACCATGCCCAAGGTCGATGAGCAGGAAAGCCTGTATCGCAACGTGCTGCGGCAAGCAGCCCGCAGCCCGGTGACGTTCCGGACGCTGGACATCGGCGGCGACAAGGTGGTGCCGTATTTCCGCTCCGCCGAGGAAGAGAACCCGGCACTTGGCTGGCGGGCCATCCGGTTGTCGCTGGATCGCCCGGGATTGCTGCGCACCCAATTGCGGGCCTTGCTGAAGGCTGCCGCCGGCGCCGAGCTCAAGCTGATGCTGCCGATGGTCTCCGAGGTCAACGAGCTTCGCCTGGCCCGTGAGCTTCTGAACAAGGAGGTCCAACGTCTTTCCCGTTTGGGCCACCGGTTGCCGCGCAGCCTGCAGTTTGGCGCCATGCTGGAGGTGCCGAGCCTGCTCTGGCAGCTTGATGAGCTGATGGAGGAGGTGGACTTCATTTCCGTCGGTTCCAATGACCTGTTCCAGTTCGTCATGGCGGTCGACCGGGGCAACTCCCGCGTGGCCGACCGGTTCGATACCCTGGGCAGGCCGTTCCTGCGGGTGCTGCGGCAGATTGTCGAGGCAGCAAACAGGACCAAGACACCTCTGACCCTGTGCGGCGAAATTGCCGGCAAGCCGCTCTCGGCAATGGCGCTTCTCGGGCTTGGCTTCCGCAACATCTCGATGTCACCGGCGGCCATCGGCCCGGTCAAGTCGATGCTGCTGTCGCTCGATCTGGCCAAGCTTGAGGAAGGCCTGTTGCCGGCGATTGCCGACACCCAGAGCGAAAAGACCGTTCGCGAATTCCTGATGGACTTTGCCGACGCCAATGGCGTGAGCCTTTAGGATCAAGTAATGGCACGATTGCCGACCCAGAAAATCCGTGAACTGGAACGCCGTTTCGGCGAGGTCGAGGCACGCATGTCCGCAGGCCCGGACGCGGAAACCTACGTCAAGCTGGCATCCGAATACTCGGAACTGCAGCCGCTGGTCGGCGAGATCCGGGAGCTCAGCAAGGCAGAAGCCGAACGCGCCGACCTGGAAGCGATGCTTGCCGACCGGTCAACCGATCGTGAGATGCGCGAGCTGGCCGATTCGGAGCTGCGCACGCTCAAGGGCCGGATCGAAGAGCTCGAGCAGCAGATCGAAATCATGCTTCTGCCCAAGGATGCGGCCGACGAGCGCAGTGCCATCGTCGAGATCCGCGCCGGGACCGGCGGCTCCGAAGCTGCCTTGTTTGCAGGCGATCTGTTCCGGATGTACGAGCGCTATGCCTCGTCGCGTGGCTGGCGGGTCGAGGTGCTGTCGGCGAGCGAGGGCGAAGCTGGCGGCTACAAGGAGATTATCGCCACCATCTCGGGCAAGGGTGTGTTTGCGCGGCTGAAGTTCGAATCCGGCGTGCACCGGGTGCAGCGCGTGCCCGAGACCGAATCAGGCGGCCGCATTCATACCTCGGCGGCGACCGTGGCGGTGTTGCCGGAAGCCGAGGACATCGATATCGAAGTGCGGCAGGAAGACATCCGGATCGACACGATGCGCGCCTCGGGCGCCGGCGGCCAGCACGTCAACACCACCGATTCGGCCGTCCGCATCACCCACCTGCCAACCGGGCTGGTGGTGACGTCGTCGGAAAAATCTCAGCATCAGAACCGGGCCCGCGCCATGCAGGTGCTGCGCGCGCGGCTTTATGACATGGAACGGCAGCGCGCCGACGACGAACGGTCGCAATCCCGGCGCAGCCAGGTCGGCTCGGGCGACCGGTCGGAACGAATTCGCACCTACAATTTTCCACAGGGCCGGGTCACCGACCACCGGATCAACCTGACGCTCTACAAGCTCGACCGGATGATGATGGGCGAAATCGACGAGATCGTCGACGCGCTGATCTCGGATCACCAGGCCGGGCAGCTGGCGACGCTTGGTGGCCATGACCAAGCCTGATCTGTCGGGCGCCGGCACGGTCGGCGAGGCGTGGCTGGCGCTGCGCAGCGCATTTCGCTCGGCCGGGCTTGAAACCGCAGACCTTGATGCCCGGCTTCTGGCCGCCAGACTGACCGATATCGAACCGCACCGTCTGGTGACGGATGGCGACATTCCGCTGCAGGATGATCAGCGGGATCGATTGGCCAAGGCTGCGACGGACCGGCTGGCCGGCATGCCGGTGCACCGTATCCTCGGGGCGCGGGAGTTTTACGGACTGACGTTGCGGCTCTCGCAGGCGACACTTGAACCCCGCCCGGACACCGAAACCCTGATCGAGGCGGTGCTGCCACTGGTCCGTGAAACAGTGGCTGCGAAGGGTTCCTGTTCCATCATCGACCTTGGAATTGGCACCGGGGCGATCGGGCTGGCTTTGGTGGCAGAGTGTCCACAAGCGCGGTGCCTTGGTGTTGATGTGTCTGCCGAGGCGGTGACCACCGCGCTCGAGAATGCCAGGTCGCTCGGACTTTCCGGTCGCTATTCGGCGATAACCGGTGATTGGCTCTCGGGCATTGAGACCCGCTTTGACCTGATTGTTTCCAATCCGCCTTATATTCCAACCGGCGACCTGGCTTCGCTGGCGCGGGAAGTGACCGAGCACGATCCGATGCTGGCGCTGGATGGCGGGCCGGACGGCCTCGATGCCTACCGGGTGATAGCGGCCCAGGCGGGCAGCCGTCTCGAGGATGGGGGGTATGTCGCGCTCGAGATCGGAATCGGGCAGGGGGAACCGGTGACCGGTCTTTTTGTCGGCAGCGGTCTTGAAAAAGCCGGGGTCTTTGCTGATCTGGGAGGTGTCGACAGGGTCCTTCTGTTCAAAAAGCCGACCGGGCCGGATGCGGTCGTCCAGGGCTTTTAACGATAGGTTCAAGAAAAGGCTTGGAATTACAGGCAAACATGGCTAGTTTCCCGGTCAGCGCCGGATAGCAAGTCTTGAAACAGATTCGTTCCGATGTGGCTCGGCTCCAAGAACCCGCCATTTTGGCAGGTGGTTCACAGGACAGCCTCTGGCGCGGGTATCTGCATTTGAACCCATAACGGTGACGGGATCGGTGGACGATCCTTTGTCGCGGCGCAACCTGCGAGCCAAATTCTGGCCAAAGCGCCCAACAGATTTTTCAGGAACATAACCAGGTGACTATCGAATGAGGCCAGGACAGCAAAACAAACGCGGCCGCGGACGTAGCGGAAGCAACAATGGCGGTGGGGGCAGCCGCAAGGGACAGAACCCGCTGTCGCGCTCCTACGACAGCTCCGGTCCCGACGTGAAAATTCGCGGAACTGCGCAGCATGTGGCCGAGAAGTACATGAACCTTGCGCGCGATGCGCAGAGTTCTGGCGACCGGGTCATGGCTGAAAACTATTTGCAGCATGCCGAGCATTACAACCGGATCATCCTGACGGCGCAGGCCCAGATGCAAGAGCGCTTTCAGCGCGATGATCAAGCATCTCAGGCTCGCGATTCGCAGGATCAGGACGATGATGATCGCGATACCGACGGCGATGTCCAGGAGCAGCGCAGCGACCGGAGCGAGCAGAAGTCCCGCCCAGAGCGGCAGCCGCGTCAGGACCGCAGTGATCGTGGCGACCGCCAGGATCGTGGTGAGCGAAATGAGCGCCAGGAGCGTGGCGAGCAGGGCGACCGTCCGGAACGCAAGCCGCGGTCAGAACAGCAGCCGAAGCCGGTCTATGATGCCGATGCACCGCAGCCGGTGATCGACGGGGTTCCGGCCGAAGTGGCAATCGGTCAGGACGCACCTGACGGAGATGGTGCGCAGCGTCCGGCCCCGCGTCGCCGTGGACGGCCGAAGCGGGTTCGTGCCGAAGATGGCTCGGATGCGGCAAGTCCGGCTGGCGATGCGCCGGTGGCTGTCGAGCCCGCTGCCGCCGATTGATCGGCAGCGCCGAGATGAAATGAAAAACCCCGGTTGTTCGCAGCCGGGTTTTTTTATTGATCAATCAGGTCTTTTTCACGAACCTGTGAATACCCATATCTGGTTTATCAAACGGGCTTGCCGCAATCGGGAGCCCTTCCGGACCCGCTGTCCCGCGCCAAATAAAGGGTGGGGCATGTAAAGGAGCGAAGCATGAATATCGAAAAATACTCGGAACGCGTTCGCGGTTTCATTCAATCCGCCCAATCGAAGGCTTTGGCAGACGGACATCAGCAATTCATGCCGGAGCATCTGCTCAAGGTGCTGATGGATGATGACCAGGGCATGGCATCGTCGCTGATCGAACGCGCCGGTGGACGCCCCGCCGATGTACGGCTTGCCAATGATGCGGCCGTCGCAAAACTGCCGAAGGTTTCCGGCGGCAATGGCCAGCTCTATCTGTCGCAGCCGGTGGCGAAGGTTTTCCAGGCCGCCGAAGACGCCGCCAAGAAGGCCGGTGACAGCTTCGTGACCGTTGAACGCCTGCTGCTTGCGCTGGTGATCGAGACCACGGCGGCAACATCGAAGATCCTGCAGAATGCCGGCGTGACGGCACAGGCGCTGAACCAGACCATCAATGACATCCGCAAGGGCCGCACCGCCGACAGCGCCGGTGCCGAGCAGGGGTTTGACGCGCTGAAGAAATATGCCCGCGACCTGACCGCGGCCGCCCGCGAAGGCAAGCTCGATCCGGTGATCGGCCGGGACGATGAAATCCGCAGGACGATCCAGGTGCTGTCGCGCCGGACCAAGAACAATCCGGTGCTGATCGGCGAACCCGGCGTCGGCAAGACCGCGATCGCCGAAGGCCTGGCGCTCCGGATCGTCAATGGCGATGTTCCCGAATCGCTCAAGGACAAGCAGCTGATGGCGCTCGACATGGGCGCGCTGATTGCCGGCGCGAAGTATCGCGGCGAATTCGAGGAGCGGCTCAAGGCGGTGCTTTCGGAAATCCAGGCCAACAAT
>Ga0189291_100370_pt1 | contig 17843 bp, 18 predicted proteins | sample UW1redminimetaG_FD_130331 | JGI IMG/M metagenome (GOLD analysis project Ga0189291, IMG submission 130331) | Marine microbial communities from the Costa Rica Dome - UW179B-red mini metaG | ecosystem: Environmental > Aquatic > Marine > Oceanic > Photic zone | place: Costa Rica: the Eastern Pacific... | reverse complement strand
GACAAGAACCAGCCGGTGTGGCGCGTCATGCCCGAGTTCTGCGCCACGCAACCGCGCTACGAGCAGATGGGCCTGCGTGACCTGTGCCAGCATGTGCACGCGCTCTACGCCAAATACGACGTGGCGATCCTGTCCACCGAAATGTACCTGAGCGACCACACGCCGGCGATGAAGCCCAGCGACGCGTTCGCCCACATCGCGCAACGCACCACCCAGCGGGTGCCGATCGACGAGCTCGAGGGCCGGATCACCACCAGCCTGGTCACACCCTACCCGCCCGGCATTCCGCTGCTGATCCCGGGCGAGGTGTTCAACACCAAGATCGTGGAATACCTGAAATTCAACCGCGAATTCGCCCGCGAGTGCCCGGGCTTTGAAATCGATATCCACGGGCTGGTGCGGGAAGCTGGCGAGGATGGCGTGATGCGCTACTTCGCCGACTGCGTCGCGGCCTAACCGGACGGATTTATTCCGGCTTTGTCAGCCGGTTTGAGCACCCAACATCGTTGCGAAGCCATCAAACCAGGTTTCCCCTCTACCGGGGCAGCACCTGGAGTCTTTGAACGCCAAGCCGCGCGAGGCATTGTCATGCCTCAGTTTGGCAGAACGCTTCCATTGGTCATGGCGTGATAGGAGCGATGCTCGATCTGCAACGGATCCAGTCCAATCCTGTCCGAAAGCGCTTCCACGCGATCGGCCCATTGCGGCAGACTGTCAGCGTCATCGGTCATCACGGCGACCTCGACAAAAACGCCAACACCGTCGAGCCGATCAAAGGTGATGTGAAAATCGTCAAGAAAATAGATGTCGCGGCTCTTCACCAGTTCACCGGTTCGTTCAAAGCCAAGCGCAGCAAGCATTTCCAGGGCTTTTTCCGGCCCATCAAGATCCATCGCCACGCACCGATCAGGCCCCGGACCCTTGCAGATCCAGAGCACACGACCGGACGGTTGCATCAGGCGCATCACCTGTTGCTGTCCGTTTGAGCGCAGCCGCCCGTCGGACTGATCGAGAAAAATATCGGTCTCGCGGTTTCCCAGCGTGAAAGCCACGGCTCCCATCGACAGGACCCTGAAGCGGATAGGCTCGAGGTCAGCAACGCGGTATTTACGCTCGACCTCGTAGCGTCCGCGAAAATGATCGCCGGGATCGCACAGCATCCCTTTGGTTGCCAGTTCGGATTGTGACGATGACGCTTCGCCCAAAGCTCTAGCCCTTCCGCACCCACACCCGTGTGTCGTGAAATGCGGCTCCGCCATAAGGTGCACAGGAATCAGCGCCGGTGAGCGTGTTGATCCCCTCGCCGCCCTCGAAAGCGGAATTCGGCCACAGCCCCTCGTGGATCACCACGCCACGGCGCTGGCCGGGATCAAGCCTGGCATGCATAGCCAGGTCGCCGCGGCTGTTGCCGAGCCGCACGAGGTCGCCAGCCGCTATTCCGAGATCCTGCGCATCCTCGGGATGGATGAGCAGTTCGGGGCGCTTTTCCTTGGCCTTCGATGACGGGGTTTCGGCAAAGCTCGAATTGAGAAACGACCGGGCCGGCGAGGTTGCCAGCCGGAACGGGTGATCGCTGTCGGCGCTTTCGATCAGCTCGACGTGATCGGGAAATTCCGGCAATTGATCCACCGGCCCCTGTGGCCCCATGCGCTTGGGCGGCTTGTTGGCCGCGGGCGTTCCGGTCCAGTCCGGCCGGAAGCGGTACTTGCCGTCCTTGTGACCAAAACCGTTCAGGAAATGCGCCGTTTCGAAGTCAACCTGAACATCGGCCCACTTGTCGGCCCTGAAACTGTCGAAATCGCCAAGGCCGCGCTTTTCGAGCATATGGTCGATATGCTCACGCGGGGTCAGGCCGAAGCCTTGGCGATCGGCAACGCCCAAGCGTTTGCCCAGTTCCTCGAAGACATGATGGTTGGGCATCGGGCCTTCAGGCGGGTCGACCAGCTTGGGCCCGAGCACGATGTGCTGGTGGCCGCCGCCGCGATAGATGTCGTCATGTTCGAGGAACATGGTGGCGGGCAGCACCACGTCGGCGAGTTTCGCCGTGTCGGTCATGAACTGCTCGTGGACGGCGACGAACAGATCCTCGCGCTTTAATCCCTCAATCACCTTGCGCTGTTCGGGCGCGACATTGGCGGGATTGGTGTTCTGGACCAGCATGGCGGTCACCGGCGGACCACCGCCCAGTGCATCGGCGTCGCCGGTCAGCACCCGGCCGATCTTCGACTGGTCGAGCCAGCGCAGACCGGGATCGAAATGCTTGCGTCCCTCGAGCAACGACTTGTCAAGACGGAACAGGTCCGAATTGGAATGAAACGCACCGCCGCCCTCATGCTGGTAGCTGCCGGTGACGATTGCCAGTGACAGCGCCGCATGCATGTTGACCGCGCCGTTGCGCTGCCGCGTGAAGCCGTAGCCAAGACGGAAGAAGCTGCGCCTGGTGGTCCCGACCAGTCGCGCAAACGCCTCGATCTCGGCGACCGGCACGCCGCAGATGGCTTCCGCCCATTCAGGCGTCCGGTCCTGCAAATGGGATTCAAGGCCTGCCGGGTCATCGCTGAACTTGTTGAGGTAATCACGGTCGGCCAGGCCATCGCGAAACAGCACATGCATGACCGCGCAGGCGAAAGCGCCATCGGTGCCGGGCTTCAACAACACCTTGATGTCGGCCTGCTTCATGGTTGGCGTGTCGTAGATGTCGATGACCGCAATCTTGGCGCCACGCTCCTTGCGGGCGCGGATGGCATGGGTCATCACGTTGACCTGGGTGGAGACCGGGTTGGTGCCCCAGATCACCACGCAATCGGATTTGGCCATCTCGCGCGGATCGGACCCGCGCATGGCGCCTGCCCCCATGGCAAAGCCGGTCCAGGCCATGTTGGTGCAGAAACTGTCGAACTGGTTGGAGTAGCGCTTGGCGTGGCGCAGCCGATGGATGCCGTCGCGCTGCACCAGCCCCATGGTTCCGGCATAGTAATTGAGCCAGACCGTCTCGGATCCGTATTCGGCTTCCGCACGCTCGAATTTTTCGGCGATCAGATCGAGTGCGGCCTCGAAACTGGCTTCCTTCCAGGCTCCCTCGCCCTTGGCGCCCGAGCGGATCAGCGGCTTGAGCAGCCGGTCGGGATGGTTGACCCGCTCGGCATAGCGCGCCACCTTGGCGCAGATCACACCGGCAGTATAGCTGTTGGCCGCATCGCCGCGCACCCGGCCGATGCGGTTCTTCGAAAGGAGTTCAACCTCCAGCGCGCAGGTCGACGGGCAATCGTGCGGACAGGCGGAATGGCCGATGGCAGGGACTGCCTCGGTCTCACGGGAGCCGGAATCAATAGGGGTCGCGTCGTTCATGCTTTCTCTATAAGAGAATTTCCAACGCCGCGCCACGCCGCGCCGGCACGATAAAATCAAATCAGGGACGCATCACGCAAGTCGATGAATTACCGTCACAGCTACCATGCGGGCAATTTCGCCGATGTGCTCAAGCACGCGGTGCTGGCCCAGATCATCACCTATCTCAAGCGCAAGGACCAGGCGTTCCGCGTCATCGATACCCATGCGGGAATCGGCTCCTACGATCTGTCCTCGGCGGAAGCACAGAAGACCGGCGAATGGCGTGACGGAATCGGCCGGGTGGTCGAGGCGGAGCTGTCGGCCGAACTCAAGGCGTTTTTGGCGCCGTGGCTGGAGGCCGTACAATCACTCAATCCGGATGGTGGCATCCGGCATTATCCGGGATCGCCGAAACTCGCCCGTCTGGTGATGCGCAAGCAGGACCGGCTGACTGCAATCGAACTGCATCCCGAAGACGCAAGACAGCTCAAAAGCGTGTTCGAGGGAGATTACCAGGTGCGGGTGATCGAGCTTGACGGCTGGCTTTCGCTGGGCGCGCATCTGCCGCCGAAGGAAAAGCGCGGCCTGGTGCTGATCGATCCGCCGTTCGAGGAAGCCGGCGAATATGACCGGATGGTCGAGGGACTGGCGCGCGCCACCAAGCGGTTTGCCGGCGGCACCTACATGCTGTGGCATCCGATCAAGGCCGACAGCCCGCTCGCAGCGTTTGACAAGCAGCTGATCGCGCTCGGCAGGCCGAGAACGCTGTCCGTGCGGCTGCTGGCGCGGGACAACAAGGCTGCACCCGGCCTGAACGGCACCGGGCTGGTGATCGTCAATCCACCGTTCACGATGGAAGCGGAGCTCCGGCAGGTGCTGCCCGAACTCGCCCGTCTGCTGGCCCAGGGCCCAGGCGCCGGATCCGAGGTGCGGATGCTGGTTGGCGAAAGCTGAGGCCTGGCGCTCGTCCGGTCCTCAACTAAGCGGCATCCGCCCGCCGTTCCGGCCTGTGTTTCGGATGCCGGATGGGCGCTGACGAGACCCGGTTTCGCCCGGAATCCTTTGCATCATACAGGGCGGAATCAGCCGCCTTGACCAGGGCCGCGGGGGTGAGAGCATGCGGCAACCGGCTGGCACAGCCGACACTGACCGTCAGGCTGACATTTCCGCATGCGCTGCATTCGACCCGTGTGCTTTCGACTGCCATACGCAACCGCTCGGCCATGGCATTGGCACTGGCCTGGTCGGTTTCGGGAAGAATGATCGCGAATTCCTCCCCGCCATACCGGGCCACGACATCACCTGGGCGGGTCACCTCAGCAAGGGTCCTGGCGACAGACTGCAGCACCTGATCGCCCGCCTGGTGCCCCAAGGTATCGTTGACGCTCTTGAAAAAGTCGATATCGACCATCAGCAAAGCCAGCGACCGGTCGTGACGGTCGGCGCCCTTCAATTCCACCGTCAACCGCTCATCGAAAGCCGCGCGATTGAGGACACCAGTCAGGCCATCGTGGGTCGAGCGCCGTTCGAGCTCACGGTAAAGCTTCTGGAGCGTCACGGATGCGAGGTTGATCGATCTGCCGAGCTGGCCCAACTCGTCTGAGTTGTTGCGTAGCCTGACCCTGTGAGAGAAATCCCTTTCACCGAGTTTGTGCGCTGCTTTCTGCAACTCCGCGATGGGCTGAAGCACCGAGCGCGCCACCATGCTGCCCATGACGACAAGGACGATCATTCCTGCCATAATGACGCCGACCATCGACACGAAAGCCTCTCTTCCGAGGGCTTGCGCGGAGGACAGACGTTCCTGAACATCCTGCATCGACAGGTCATAATACTCGTTCATCACGTCGTATACCGGATCGATGGCCTGATGGACTTGCTTCAGCATTTCAGTGGCTTCGGGCGAACCGGGGGGTTGCAAAAAAAGCGCCTCGAGCTTTGTCTTGGTCTGATCCCAGTTTCTGGTCGTATCGGTTAGCGAAATGTTCGAATGTGCGTGCTCGACCGAACTCAGATTCGTCTCGACCTTGCCCAGTTCGACCAACCGTTCATCAACCAGCCGGGCAAGCGCGGAGTACTCCTGAACAGCCGATCGGTCGCCTTCGACAGCGAACCGAAAGGCGGCATGATCGACTTCACGCAAATCCACCTGCAGATAGTGGATCGGCAGTGTCTCGATACGGCTTTCCTTCACGCTCAGTTCGTATGTGGTGAGAATTCCCCGGACAGTAACGATTGTGATCGCCGCCAAGAGCAGCAGTCCCACGATGGAAAACGCCAACGCATACTGAAACCGTGTATGTATCGACTTGTGGAAGGGTGTCAAAATCCTCGGCCGAAGCGGGCGAAAAAAACCTGCCCAGCCCCCCCGGACGCCCGGATGGTACACTGTCGGCATTCCGTCTTCGTCCGCAGGCGCGGAATGGAATTCCTGAAGGAATGAACGAAGTTTCATTGGCGCCCCTGTTCGACCTTTCTGATCAGATCGTGTAGCCGCAACAATGGCAGATAAGATTTTCGCTTTGAAAAAACGGCCGGGGAAAAATTGAATAAAATTCTATCGAATTCTCCGAATCCCCTAAGAAGCTATGGTATTTGTTTTTATTAGGAAAATCGTATTTCAGAGCGATTATTCCGGCTTCATCGGGCGGTTGCTGGCAGACACGCGATGCTGATTTGTGGGTTTCGCGATCAGGAGACGGTACCCGGGACCAACCGGATGGCTTCACCCTTGCCCAAGGGTACGGGCACACTTTATACCGGGACTCACATCCTGTTTGGAGGACCGGCATGACCATGAAAAGTCTGATAATCGCACTCGCACTGACTTTCGGCATCTCGCTTTTGGGCTCCGCAAGTCCTGCAGCGGCTTTCGGCGGGAAGGATTTCCCCGCCTGCGACGCGCCGCAGGTGCTCTCCTTTATCCAGAAGCGGTTTGTCTGGACCGACCAGAACCTGCTCAAACGCGGCCTTGCCATCGACAGTATCGAGCGGGTCCATCGCAATCGCAGCCGGGTTGGCCATGAATACTGGTCCATTCCGCGGCTTTATTGCCACGGCACCGCGCACATGAATGATGGCCACAAACGCCAGATCTGGTGGCTGATCGAAGGCGGCATGGGCTTCGCCGGGATCGGGGACAATCTGGAGTTCTGCATCTCCGGGCTCGATCCGCTCAAGGTGCACGGCGCCTGGTGCCGGTCGGTACGCTGATCACGGCCATGACGAAAGCCAAGTTGCTCAGGCTCTTGATGGCTTTGCCAGTGCTGGTGGTGGTCGCCGCCTGCAGCGACGCTGCTGCACCGCCGGTCCATGCGGAAACGACGGCTTCGGCTTCCACGACTGGCGACCTGCCCTTGGGATCGGGTTTTGATTTCTATGTGCTGGCCTTGTCCTGGTCGCCGGCCTATTGCCTGGCCGAAGGTGACCGCGCCAACCGGCAGCAATGCGCCGAAGACCGCGATCTGGGCTTTGTCGTGCACGGTCTCTGGCCGCAATTTGAATCCGGCTACCCGGAGTTCTGTCCGTCACGCGAACCCGACCGGGTGCCGTCCGGCCTGGGTCGTGATGTTATTGATATCGTGCCCACGATGGGGCTGATCGGGCACCAGTGGCGCAAGCACGGATCGTGCTCGGGGCTTTCGCAGCGGGATTATTTCAAGGTGCTGCGCGCCGCCCGCGAACGGGTCACCGTGCCAAAGGCCTTCGCGCCTGAAAACCTGCCTGCGGAAATCGACGCGCTGGAGGCCGAAGATGCGTTCACCGCGGCCAATCCCGGCATGAAACGGACCGGGATCGCCATCAGTTGTCAGCGTGGCCTGTTGCGCGAAGTGCGTATCTGCATGACACCGTCACTCGAATTCCGTAGCTGTGGCGAGGTCGACCGTGCCGGCTGCACGATTGACGATCTCGACGTTCCAGAACCAGACTAGACGCCCCAGGCCATTCCTGCCCAACAAGAGACCCTTGCCATGAAAATCCTCTACTCGCCCGCATCGCCCTACTCCGCCAAGGTCCGGATGGCCGCCAAATTCGCCGGCATCGATGCCGAAGCGGTGCTCACCGACACCAACGCGGCACCGGCCCAGCTGGTCGACAACAACCCACTGGGCAAGATCCCGACGCTGATCACCAATGAAGGCCAGTCGGTCTATGACAGCCGGGCCATTATGCAGTTCATCGACCGGGCCGGCGGCAAGCGGATCTTTCCGCGCAACGCCGCCAAGCGCACCGATGCCGAGGTGATGGAAGCCCTGTGCGACGGTATCTGCGACTGCCTGCTGGCGATCATGTATGAGCGGCGCTTCCGCCCAGCCGAGATCGTCCACCAGGAATGGATCGACAAGCAATGGGCCAAGGTCACCCGCGCGCTTGACCACCTTGAGAACAATCTGCCGCGGATCACCAAGGCCCCCAATGGCGGTCACTTCGCGGCCGCGGCGATGCTCGGTTACCTAGCATTGCGGTTTCCCGGACAGTGGGAGCGCGGACGGCCGAAACTCAAGCGCTGGAGCGCCAAGTTCGCAACGAGCTTTCCGGACCTTGCAGACATGAGCCCGAAAGCGTGACACCGCGACCTGACAAGGAGGTCGGCGTCGCGCACATATTTGCTGCGGCGCGCTATTCGATGGGCGGGGTCAGACGGCTTTGGGGCGAAACCGCCTTCCGGCACGAGACCTTGGCCTTCGTGCTGATCACCGGAGTGTTCCTGCTCACCGGCGCCCCCTTGTGGGGCTATGTCGGCGCGGTGTTGCTGTATCTGCTGACCGCATCGATCGAGGCGCTGAACACCGCGGTGGAGGAAATCACCGACCACGCCTCGCCGGAATATTCGAACATGGCAAAACACGCCAAGGATCTCGGATCATTCGCGGTGTTCTGCCTGCTGATGGCCAACGGCATTTGGGCGGCTTACGTGCTGGCGGAGCTGTGGATGGCGTCGGCCGGCTGACCTCGGGAACCGGCAGGGCTGGAGCAGCCCTGCCCTTCAAAAGCTCACAAGTTTGCCCGTACCCTGCCGGCCGGCTGTGGCTTTTTGCGGTGGGCGCATTATCTGTTGCGGACGCCACTGTTCAACCTTCAGACGATCGGACCCATCATGACAGAGCAACCCCAACAGCTTCGGATCGACATCATTTCCGACGTCGTCTGTCCGTGGTGCATCGTCGGCTACAGCCAGCTCAAGCAGGCGCTTGATGCCACCGGCACCGCCCATGAAATCCACTGGCATCCGTTCGAGCTCAACCCGGAAATGCCGCCAGAAGGCCAGAACCTCGGCGAGCATATCGCTGAAAAATACGGCAGCACGCGGGAGCAGTCGCTCGAAAGCCGCGCCCGGCTGACCGACATTGGCGCAGGATTGGGGTTCGAGTTCAACTTCACTGACGACATGCGCATGCACAACACCTTCAACGCCCATCAGCTGATCCACTGGGCCAACGGCCAGAGCCTCGGCACTGCACTGGAGCAGGCCTTGTTCTCGGCCCATTTCACCGATCGACGCGATCTGTCGGACATCGATGTGCTGGTCGATGTGGCGCAGGAAACCGGCCTTGATGCCACGGAGGCAAAGGCGGTGATCGAAGACCAGCGCCATGCAGAGGACGTGCGGAAGATCGAGAGCTTCTGGGTGCAGCAGGGCATTCGCGGTGTCCCGGCGGTCGTGTTTGACCGCAAGCACCTGGTCACCGGCGCCCAGGGCACCGAGACCTATGTCAGCATTCTCAATCAGCTTGCCGGCGTGGGTGCCTGACACTCGCCGGTTCCGCCGCTACGCCCTTCCCGGACACAAAAAAAGCCCGGGCGATCTCTCGTCCGGGCTTCTGCATGTTCAGGTTCTGACGGATCAGAACTTCATGCCGATCCCGACGCGGACCGAATGATCGTCAAAGCCGGACGACACGTTGGTGCCGCCGAGATTGTAATCCTTCGACTGGTAATCGGTGTAGCGGTACTCAACCCGGGTGGTGATCTTGTCGGTCAGGAACGCTTCCGCGCCCGCACCGGCAGTCCAACCGAAGTGAGTGTTGCTATCCGAGCCAGCGGCACTGGAAAGCTCGGCCTTGGTCGCGGCAACACCACCGGTGGCGTAGACCATGAACGGGTTGATATCGACACCCATGCGGGCCCGGAGCGAACCGTTGAAGCCCTGCTTTCCGGTGATGGCGCCAGACGTGACGTCTGCGCCGGAATAGCCGAGATCAGCTTCCGCACCATAGACAATGTTGTCGCTCTGCCAGTTGTAACCGCCATAAACGCCACCGCCGAAACCATCGGCATTCTGAGCGGGCGCAGCATCGAACTCGCCCCATTTGTACTCGCCGTAACCGCCGAGGTAACCGCCGGACCAGAGATAGGCCTGGGGTGCGACGTCCGCTACCGGCGGCTCGGGGGGCTGTTCGACGATAGCGTCCGCGGCCAGCACGGGGGCGGCAAGCGACACGGAAAGGGCTGCGGCCAGCAGTGCCAGTTTACGAATACGCATGTCATTCTCCTTGTTTGATCGGGCCCGACACAAGACAGCGGGCCTTCGGCGCCGGGGCATTGGGATGCATGCCACCGACGACGAGCAAGATGGGGGCCGATTGCGGCGGCCTCGAAGCCGGAATGTGGAAACACGGCGGCGGAAAAAGGGCGGCGCCGACTGTTGCTTTGAAGCAACATTTTTGCCCCCACCCTGCCCCCCTTTCCATTGCGCATGAGGAGGCGGGGCCTATATGAGGTCTGAGCCAATTGAAATCGTGAGCGTTGATTCCCCAGCATGTTGAGCATTTTGACCCTGATCGCGGGCCTGATCGTCCTTGTCGTTGCCGGTGATTACCTGGTTCGGGGCGCTGTCGCGCTGGCCGAGAAACTGTCCATCGATCCGTTGATCATCGGGTTGACAATTGTGGCTTTCGGCACCTCTGCACCTGAACTGTTCGTCTCCTTGCAGGCCGCCTTCGACGGTGTCTCCGGGATCGCGCTGGGCAACGTGGTCGGCTCCAACATTGCCAATGTACTGCTGGTGCTTGGCGCGCCGGCGATGCTGATGAGCATCAATTGCCGCGAGAACGGGCTCAGCATGTCGCTGGCGGTGATGATCATCATGTCGCTGACCCTGATGGTGATGATGTGGTTCGGCCCGCTGAGCCGCATCGACGGCGCCATCCTGCTGGCCATGATCGGCGCCTATCTTGCCTGGCAGATCAAGGCAGCACGGCAGTGCGATCAGATCACCGTGCATGATTATCACGACGAGGTTGCCTGCCTGCCGCAGCAGAGCTGGAAGACCGCCGTCTTCATCATCGGCGGACTGATCGGGCTTCCCCTTGGAGCGTGGCTGACCGTTGACGGTGCCTCCCACATCGCGCGCATGCTCGGCGCGTCTGAAACCGCCATCGGCCTGACCATTGTCGCCATCGGCACCTCGCTGCCGGAGCTTGTCACCTCGATGATGGCCGCGTGGCGCAAGTCCGGCGCGGTGGCCATCGGCAATGTGGTCGGCTCGAACATCTTCAACATCGGCCTGATCCTGGGCGGCACCTCGGTGATCCTGCCGCTTGACGTGGATCCGCGCATCGTCTCGATCGACATGTGGGTGATGCTGGCAGTCAGCCTGCTGGTGGTCGGGCTGGCGCATTGGAACGTGCCGATCAAAAAGCTTGGCGGCATAGCTATGCTTCTGGTTTTCTCGGCCTATATCATCTCGGTATTCTGAGATCATAACGGCGCCGTCACACGACTGAAGGCGGGAACGGGGAAAATCCATGACCTCTTCGACACCGACAGTTCTGATCACAGGCGCGGCCCGCCGCATCGGCAAGGCGATTGCACTGGATCTCGCCGCCCACGGCTACCGGCTTGCCATTCACGCCAACCGCAGCGGCGCCGAAGCCGAAGCCGTCGCCGGCTCGATCCGCGAGGCCGGCGGCGTGGCCGAGGTGTTCATTGCCGATCTTTGCGACAGCGCGACCGTCCGGCAGCTGCACCGCGAGGTTTCGGAAAGACTGGCCCCACCCGACATCATCGTCAACAACGCCTCGAGCTTCGAGGATGATGATGCGCGCGCCTTCGACGAGGCGCTGTTTGACAGGCATTTCGCCATTCACCTCAAGGCGCCTGCCATCCTGGCCGAGGCGATGGCGGCAAACCTGCCGGAGGACCGGGAAGCCCTGATCGTCAACATCATCGACCAGCGGGTGTGGCGGCTGACGCCGCGGTTCTTCTCCTACACGCTGTCGAAATCGGCTCTGTGGACGGCGACACAGACCATGGCCCAGGCGTTTGCGCCGCGGATCCGGGTCAACGCCATCGGGCCGGGACCGACACTTGCCAACGAGCGGCAGAATGCCGACGATTTCGCCCGTCAGGCCGCAGCCGTGCCGCTCGGCCACGGGCCGGAGCTTGGCGAATTCGGCGCCACCATCCGCTATCTGCACGCAGCGCGTTCGGTGACCGGACAGATGATCGCACTCGACGGCGGTCAGCACCTGGCGTGGCAGACCCCGGATGTCACCGGCGTCGGGGAATAGATCAGCAGGCAAGGGCATTCGGCACCGAACCTCACCCCATATGGGAAGCGACCGGAATTTGCCCTAAAATTCAGGGATACAACGACGGGGAGTTGTATGGACAATTGTCACATCCGGCCTGTGAACCGAATGCGATTGTCAAACAGCGCATTTTGGGCTCTTGGGCATTTTTCGAACAGCACGGATCGATTGTCCCATGAATGCATTAGTCAGATTGACTGTCCTGTTTCTCGCGACGGTTGTCAGCATCCTTGTCTTTTCCGGCCTTTTTGAAACCTTCAACGCACTTCCGGACCTTTTGTCGAACCTTGGCAACGAGTCGCCCCACAAACAGACAGGCTACCTGGCTCCGATCGGCGCTCTGTTTTGGGGAGTCATGTTTCGAGCACCGTGGCATGTGTTTCTGGGGACGATACCATTGCTGCTGATTTTCATCGCCCTCGAGTTCGGCGCAAAGGCGAGGCAATGGGTCTACCTGTCGATATGGGTGATTGCGGGTGTCTTCGCTGAGGGATTGTTCTTTGGAGTGATTTTCAGAACCGTTGCGGCGATCTTAGCGGGATTGATCGCAGGCCAGGTGTTCTGGTTGCTGGCAGGGCGACGGGTCGGCAAATGGCGACGGGAACCTACGGGAGCGGTTTCCGTCAAGCTCAAACGTATTTTTGGCGGTTACCGGCCCTGGAACCTGCTGGCCTATGCCATTGTGGCATTCCTGGCCTATCAGCTGGCTGGTTCCCTCGTTTATGGCGGCAAGATGGTCTGGGTGAGCTTCATCTCGGAACCGGATGCGGGAGTTCCCCCCTATCACTACAAGCGCGAACGCGATTTCACTGTGTTCCACAAGGTCGCTTTGCTGAAGTTCCCGGACGCAAAGTCCTGCCTTCCCGGCGACATCGGGGACCTGTCTCCGGAAACCCTCAAACATATGGATTGGAACAAGATCGAAAGTACGGCAGAAGCTGAAGTCTGCGGGTTCCGGCTTCTGGGCTCCAATCCGGACATCTCTTACGCCACAGAATGGTTCGGAGCCCAGGGCATGACTGTTCCCGATGCCTTCAGTAGTGCCACCCCCTACAAGGAGCGGAATGGCGAGTTGCGGGTTTATGCGAAATGGTCGGTCAGCGAGAACGGCTACAAGTTTTCCCGACCTGGTCCCCTTCGCCGATTGGTCTTTTTCACTCCCTACGCAATGACCATCAACGCCACGTGGTCACCTGATGGCAAGAAACTGACGGATTTTGACGTCAGTTTTCTTTTTCTTTGACCTGAAACCCAAACAGACACACTCCGGCGCTGCGGCCCGCATTCGAACCTCGGTTGAAACAGCCGGCACCCCACGGTCATTTGCTTTCCTTGCTTGATAAACCGCGCCACTGACGCCAGATGTCACGAGCCCGCATTCCCTCTCTTGCCCGCACGACGCTGGAAGTTGATAAGATCGCTGAATGACTCGCAAGTCCGACACGACCTCTCCCAAAGCATCCCGAACCGCGGCCCACGCCGATGGCGGGATGATCTATGAGGAAACCGATACGGACGAGGACGAGCAGGCGGCGGTCGAGGCTCCCTCACCCGCCGATGTCGCCAATGTGGCGGGCATCGAGTGGAATGAAAGCCCCGGTGTCACCCCTGGCCTGAAGGGCGCCGAGGTCATACAGGCCTTCGTCAAGCACCTGCCCAACCAGCCCGGTGTCTACCGGATGATGAACGAGGCCGGCGACGTTTTGTATGTCGGCAAGGCGCGCAGCCTGAAGAAGCGGGTGACCAACTACGCGCAAGGGCGTGGCCATTCCAACCGCATCACACGGATGATCGCGCAGACGACGAACATGGAGTTCGTTACTACCCGCACAGAAACCGAGGCGCTGCTGCTTGAAGCCAATCTGATCAAGCGGCTGAAGCCACGTTTCAACGTGCTGATGCGCGACGACAAGTCGTTTCCCTACATCCTGATCACCGGCAATCACGAAGCGCCGGCAATCCTCAAGCACCGAGGCGCGCGCTCGCGCAAAGGCTCCTATTTCGGCCCGTTTGCTTCGGCGGGGGCTGTCGGGCGGACGATCAACGCGCTGCAGCGGGCGTTCCTGCTCAGGACCTGCACCGACAGTGTCTACGAGAGCCGCACCCGGCCCTGCCTGCTTTACCAGATCAAGCGCTGCGCCGGGCCGTGCACCGGCGAAATCGACGCCGAGGGCTATGCGGGGCTGGTCGATGAGGCCAAGGCGTTCCTTTCGGGCCGCAGCCAGGCGGTGAAAGCCCATATGGCGGACGCGATGCAGGCGGCTTCCGACGATCTCGATTTCGAGCGCGCGGCAGTCTACCGCGACCGGCTTTCGGCGCTCAGCCACGTGCAAAGCCATCAGGGGATCAATCCGCAGACGGTCGAAGAGGCGGACGTATTTGCCATCCACCACGATGCCGGCATGGCCTGCATCCAGGTGTTCTTCTTCCGCACCGGGCAGAACTGGGGCAACCGCGCCTATTTTCCCAAGGCCGATCCGTCGCTCGCCGCCGGCGAGATCCTGGGTGCCTTCATCAGCCAGTTCTACGACGACAAGCCGACGCCGCGGATGATCCTGATCTCGGAGGATTTCGAGGACCGTACACTGCTGCAGGAGGCGCTCGGCGTGCGCATGGAACGCAAGGTCAGCATCTCGGTGCCGCAACGTGGCGAGAAGCGCGAACTGGTTGACCAGGTGCTCAACAATGCCCGCGAGGCCCATGGCCGCAACCTGGCCGAAACCGCCTCCCAGGCGCGATTGCTTCAGGGCCTGGCCGAAACCTTCAACCTGCCGCACCCGCCGCGCCGCATCGAGGTCTACGACAACTCGCACATCATGGGCACCAACGCGGTGGGCGGCATGATCGTCGCAGGCGCCGAGGGATTTGCGAAAAACCAGTACCGCAAGTTCAACATCAAATCGACCGACATCACCCCGGGCGACGATTTCGGCATGATGCGCGAGGTCATGCAGCGGCGGTTCTCGCGGCTGATCAAGGAGCATGGCGACACTGGGCCGGAGCTTCCAGCCGGCTCGGATGAGGCCGATCCGGATGCAACCCCTCAAACCGGCATGCCGGCCTGGCCGGACCTGGTGCTGATCGATGGCGGCAAGGGCCAGATGAGCGCCGTGCGGACCATCCTCGAGGAACTCGGGATTGCCGACAAGATCACCGCCATCGGGGTTGCCAAGGGCATGGACCGGGAAGCCGGACGCGAGCGGTTCTTCGTCGAGGGCAAGCCGGACTTCACCCTGCCGCCGCGTGACCCGGTACTCTATTTCGTCCAGCGGCTGCGCGACGAGGCGCACCGCTTTGCCATCGGCACGCACAGGGCGCGGCGCAAGAAGGAAATGATCTCCAACCCGCTCGATGAAATCGGCGGAATCGGGCCGACCCGCAAGCGGGCGCTGCTGCACCATTTCGGAACCGCCAAAGCAGTGTCACGCGCCGGCATCGACGATCTCGTTGCCGTCGAGGGGATTTCGCGCGCCGTGGCCGAGCTGGTCTACAATCATTTCCACGAGGAAAACCGGTGAAAGGCGGCCACATTGGCCGATTATATGCAGTATTCGGTCACTATGTCCGGTTGCGGTGGTTGACCTTTCCGGTTGGCCGCGCGCATCTTGCGCAAAATCCTGAAACCCACGGGGTGCTCCATGGCGTCACGCGCGCTTAACATACCGAATATGCTTACTTACGGACGGATAATCGCCGTCCCGCTGATCGTGCTGTGCTTCTTTATCGAAGGCAGGCTGCACGGATCCGATTTCGCGCGCTGGAGTGCGCTGGCGATCTTCGCTGTTGCATCGATAACAGATTTCTTCGATGGCTATCTCGCCCGGATCTGGGACCAGACCTCGAACATCGGCCGGATGCTGGACCCGATCGCTGACAAGCTGCTGGTGTCGGCCATCCTGTTGCTGATTGCCGCCGACGGCACCATCGCCGGCTGGTCGATCTGGGCCGCGATCATCATCCTGTGCCGCGAAATCCTGGTCTCGGGCCTGCGCGAATATCTCGCCGCACTGAAGGTTTCGGTGCCGGTGACCCGGATTGCCAAGTGGAAAACCACGATCCAGATGGTGGCTCTCGGGTTTCTGCTTGCCGGGCCTGCCGGCGACAAGGTGCTGCCCTACACCACCGAGATCGGCATCGCTTTGCTGTGGATTGCCGCGGCGATTACAATGTACACCGGCTATGATTATTTCCGTGCCGGATTACGACATGTGGTGGATGAATGAGCGTGCGGATCGTCTATTTCGCCTGGGTGCGTGAGCGCATCGGCAAGGGCTCGGAGGAGATCGAGCTTCCCGAAGGCGTCAAGACCGTTGGCGAGCTGATCGCGCATCTCGCCACTCTCGGTGAGGAATACGCCGCGGTGTTCGAGGTCCCCAAGGTGATCCGTGCCGCGATCGACGAGGAACACGCCGATCATGACGAACTCATTGGCAACGCACGGGAAATCGCGCTGTTTCCGCCGATGACCGGAGGCTGAGATGGCTGCGGACGGCAAGACCGGTGCACGAACGCCTGCCCCCGTCACCGTGCGGATTCAGCTCGGCGATTTCGACCTCTCGGAAGAAATCAGCGCGCTGACCCAAGGCCGCGCCGACATTGGCGCCGTGGTGAGTTTTACCGGCCTGTGCCGCGACGAAGGCGGCCGTCTGGCGAGCCTCGAGCTCGAGCACTATCCCGGCATGGCCGAGCGGGCGATCCGCACTATCGCCGAAGAGGCAGTGAAGCGCTTCTCATTGACCGGCATCACCGCCATCCACCGTCACGGCGCGATCCCGCCGGGCGGCAATATCGTGCTGGTGGTGGCAGCCGCACCGCACCGCCAGGCGGCCTTTAACGGGGCGTCATTCCTGATGGACTTCCTCAAGACCGATGCGCCGTTCTGGAAGAAAGAACATCTCAAGGATGGCGGCGCGGGCGAATGGGTGTCGGCCAAGGATGCCGACGACGAGGCCAAAGCGCGCTGGCGGCAGACGTGACGCGCTGGCGGCAGACGTGATAAGCGGGACCATCCAACTCGAGGCGAGCTGGAAGGCGGCCTTGTCGGCGGAATTCGCAAATCCCTACATGGCCGACCTCAAGGCCTTCCTGAAATCCGAGATCCACACCGGCAAACAGATCTTCCCGAAAGGCCCGGAGTATTTCGCAGCCCTCGACCTGACCCCGCTCGATCAGGTCAAGGTGGTCATCCTCGGCCAGGATCCCTATCACGGCGACGGACAGGCGCATGGGTTGTGTTTTTCGGTGCAACCCGGTGTGCGCATCCCGCCGTCGCTGAAGAATGTCTACAAGGAACTCGAAACCGATCTCGGCATCCCGCAGGCGAACCACGGGTATCTCGAAAGCTGGGCTAGGCAGGGTGTGCTGTTGCTCAACTCCGTGCTCACCGTCGAGCGCGGGTTGGCCGCCTCGCACCGGGGCCGCGGCTGGGAGCGCTTCACCGACGCGGTGATCGCCCGGGTCAACGAACTCGAGCATCCGGTAGTGTTTCTGCTCTGGGGCTCTTATGCCCAGAAGAAGGCAAGCTTCGTCGACACCAGCCGGCACTTGGTGCTGAAGGCGCCGCATCCCTCGCCGCTGTCGGCCCATAACGGCTTCTTCGGCTGCCGGCATTTCTCCAAGGCCAACGCATTTCTGGAAAAAAACGGCATGGAACCGATCGACTGGCGCCTGCCGGAGACGCCGTAAGCCCAGAGCCACTCGCGCCAACCTCGTTGCAGCCAACAAAAAACCGGGCTCTTTCGAACCCGGTTTGGTTTTCAATGCATCAACTTCGGCCGAAAGGCCGAAAGTTTGCTTCAGCCGACGATTTCGGTGCCGGAGAACCAGTAGGAGATTTCCTGGGCTGCAGTTTCAGGGGCGTCCGAACCGTGCACCGAGTTTTCGCCGATCGACAGCGCGTAGGTCTTGCGGATGGTGCCTTCAGCGGCGTCGGCCGGGTTGGTGGCGCCCATGATTTCGCGGTTCTTGAGGATGGCGTTT
>Ga0189291_100369_pt1 | contig 18129 bp, 13 predicted proteins | sample UW1redminimetaG_FD_130331 | JGI IMG/M metagenome (GOLD analysis project Ga0189291, IMG submission 130331) | Marine microbial communities from the Costa Rica Dome - UW179B-red mini metaG | ecosystem: Environmental > Aquatic > Marine > Oceanic > Photic zone | place: Costa Rica: the Eastern Pacific... | reverse complement strand
GTCTTTCCCAAATCGTCTCTCCGGTTTCCGCATCAATAGCAAACACCCTGCTTGGATTTCCTAAATACGTACCTGCATATACAACTCCGTTTTCTACAATTGGAGCTGACCAAACAAACCCCCCCTCATTTGTTTCAAAAGTCCATAGACTATCACCGTTTGATGCTTCAAATGCTCTTATTTTACCTTTAGTAAGCGCTCCATGTATCGTTTTCCCTTGACTCAAAAATAATTTATTTTCGAATCCGTTAATTCCAAAAGATGCAAATGGTACATCAAAGCTATATTTTAAAGATCCGTCTGGATTAATTATGTAAGCATCCAATGTATCTCCAACCATTAAAAGCTTTTCTTTTAAGGTATTATTGCCTCCTAAATCATACAGTGAATACCCATCGTTTATTAATAAGTCGCCGCTGTTCTTATCCCAAGCAACAAGATGATTATTATGAACAGAAACGATCATTTGATTATTCTCAAGAAGCCATCTCCCTTGCAATGCTCCTTCACCTTCAATTTCTCCTTCCCAGATAACAAAACCTGTTTCACGGTTCAGTGCAATTAAACTTTTAGCTCCGGTTATAATTATAAGATCTGAATCTAAAACTAACGGCGCTGCGCTTGGCACACCAGCAACTACATATTGATGATTCCATATTTTCTGCAGCCCTAATTCATCATTATTTATTGGGTTTTCTTTGCAAGATGATGACCAAATGAGCAAGGCGAAAATATATATTATTGATTTCATTTTTTTGCAATTAGAAAAGATGGCTTAATAAAACAGCCATCTTTTTTGTTAATATTTATATACCAAGCCTTTGGAATAATGCTTTCAGCCAAATTCTAACGTCTTCCATAGCAGGATTCAGATCTCCTTCAGAAAATCCTTTAGCTGACCCGTTATCCTTTAGGTCATAAGCTCGTTCGAGATTCCTTAGTTCAAAGTGGTTATAACCACCGTCATGAGGTACATCACTATTATATTGATTGTAATCATCATTGAAAGTATGATTTTTGTCCCACAACACGCTTTTAGTAGTTACTACGCCATCATTTTTATCTGGTACTGGATAGAAATAATCAGTCTGTATAAACTCGCCACCCGGGTTAGAAGAACAAACTCTGCCATAGGGGAGTTGTTCTATATCTAGAAAACCCTCAAAACCAGGCAACGGGCCTTCCTCCCCTCCAGCATCACATTCAGGAATATATTCCGTTATTGTGTGTTTAACCAAATTATTGGAATTAATAATTTTACTCCAAATGTTATCAATTTGATCTAACTCTTGCTTCGCTGTCTTCCAAAGTTCACGATATCTTCTCTCTCGTTTAAAATTATCTTCGTGTGGTTGGCATTTATTCCAAAGGTCAAACCATCTAAGACCAGCTCTACATGTGAGATTTCTACCATAATGATAATTAAACGAAATATGGTACAAGTCTTCATGTAGTTGAAAATATTTGGTCCTCAGATTACTGAACTGTTTAGTCATTTCAACCTCATCCTTTAACAGAGGATCTCCATCAAAAATCTGACCAGCTATTCTAATGGGTGTTTTATTTTTCTCTGCTCCAATTACCGATAAATAATTAGGAGGATGTAAGGTTATATTATTTTTTGGATACCCATTTATTCTTTTTATTACCTCACCTTCAGGACCTATTTGCGTGTGTACATTATGTTCAACTATTTCATTAGTGTAACCTAATGCAGAGTCTCTTGCCGTAACGAGGAAACTTGGAATGGAATCGATGGTAGCAGAAATATTCGTTCCTTTAAACCAGTCCAAATATTTTACAGCAGAACCCACAGTGCTAATCTCTTTATCGAGTGCTGCCTTTATTTTATTTCTCATTGTGGTAAGCCTTTCATCGATAAAGGTTTGGTTAGGATTTGTAGCAAGAGTACCCTGAGAGGGACCTCCAATTGAAACTACAGCTACAATATTGAAACCTGTTGCTTTAAGTGCCGGATATAAATCTCTGGCTACAAGACCTCCAAGACTATGACTGATTATAATCCAATTGTCATTCAGACTTCTTTTACCTCCATCCAGCATTTCGGAAATAAAATCACCTAACAATTTTTCCCTCGCTTGTTCTGTCAGTAACTCTTCTGTTTCATATCCCAATGCAACAAAATCGTCTAATATAGAAGTTTCTCCTGTAGTCCACTCTTGTGGCACTCCACTAACCTCAGTCCATTTTTCGGGACTGCCCTGAAAACCATGTATAAATACACCAATTTTATCCTGAGCAGTTCCATTTATGCCTATTAAGCTACTTATAATAAATGCTGATATAATCTTTAACGTTTTCATTGTAATACCTCGTCATTTAAAATTACTTTGATATTTTGTCTTACCATTTTTGTTCTTCCAACTATACCCCAACTATTATTAATAGTACCAAATTGAAGTCTTTCCTCACTTGAAAGAACAGCAAGACCTTTATGAAAACTGAAATTGCTTCTTGTTACAGATTTATATTCACCATTGGGTTTAATAGTAGCGTATACAAGGATGTTTCCATTTCTTAAATCCTGTACATATCGCTCTTTTGCAATACCATCTGTTCTTAGATCAAAACTTGATTCTTTAGAATAACCGACATAAAATTCGCCAATCCTTTCAAATTGTATTCCTTCATCCACAAGCTGTTGAAGACTATTTTTCACAGACTGACTTGTTTCCGCTTCTTGCGCTTTTAGTGAATCGAAAACTGCTGGATCTATCCAATATTTTTCTTTGTCAATTGGATAACTGAATATCAGTTCGCCCGATTTAGAATAATAGTCAAGGCTCCCATTCTCCATTACCGTTTTAACCACGGGATCGTAATCATTGGAGCGGGCAGGCATGATATCTTTCAGATCATTGAAAGCTTCTTCGGGCATGTTCATTTCACCATCGCCCTCCAAAAACTCTGAGACCGAGCTCATGTATCCGTCTTCGTCAAAGGCGAGCACTTCGCGGGTTCGCTCATAATCCACCAACAGTTCTCCTCCTTCGTTGAGTTTACCTTTTTCGAATCCGGCGGAAATGTCATCCGGCCAAATACGGGAAAAAGTAGTTACGGTCTGGTCGTACGACTCTGCGTATTTTACATTAATGTTTAAATCTTCAATGATTGGTTTCTCTTCAGAAGTATCAAAAGAGCCCGTAGCTTGCTTACAAGCAAATGAAAGCAATATTCCCACTCCGAGTAGCAAAATTACTCCCCGAAATTGTTTTATTGAGTTTAGTTCTGATTTCATCGTATTTTTGTTTTGTTATGATAATTCCACCGAGCAATCAGTGGGGTTATTGTTAAGGTGGAAGGCAGGCTGCAATCCTGTCTTTCACCATTTTTTGCAGTTTGTTCTGCAAAACTTTTCTTTTTTCAACCCTGACAGGATTATGACTTTGATACTCATATTAATATGAAGTATTGGAATCCTGTCAGGGTTATTTGGTTTATTTAATCAGCATAATTTTTTGGGTTCTGTATTTTGTGGTTCCATCTCTTTCTCTGTCTAGTTTTGCATGTACTATATACATACCGCTGGCAAACCCATTCATATTGAATTCCTGAGCATGTTCACCGCTTAAAAATTCTTGCTCTCCGGTTTCCATCACTCGTCTGCCTAACACATCATAAATCTGCCAACTTATAGTAGCATCTTCTAACAGTATAAAAGGAATGGTAGTAGTAGGATTAAATGGATTTGGGTAATTATTTCTCAGTTCAAAGCCATCTGGAATTTCTATTTCCCATGTTCTTTCATCCGTATAAGTGACTCCCCCATCAGGTGATTGAAAACTAGAAATAAATGTGTATGAACCATTTACTAGTAAAGGGAATGAAAAGCTGAATACGTTCTCATCTTCTGTGATCAACACTCCATTTTGAAAACTTCCATCGGGCAGCTTGGCAATAACTTTTACGGAGGCAAAATCAAAATCGCTATTAGGTGTCACTTCAACTCTCACTGCTTTAAAATCGTACTCAATAGCAGCGATTAAAATATCTTTTACTCTGTTCACTTCCGGCAGTACCGAATTCGTACGAATAATCGGATTCCAATTTGATAATGAGTTGCCTCCTATGCTCATATCAGCTAAAGAAACCCATGCATTACTATTGGTATTATCATTGAAAAAAGAAGCGTTTTGAGATCCTTCATCCATCCCGATAGCAACAAAATTATTGTCATCTTCGTCATTACTTAAAATGATAATAAGGCTATCAGTTACTGCCGATAAATCATCGTAGAATGATAACAGTGAAAAAGCTTCTGCTATCAACTTTCCTGCTTCTCTCTCACTATCAATTGCTAAAGTTGGAATTATTTTTGAATCAGGTCGACCATTCTTGAATGTGAAAATATCTATCTCAAAATCTCTGGGTTCGTTTCCATCTATTCCTGATCCTTCTAATTCAGATTTAAAAACTGTTCGAATCACAAGCTCTTTTAGCCAGTAACTGGTTTTTGCAGGAGGAAAAACGACTCCTATTTTTTGATCGTGACTATTTAACGTTAAATAAGAAGCGTTTCGATAAAATTGATCAGGGCTTCCATCTCCGTACCCAGTATTTACCAACCTTCCTGAATACTCCCCCTCTGCAAGAAAGCTAAATGTAGAATTTTCTGTTGATGCGGGCTCTTCAACATAAGATACTAAGGCTTGAATGCTGCCATGATTAAATCTATCTGCGAACGAAGTAATGAAAGGGGCATTTGAGTTTCGAATATTTATTTCTGATGTCCCGGGATATTGCTCAAATGAACTTATCAAGGTATTCGGTGAGCTTTCATCAATATGAATGGTGAGTTCTTTTGTAAGCGGAAAGTTTAAAGGGATGTGAACCAAGCTTTCAAATTGTGTTTTAAAAGCGTTGGGTAATTGTGTGGATTCAATAACTGATGATAAAATTTGTGCTTTACGATCCTGATGCCCATACCCGAACTCAGATCGAATGGTGTAATCATTTATTGTCAATGCTACTCCCCAATTGTGAAAGAACTCATTAAAACTAAATGGAGAGTTCGACTCGACAACATCTTTATAGACATTATACCCGATTTCAGGATTTTGAACCAGCTCTTTTAGGTATTGAGTACCCAACTGTTCAACCAGATAATGTGTCCAAAGAGATGCTCTCGAATAATCAGGAAGTGGGTTTTCGAAATTCCAACTCAATAATCCACGTAACGGAAATTTTTGATAACCCTCTTCACTTCTTGGTTTAAAGCCGCAGATAATTTCAACCGCTTCAGAAAAACCTTCATTTATGAATACTAGTTCGGGTTCTTCTCCTTCATACCCGGCATGAATTAAGTGCTGACTTTCATGTGCAAACGTTGAAACCGCCCTTTCTACATTAATTGAATCATTAAAGAAGATTGTTGGATATAGATCTAAATAGATCAAATCCATCTCATTGGAAAACACAAACTCAAAAAGATTTACGGGATCAAAAAACCCTGCCACAAAACTCCCTGTCTCCTCAAAGTTATCCTGTATATCAAGAAGTAGCACATCCAGAACTTCATCGCCATCTACATTAGGGAAATCACCCACATATTCATTCAAAATTTGCAAGACACCCTTTTCGGTATCTATCGAATTAGTTGATGTAGAATTAAACAGTAGTTCTTGAAATCCATTTAATACAGTTTGAAAACCTTGTGTAGCATTCAATGTGTCGTGAGCTGATTTCTGAATCCATATATTAACCTGGGAGTGTTCAAAAATCAGAACTGCATTGGTAGTTGCCCATGTATTTCCTGTTAATATATTTCTTACGAAGAATTCTTTTTCATCTCCAATATCAAAATGTACTACCTCTTGTTTTCTTCTTTCAATATTGTGTTTAAGTCGTCTGCTTTTTTCCCGAATATTCCGGTACTCAGGTAGGGCGAGTAATTCTGAGGTATATCCTTTTTTATAGAACTCAGAAGTATTAAAAGAAGCTTTTGTCTTACTCAGGTAATTAATGTCAAAAGAAACCGCTTGGCCGTAAGATTCCTGTGCTAATAACCCAATAAAAATTATTAGCACTGAACGAACAAAACAACTTGAAAGATTTCTCAACGAAACCATAAGCACCCCATTCTTTAACCAAGCTCATGAACCATAAGCTTAATCGTAAATCTAGGTTATTATAAACTTAGAGATACGCTATTAACATGAGGGAGCTAAAGAGGATTTGTTACACACTGACTAGAAATTATTTCTCACCCAACAAACTTCAACATAAAAAAGATCACTACACCGGTAATGGACACATACAACCAGATGGGAAAAGTCCAACGGGAGACTTTGCGATGCTTTTGAAATTTTCCGGTAAGAGCTAGGTAGAAACTGGAAAGCACTAAAGGCACCACAAAAGCAGAAAGTGCAATATGGGTGATCAGAATAAAGAAGTAGACATATCGAATGATACCTTCCGTCATAAACTTGGTATCTCCCTGAAAATGATGATAGATCACATAACTGGTCAAAAATAAAGCAGAAGCTATAAAAGCCGAGGTCATAAATTTCATGTGTCTGCTGAAGTTCCGCTTCCGGATTTCATTCAGTCCCAATAATAGAAAAATAGTACTTAAAGAATTAAAGGCTGCATTAAAAGCCGGCAGATATGGAACCCAGAAATAAGAGTTTGCTGCACCTTCTTTCCAATAGATCAACCACACTAAAAATAAGAGTGCGGCTAAGCTGACACCAACTATAACTTGAAAAGCAGTTTTCGCACTTACTTGTTCTAAGATCTTCGCCTGATTGGGAATATTGACTTTCTCTGACATCCTGAATTTTTGCTTTTATTTTTTAAACTGAGCAAAGTTACGTAAAGCATAACAAATGTTTAAAGTTTTTCGATTTTGAGCAAGAAACTTTCGGAAATGTATGGTATCTTTTCACGGCTTTAACAAAGCTACGGTTTGATTCGGCGAACTTTTATTTAGATTTATTTTAAATAACACAATCTTCCGCTTCCATCCTTCATATAGATGGAAAATATCGGTAGATTTGCGCCGCTTCAATTACAGGTAATTAAGCAATGATCCGCTAACTAAATTAAGCAATCTTTATGGCGCAGATTTTCCCCAAGTGGACAAATCAAGTTCCTCGAAAAATTTTGATCGGTCTTATAGTTGTTGCTAACGCACTGATCTTCTCAGTTTGGTACTTTTTCTCTCCAAATTATACCGATGTTGGATATGCTCCGGAACAGCCTGTTCCTTACAGCCACAAACTTCATGTTGATAAACTTGGTCTTGACTGCCAGTATTGCCACACCGGAGTTTTTGATTCCAAGCAGGCAAACATCCCGGCAACTCAAACTTGTATGAACTGCCACAATCAAATTAAAACAGACAGCGAGAAATTAGCTCCCATCAGAGAAAGTTGGGAAACCGGACAACCTGTTGAATGGGTTCGTGTTCATAATTTAGCTGATTACGCCTATTTCAATCACTCTGCACACGTAACTGTTGGTGTAGCTTGTGAAAGTTGCCACGGACGTGTAGATAAAATGGAAGTTGTATATCAGGCAGAGCCTTTAAGTATGGGATGGTGTTTAGATTGCCATCGCGAACCTGAAAAAGTATTAAGACCTGTAGAAGAAGTTACTACTATGGGCTACAAAGCTGAAAACCAAGCTGAATTAGGCGCAGAGTTGGTGAAGAAAAACAATGTAAGTCCTCCTGAATATTGCCAGGGCTGCCACTACTAATTACGGATTTTAGAACTTTATACATCATCTAATGAGCGAAGTTAAACAAAACACCTACTGGAAAAGCTTAAACGAATTAGCTAAGAACCAGGAATATCAAAAATTTGTTGATCGTGAGTTTCCTGAAAATGCCACTGAGTTATCGGATGGTTTTTCTCGTCGTGGATTCCTCGCAATTATGGGATCGGCTGTTTTACTTGCAAGCTGTGATTTTGCTCGCCGACCTGTCCAAAAGATTTTACCGTATTCAAAGCAGCCCGAGGATATTGTACCGGGCATCCCGCTTTTTTATGCTTCATCTATCCCTTTTCAGGGAAGTTTAACCGGCTTAGTAGTTGAGAACCATGAAGGCCGCCCTACTAAAGTTGAAGGAAATGAAATGCATCCGGCCAGTCATGGCGGAACAAGTATTTTCCATCAGGCTTCTGTATTAGGAATGTATGATCCTGACAGATCTAAGAAAGTTTTAAGAAAAGGCACTGATTCTACCGTTAATGATTTTGTTGATTTTGCTAAGAAGCATTTTGCTGATACAAACAAACGAATTGCCTTTATTTCTGAAGCCAGCTCCTCTCCTACTTTATTAGGATTAAAAGCTCAGGCTTTGAACAAATTTAATAATGCTGACTGGGTTACTTACGAATCTTTCGGTGAATCAAATGCTTTAGAAGGAACAGAAAGAGCATTTGGACAAAGAGTTCGTGCCCATTTCGATTTCAGCAAAGCAAATGTTTTTGTTTCTTTGGATGATGATGTACTTAACGGTACACACCCTAACAGTGTTGAATACGGAAAGCAATTAAGTGCTGCGCGTAAAGTTACCAGCAATGCAGATTCTATGAATCGTATTTATGCTGTAGAGAATGGATATACGCTCACCGGTTCATATGCTGATCACCGACTCAGATTAAAAGCCAGCGAAATCGACGCTTTTGCTCATGCATTAGCAGCAGCTCTTTCAGGTAAAATTTCAGGATTGAGCGCTTTCAGCGGATATTCAAATCAGTTCAGCGATCATAAATGGATTGCTACTTTAGCTGACGATTTAATTGCAAACCGTGGTGAATCTGTTGTTTCTGTTGGAAATAATCATTCAGCTAACGCACACGCTGTTGTAGCTGCTATTAATAAAGCACTCGGTAATGACGGCAGTACGGTTAATTACCTTGAAGTTCCACATCTGGATGAAGAAAGCACTTCCGCTTTCAATTCAACTGTTGATAAAATGAGCAACGGAGATTATGACACCGTTGTAATGCTTGGAACTAATCCGGTATTCTCAGCTCAGAATAGAAATTTTGAAAATGCTTTAAGTAATGTTGAGGAAGTAATTCATCTTTCTGATTATGTAGATGAAACTTCAAAAAAAGCTTCTTGGCACATTAATAGTGCGTTTTATTTGGAGTCTTGGGGTGATGGTCATTCTTACGGTGGTGTTCGTTCTGTAATTCAACCTCAAATCCAGCCTCTATATAATGGACTGAGTAATATTGAAGTAATGAATATTATCGTGAACGGTGCAATGACTCCAGGATACGATCTTGTTCAAAGCACTTGGAAAAATATTTACGGCTCAAACTTTGAATCTCGATGGGCTACACTACTTCATGATGGAGTAGATACCAATTCAGGATTCACAAAAGCTAATGTTCGTCTTTCAGGCAGTTTCAGTCCTGATACAAGCAAAGACAATGCAATTTCAGGAATGGAAATTACTGTTAGAGCTGATTCGACTTTGCATGATGGTCGTTTTGCAAACATTGCCTGGTTGCAAGAACTTCCTGACCCGATGACCAAAATCACTTGGGATAACGTTGCGGCAATGAGTCCTGCAACTGCTGCTGAATTAGATGTTGAAAATGAAGATGTGGTTGAAATCACATCAAATGGACAAACCATTAAGATCGCAGCCTGGATTCAACCTGGCCATGCCGATAACAGTATTTCATTAACTGTTGGTTACGGTCGTGAAGGAATTGGTCGTGTTGCTAACCGTTATATCGATTACACAACCGGCGGTGTGGATACTTATCCTTTGATGGGAAGTGAACTTTCTGCTGAAGCAACGGTTTCTAAAACCGGCGACACTTACGAAATTGCCTGTGTACAAGATCACCACAGCCTTGAAGGTCGTGACATGTACCGCATGGCTACATTAGAAGAATATAAATCGAATCCGGATTACGCTTCTTTTGAAAGCGTACATACATATCCGGTGCCGGGAATGAAAGAAGCAGCTGAAAAAGGCGAAGATGTGCCTATTTCTCTGTTTGATGAACAAACATATCCTGACAGCGAACCACAATGGGGAATGGCAATTGATCTTAACTCTTGCTTTGGTTGCGGAGTTTGTGTGATTGCTTGCCAATCTGAAAATAATATCCCTGTTATCGGTAAGAAAGAAGTGAATCGCGGTCGTGAAATGCACTGGATTCGTACTGACAGATATTATGTTGGAGAAGATGCTGATGCTCCAATGACAGCTCATCAGCCTGTTCCTTGTATGCACTGTGAAGCGGCTCCATGTGAGCAAGTTTGTCCTGTTGCGGCAACTACGCACAGTCCTGACGGAATGAACCAAATGACATATAACCGTTGTATCGGAACACGTTATTGCGCAAATAACTGTCCGTACAAAGTTCGTCGTTTCAACTTCTTCAACTTCCCTAAAGAGTTTTTAACTACAGGTGCAGAGCCGGATATTATCCAAATGGCAATGAACCCTGAAGTAACCGTACGTTTCCGTGGTGTTATGGAGAAATGTACATACTGTGTTCAAAGAGTTAACCGAGCTAAGATCGAAGCTAAAAAAGAAACCGGTTCACCAAAACCGGCAGAAGGTGCTGTTAAAACAGCTTGTCAGCAAGCTTGTCCTGCAGATGCGATCTATTTCGGTGATCTGACAAACGAAAATAGTGAAGTTGCTAAAATGAAGAGAAATGAGCGTAATTATCAGATGCTAGAAGAACTGAATACGCGCCCAAGAACTTCATATATGGCGAAATTAAGAAATCCAAACCCAGCTTTGGCATAAGAATTTAATCAGGAAGAATTCCAAACATGAGTAAATACGATTACGTACCGGAACCCGCTCTTGTGAAAGGCAATCATGATTTTGCCAGCCTCACACGATTGGTTACTGATATAAACTTAAGACCTACTCCAAAAGGCTGGTATCTGGCCATGATTGGAGCAAACAGCTTGTTGGCAATTCTCGGAATCGCTGTAGGCTACCTGATCTGGGAAGGAACCGGAGTCTGGGGACTTAATAATCCTGTTGGTTGGGGTTGGGCAATTATTAACTTTGTTTGGTGGGTTGGTATTGGACACGCCGGAACATTGATTTCTGCCGTTTTATTCCTCTTCAGGCAAGATTGGCGTACTGCCATTAACCGTTTTGCCGAAGCAATGACAATTTTTGCCGTTATGTGTGCCGGGGTTTTTCCTGCCATTCACGTTGGACGTATTTGGGTAATTTACTGGGTATTCCCGGTTCCTAACCAAATGGATATGTGGCCTAACTTTAACTCTCCTCTTTTATGGGATGTGTTTGCTGTTTCCACTTATTTCACGGTTTCCTTTTTATTCTGGTATGTTGGTCTTGTTCCTGACCTTGCAACAATCCGTGACAGAGCCACTGATAAAATCAGAAAATATGCTTACGGAATTTTCTCACTGGGTTGGACCGGAAGTAACCGCCACTGGTGGAATTATGAAAAAGCGTATATGATCCTTGCCGGATTAGCGACGCCTCTTGTACTTTCTGTTCACACAATTGTATCCTTTGACTTCGCCGTTTCACTTATTCCGGGATGGCACACAACTATTTTCCCTCCTTATTTCGTAGCAGGAGCAATTTTCTCCGGTTTTGCGATGGTATTAACTTTGATGATCGTAGCCAGAAAAATCTACGGTATGAAAGACATCATGACTGACGATCATATGGAAAAAATGAATATTGTAATTATGGTTACAGGTTCGATGGTTGGTTTTGCATATATGATGGAATTCTTCGTCGCTTGGTACAGTGGCGTTGAATATGAAAAAGCAATTTTCTTACTAAGAGCAACCGGTCCTTATGCATGGGCATATTGGGCAATGATGTTCTGTAATGTTGTTTCCCCTCAAGTATTCTGGATCAAGAAATTACGCAGAAGCGTAGGTTTCACATTCTTTATTTCGATTGTAGTAAACATCGGTATGTGGTTCGAGCGTATGGTAATTACGGTTACTTCGCTTGCAAACGATTATCTCCCTTCTTCATGGGATTACTACTCACCAACTATTTGGGATGTGTTAACTTATGTAGGAACCTTCGGATTATTCTTTACGATGTTCCTGCTCTTCCTGAGATTCTTACCAATGATCGCATTGGCAGAAGTTAAAATGGTAATCCCTCAAGCAGATCCTCATAATTATGATGAGAATCAGGATTACAAAGCTCCGAAAGTTGAAATTCCAACACCTAAAGCTGTGGAGGCATAACAATGAGTGCACCAGCTAAAAAGAAAATTGAAGATCAGCCTAAATTGCACGGCATTTTAGGTGAGTTCCGTAATCCGAAAGCTTTATATGATATTGCCGCTCTTACGGTAAAATCCGGATACAGTAAGTTTGATACATACAGCCCATTTCCAATTCATGGGATGGACAAAGCGATGAATCTAAAAAAATCTAAACTTGGTTGGATCGTGATCATACATGGTTTAATCGGCTTTACGGGCGCTATTTCCATGATGTACTATATGTCTGTTATGGATTACCCAATGAACATCAGTGGCAAACCATTTTTTAATGCTCCGGCTTGGGTACCGATCACTTTTGAGCTTACCGTTCTGCTTTCTGCATTCGGTGCCGTGTTTGGTATGTTTTTCCTAAACGGACTTCCAAAATTGAACAATCCTCTTTTTAACGTTGACCGCTTCAAAAAAGCTACCGATGACGGTTTCTTTATTTGTATTGAAGCTGAAGACTCTCTCTTTGAAACAGAAAAAGTGAAACAACTTTTCAAAGAAGCAGGTGCAACACATATCGAGGAAGTATATGACTAACAAGAAAGAAATAACTTCTTTAATGACTGCAAAGAATATCGTTAAGATCGCTTGTCTTAGTGGAGCAGCTTTGGTTTTTGCTTCATGTCGTGGACAAATTTCTGAGAAACAGCCTATTCATCCGAATATGAATATGGATCAGCAACCGCGAATGGAAGCTCAGGAAGTGAATAAGTTTTTCGAAGATAATCGCTCCATGCGTCAGCCTGTTGAAGGCACCATCGCCAGAGGTCTTAAAAAAGAAGATGTTGCCTATTACCAAGGCGTTGATGCAAATGACGAGTGGATTAGTGACATCCCGGTTAAAGTAACGAAAGAATTACTTTACAGAGGTCAGGATCGTTACGATATATATTGCTCAGTATGCCATGGCGGAACAGGTGCAGGTGATGGAATTATCATGACCGGAAATTACGGCTATGTTCCTGCTCCAACCTATCATCAAGATCGTTTGAGAGAAGCTCCCGATGGAGAAATCTACTCAGCAATCTACAACGGTGTTAGAACGATGCCTTCTTACGCTACTCAAATTAAAGTTGAAGACCGATGGGCAATTGTTGCTTACATAAGAGCCTTACAAGCCAGCCAAAACGTTGACGAAAACACTATCAAACAATACGATGTTGATCTGGCCGAACTACAAAATGAATATAAAGCAGAACAAGAGCGCTTAGCTGCACTTGCTGAAGCGCGAAAGCCGGAAAAAGAAGCTGAAGCCACTCCTGAAATGGGTAAAAAGTTGGTAGGTCAATATGCTTGCGGTACTTGTCATAATGAGGACGGTTCTGAAGGAGGAATCGGGCCAACATGGAAGGGATTATTTGGAAGTGTAACGGAAGGTGTAAACCAAGACGGTGAAACAATTACCATTACTAAAGATGAAGCATATATCCGTGAATCTATTGTTGCTCCCGGCGCAAAAAAGACGGAAGGTTACGAGCAAGGAGTTATGGCTCCTTACGATTATTTATCTGAAACAGAAATTGAATCACTGGTTCTATACATCAAATCACTGAGTGATAACTAAGAAAATAGCTTAATACATTACAATGAGTCATAAGCCAACTATTACCGATTCTCTCGAATTTCCTCAGGATAGCATGATTCCTCGAGCTGCCTTTGGGTTAGGATTTGCAGGATTGATCGCCAGTTTTATCGGTGCTTACTTCAATGCCGATCAGTTTTACTTTTCGTACATCGTGAGCTTTACCTTTTATGCAGGAATTTCTCTTTCAGCATTGATTACTATTATGTTGCACCATGTAACTAAGGCTACTTGGGGAACTGTATTCAAACGTATTTTTGAAGTATTCTCTTCGAACATCTGGGTCTGGGCTATCTTTTTTATCCCGATCGTTCTTGGAATGCATAACCTCTACCACTGGACGCATCCTGAATTATTCGACAAAGCCAGTGCTGAATTTGATAAGATCTTATACGGTAAATCCGCTTACCTGAACCAAACGTTCTTTATTGTTCGCCAGGTTATTTATTTTGCAATCTGGGGATTCTTAGGTCATAAATTGTACAAAGCTTCTGTAGAGCTCGACAAAACTGGAGATTGGGGTGTTACTACATTAATGAGAAAGATAAGTGCACCGGGGATACCATTGTTTGCACTATCTGTCGCTTTTGCTAGTTTTGACTGGTTGATGTCACTTGATCCGCACTGGTTCTCAACTATGTTTGGTGTGTACTTCTTTGCAATCAACTTTCAGGCATTTTGGCCCGTAATGATCCTATTGGTTTTCTTCCTTCAAAGACAAGGAATTTTGAAAGATACGATCAAGCAAGTTCATATCTATGATCTTGGTGCTTGGTTCTTTGCTTTCACTGTATTTTATGCCTACATCGCATTCAGTCAGTTTTTATTGATCTATTACGCTAACCTTCCTGAAGAAACGCTTTGGTTCTATAATAGATTGGAAGGCGGGTATGAATATATCGCATACGGATTATTGATCTTCCGTTTTGCACTGCCATTTTTACTTCTTATCAATAGAGAAGCTAAACGCAGCCGTTTTATGCTCGGACTGGTTTCTGTGATTGTATTGGTAATGCACTTTTTAGAAATTTATTGGATCTCAATGCCGGCTAATCATTCAGGAGATGCACATGGTCTTCACTTTAGCTGGATTGATATCGCCACATTCTTAGGATTGGGTGGAATCTTTTTTGGACTGTTCTTTAACAAATTCAAAAAAGAAAGTATGATCCCACAAAATGATCCTAAAATGGATGAATGTTTATCAAAATCTTATCATCATTAATTGCTGAACTATGTCGACTAAGCACAGCGCAGAATTTAAAGCACAAACAGCTCTTGAAGCCATCTCCCTTCCACTTGGAGAATTAGATGCATTTGCAAAAAAGAAGGGTGTATCAAAAGATGAAGTTGTTGATTGGGTATCTGCATTAAAAGAAAAATCTGCAGATCTATTCACAGATGGAGCAGGCTCACATGGCGGGCATCATGCTTCCGGTGAGAACGTAAATCTTGAAACAGAAGATGAATTACTTTCAGCGGCTGTTGCTCATGGTGTAAATGATGATAATCTGAATTACAACAAACTATTTTTCTGGACTACTTTCGGAACAGGACTGGTTATCGTGATCATTGTTGGACTCATTCAATTTGCTGAAGCTAGCTGGTTTAATGCTCAGAAAGAAGCTTCGATCAATAGTGAGTATTCCAAAATAAAAGAATTGAAAGCTAAAGATGCAGAAACACTGAACAGCTTCGGTGTTGTTGATCTTGAGAACGGAACGTACAGAATACCTATTGATCAAGCTATTAATAACATAGCTGAAAACTAATTTATGAGACGCTTTGCACTGTTAGCATGTATTTTTTCTGCAGTGCTTCAACTTCCATCCCGAAGTTTTGCCCAAAGTAGTAACACGGGTACTTCGCAAGCGCTGCAAGACGTAGGCATTGATGAGAAATTAGGAGATTTTATCCCTCTCGATGCAAAATTTTCCACCGTTGAAGGTGACAGCATCCGTTTAGGCGATTTACTTGAGGATGGGAAACCCATTATTTTGAATCCACTTTATTATGATTGCCCCATGTTGTGCGGTTTGGTTGTTGATGGAGTAATTGACGTTGTTGATGATCTGGCTTGGCAACCCGGAAAAGATTATTTGGTGATCTCGTTTAGTATTGATCCTCTGGAAGATCATGAACTCGCAAAAGAATATCGTGGACGTTATATCAGTAAACTTACAAATACGAATGCTGAAGAAGGCTGGTACTTTCTAACCGGAAAGCAATCTCAGATAGATAAAGTAATTAGCTCTATCGGGTTCAAGTATAATGAGGTTCAGGGAACCGGCGAGTATGCACACAGTGCTGCCATCATTATGCTAAGTCCTGAAGGAAAAATTACCCGCTATTTGTATGGTATCAAATACGACGAATTCGATACAAGAAATGCACTATATGAATCTGCAGATGGAAAGATTGGAAGTACAGTTGAAAAAATTCTAATGTACTGCTATCAATACGATCCTGATTCTAACAGCTATGTACCCGTAGCTTTCAATATTATGAAAATTGGGGGCTTGGCTACTCTAATAATTCTCGGTATATTTCTGTCCCTTTTATGGGTACGGGAAAGACGTAAAAAACAATCACAAAACTTCGATATTAAATAATGGGCAGACTATTCGATTTCATGCTTCCTGAGGCTAAATCACCCACAGCCGAAAGCACCGACGCCTTATTTCATTTTATTAACGAAGTGAGTCTCGTTCTGTTGATCGGGATCACTTTCGCTCTCATTTATTTTGCGATTAAATATCGTAGAAAATCAGAGAATGATGAAACTCCGGTAATTACTCATAACAATACGCTGGAAATTACATGGTCAGTTGTTCCCCTTCTGGTTTGTTTTGTGATTTTTGGCTGGGGTTACTCCGGATGGCTTAATCTAAAATCAGTTCCTGATAATGCCTATGAAATTCAGGTTTCAGGATATAAATGGGGCTGGAACGCCAAATATGATAATGGTGCACAAACACTCAACGAAATTCATGTGCCGGAAGGCAGGCCTGTCAAAATAGTTCTTCAGTCTTCTGATGTACTTCACTCTTTCTTTGTACCTGACTACCGTGTTAAACATGATGTTGTTCCGGGCAGATATACCTACGTTTGGTTTGAAGCTACCGAAGTTGGAGAATCTCAGGTTTTCTGTACAGAATATTGCGGAACCGGCCATTCTGATATGCTTGCAAAAATAATTGTGCATTCAGAAGAAGATTTTGAAACCTGGTTAGAAAAAAATGGTGGCGGCGTTTCAGGAACACCTGTTGAACAAGGGCAACAGCTCGTACAACTTCAAGGTTGTATAACCTGCCACTCTGAAGACGGCTCTGAAAAAATTGGTCCTACCTTCAAAGGTTTATGGGAAAGTGAAGAAACCCTAACTGACGGCTCTACTGTTTCTGTAGATGAAAACTACATCCGTGAGTCCATTCTTAATCCTGCTGCTAAAATCGTAGAAGGTTATGGAAATGTGATGACGCCATATGAAGGCAGAATCTCTGACGAAGAAATCACCAATATCATCGAATATCTAAAAACGCTTAAGTGATATGGCAACTGCTGAAGTATCAAATAAAAAAACTTTAAAAGTTCAGCGCTTTAAACCCTCTGATAATCCTACTAATACCTACCTCACAGATGAAAAAGGTGTTTGGGCATGGATGACAACCGTAGATCATAAGAAGATCGGAATCATGTACTTGGTTTCTGTTGCTTTCTTTTTTGCTGTTGGTGGAGCTCTAGCACTGTTACTAAGAACCGAACTATTGACACCTGCTAAGACCTTTATTGAAGCAGATGCCTATAACCAACTATTTACCCTTCACGGTGCCATTATGGTATTTTTCGTGTTGGTTCCTTCTATACCTGCTGCACTCGGTAACTTTATTATGCCGATGCAGCTTGGAGCAAAGGATGTTGCTTTCCCGAAGCTGAACCTTGCCAGTTTCTACATTTATGTAATTGGTGCAATTTTCACCTTCATCGCACTAGCTTTAAACGGATTAGATACCGGTTGGACATTCTACACTCCTTACAGTACACAATCCACAACAAGTGTGATTTGGGTTACGATGGGTGTATTTATACTTGGTTTCTCGTCTATCCTGACCGGAACAAACTTTATTACCACCATTCACAAAATGAGAGCTCCGGGAATTACCTGGGGTAAACTTCCTTTGAATGTATGGGCATTGTACGCTACTTCAATTATTCAGGTATTGGCTACTCCGGTACTTGCAATTACAGTGCTTCTTTTAACCATGGAAAGATGGTTAGGATTTGGAATTTTTGATCCTGCTCTTGGTGGCG
>Ga0189291_100368_pt1 | contig 18170 bp, 17 predicted proteins | sample UW1redminimetaG_FD_130331 | JGI IMG/M metagenome (GOLD analysis project Ga0189291, IMG submission 130331) | Marine microbial communities from the Costa Rica Dome - UW179B-red mini metaG | ecosystem: Environmental > Aquatic > Marine > Oceanic > Photic zone | place: Costa Rica: the Eastern Pacific... | reverse complement strand
GTTCTGGATGCAGCGGGCTCTGAGGTTCAGAGCTTTGCGCCGATCTCAGGGGCCACAGACGGAGAGGTGTTCTCCTTTGATTTGACCGTCCCTTCGGAGGCTCGCTCGGTACAAATCACCGGGAACACAGGCCAGTTCCTGCATCTGGCGGAACTCGACGTTATCGGCTACAGTCCAAGCGACGGGCTATTTATCTAGACCGTTCCGAAACTAATCTCGACGTATTAACAAATATATCGTCAAAGGTGTTCTGACAAGCATTGGTGTTTCGGCCAAAAACAATATTGCTATTGCCAAATTGCGTTATCGGGCTTTTGGACAATAGAGCATTCGTCTGCAAAAAAGTGTACTACAGGGCATATTTAAAAACTTGCCTATCTTCTTGCCCGCGGTATCGTGAGACAAAGAAATAGCAATGGGATACCACGATGGCACAGATACGTTTTTTGACCTTTCGGACCCTTACGCGACCCTCGACGTCAAGCAAAGCCCGTTGGTAAAAATTGACGCTGTCGTACCATGGGAGGATTTTCAGCTGGCTCTTTGACGGTTTGGCGTAAGTCGGACGCGTTTCACAAGTCCAGTGAGACGTGCAAGTCGATGGACGGGATCTTGTTGTTCGAATCGCTGCTCAACAGTTCGCCCTATCAACTTTTTGAGGTCCAAATCGAAAATACTTTCAGTAGTGGGCTATCATTAATTAGCTTCCTGGAAATTGGTCTAGAGGACCGAGCGCCCGATGCAAAGGCGGTTTAGCACAATTGGAATGCGCTGTCGCAAGCGGGCAAGGTGGAGGAGTTGTTCGAGCTATTTAACAGTCATCTTGCACGGCAGTTCCACATTGCCCGTGTCGATCAGATCCTGATCGTCTCCTTCCTGCCGGTATCGTACAATTAAAACGCGTGCATTTATACCGAGCCAATCAAGAAGGGCGGAGTGCCCGAAAATTAGCATGATAAACTCGCGAACTGGAAGCAAAAGGACGTCGACGCGCGCTGGACTAAAAACATAGCAAGAGCCGTTCCGGATACAAGAAAGTACATCAAGGTGGACAGAAAGCACAAGCTGGTAGGTCGCTATCACGTCAGCGCTGGCGCACGGCACGACCGCCAGCGCCGGACCATTTTCTGATACAAGGTAAGCGGCCAATCTATAAGCAAACGGATGTGTTGGGACATTTCGCTCGAGAGTTCCCTAATTTCTATTTTGGAGAAAACAGGCAAAGCTGACGTACGCTGTAAGATTTGGTAAGAACGCTACAGACGTTTATAGGCCATCTCCAGACTTTCTTTGCGACATTACTATTCAAGACCTTACAAGATGTAACGTTTGTAGAATTTTTATGAAATATCGAGGTACCTGTTTTGAAGCGTAAGGTTCTGATAACTGGCGGTGCGGGCTACATCGGCAGTCACACATCTCTGGAAATGTTGGCGGCTGGACACGAAGTTATCTCCATTGACAATTTGACGAATGGCCACGAGGAGGCAATCCGCCGGGTGAGGCAACTGTCAAGTTGCCCGCTACAATTCAAAATTGGCGATATTCGAGATCGGCAATTTTTGGATCGTGTATTTTCTGATTTTGCTCCAGACGCCGTAATTCATTTTGCTGGCCTGAAGGCTGTTGGCGAGAGTGTCACGAATCCGATGGCTTATTACGACGTCAACGTAGCGGGTACCAGCACTCTCCTACAGGCGATGGATCAGGCTGATTGTCGTCAAATGGTTTTCTCTTCCTCGGCAACTGTCTATGGCGAGCCGAAGTATCTTGCCCTTGACGAAGCACATCCAACCAATCCGACAAACCCTTATGGACGCACGAAATTGATGGCCGAGCAGATGATTGCGGACTGGTGTGCAGCAAACCTGTCACGGGCGGCTGTTTCGCTAAGGTACTTCAATCCAGTTGGCGCGCATGCCTCAGGTCAAATCGGTGAGGACCCGATGGGTACACCCAGTAATCTGATGCCGTTTATCGCACAGGTTGCGGTCGGCAAGCGGCCGATACTGCAGGTCTATGGCAACGACTATGAAACACGGGATGGAACGGGGGAAAGGGATTATATTCACGTCTTGGATTTGGCTCGCGCTCACGCGGCCGCACTCAACTACTTAACGACTGCAAAAGGCCATGAATTGATTAATATAGGAACCGGGCGGGGCGCGACCGTGTTGGAGTTGATAGAGGCTTTTAAGCGAATGTCTAAAGCTAAAGTTCCTTGGCTGGTCGTGCCTCGACGCGCAGGTGACACCGCAGTATCTTACGCAGATGCGAGCCGTGCTCGGAAGTGGCTGGGCTGGCAGGCTCAATATGATCTTGATGCAATGTGTCGTGACACTTGGGCTTGGCAAAGTAAGAACGCGGATGGGTATCCTTGATGTCAGGAAAAAAGAATTATTCCCCGATTGAGAAGTGGGCAACAAACTGGCACTTCAGCAACAGAATTCAAAGTACATTCGTCTGAAGGTTTCTTGAATGAAATATATATATATGAAACTCCATGAATGTAGATCGGGGGGCCTTGTGGCGAAGCTGATAACTCCTAAAAATTGAAGCCGTATCATTAAGCAGAAAATTCAGGATCGAGCGTATGAGTTCTCAGCACTTAGGCATTAAAAAACGTGCCAATTTTCGCACTTCCCCAACACAGAAATCGCCCTTGGATGGTGGCTACGTGTGCCCCTTAGCTCAATAGGCTGAGCAGACTGCCCAACTAAAAGGATGGAAATTTGACGGCGCCTTCGAGAATAGGGATAGTAATTTTGGCATATAACAGCGATGCTGACTTACCGTCGTGCCTTAGAGGACTTCTCGCACAAAAAGGGATCGACAGCAAAATTATCGTAGTCGACAATGCGTCAAAGCCAGATAGCTTGGCACTCATGGAGAACGCGTTTTTGGCCCAAGTACCTACTGGAAAAATTTTTGAGGTCGGAAGTGTCGACTCAACTAAACTAGAATGCGGTGCTGGAATATTCATTCGAAATAGTCAGAACGCCGGCTACTCGGCAGGTAACAATATAGGTGCCCGGCTCGCTGCAAAGATCGGCTGCGACGCCGTGCTGATAGTGAACCCAGATGTCCGTGTATCAAATCCTCGCTACATCGAAATATTATGGAACTCAATGCGGGAAGACCCGAGCTGCGCAGTAGCTGCGTCCCGCATCCTCGGTCTCTCGGACGCTGAAGAAAATCCGATTCGTGAGCTGGGATTCTGGGAGGAGCTGCTTTGGATACGTCGATTTGGCCCAAGTGTTTTGCGCCCTAAAAGCACTGTTCAGCCCTTCACCGGGACAGAGCCAGTCGAAGCGAATAAGCTAAATGGCTGTTGCTTCCTAATACGTTCATCGTTCCTTGAGGCGACGAACTACCTGGACGAAAATGTTTTCTTATACAGCGAAGAGCCTATCCTTGCTGCTCGGGTTCGGGCCGCTGGCAAACGAATGATGTTCTTTCCACAAGTAGAAGCGATGCACATCCATATCAAATCGGCAAAGGGAAATGTGAGCAACCGCGTGAGACAGTCGATTAAGAGTCGCCTATACTACATTGATCGCTACTCAGGATACGGACTATTAGCACGTATTGCGCTTCATTTTTCTTACGGTGTCCTATCGCTATTACATGCTGCAAAAATTCGACTATTTAATCATGGCTAAAATTGAGAATAACGAAGCTACTCAGGTTCGAAGGGGAAAGTTGGATACAACACATCTCAGGAAAGCGTTCTTTAGCGTATCTAGTGTGTACTTTCTCGGCTTGCCGTTAACCTTTCTTGCGCAAATTCTGCTTGCCCGCCTTTTCAGCGTCGAGGAATTTGGCGCATTCGGGTTTGCCCTATCTCTTGCGACCGTCGCCAGCATCCCAGTGGTCGCTGGATTACCGATGTTGCTCACGCGGGAAGTATCGAGATATGTTCAGGTTGGGGACGTCTCGAAATACCGTGGTTTGGTACACAGAGCATATCTTTGGATTGTGGTGACGTCCGTTGTGCTGCTTTTATCCTGTTTGATTGTCTGGCATTTTCGCTTCCCAAACAATGAGGCTGAAAGCGTCTACCAAATTGCTCTTGTCGGAATACTTGTGCCCATCCTCAGCCTGAACAGCAGTCGCTCAGGAATAATGAAGGGCCTTGGTTTTCCATCAATATCGGAAGGGCCCACGCAGATATTGCAGCCTCTATTCTTGATCGCGGGTTATTTGGGTTTGAACTCATTAGGCAAGCTAACGCTACTTTCGGCTCTCACTTGGTATGTAATCGCGAGCTTCCTTGTATTTCTTATTTCATATGTAATCTTGGCAATTATGCAGCCCCGCAATATCCGCGCGTTTAAGCCGGACTATGACGACCAACCGCTCTGGCTGCGCGCAATTTTACCGTTTGCCGCGATGAGCATGCTCTGGACCCTTTCGGCCCAAGCCGCAGTACTATTGCTAGGGGTTTTCAGCAATCCTGAAGCCGTTGCGGCAATGCGTGTGGCCGAACGTGGAGCGATGTTGATAAGTTTTCCACTGATGTTCATCAACGCCTCTATAGGACCACATATTGTATCTCAATTTCGGCAGGGTGACACAGCGCAGCTTCAAAATACTCTGCGATATGGGGCAAGGTTGGCTACTGTCGTTGCGTTGCCAATTGCCGGATTACTGGTCATTGCAGGTCGTCCATTGATATCGCTCACATTCGGAGAAGATTACTCTGAAATTTCCTATGCCCCTATGATTGTTTTGGTGATCGGGCAAACAATCAGTGTTCTAATCGGACCAGCAGGGATCCTCCTAATTATGACCGGGCTAGAGAAGCTGAACCTTTCCATCCTGATCGTCGCTCTCGCCTTTTCTCTCATAATAACAGTCCTGCTCATCGACCGATTTGGCGCAATTGGAGCCGCAATTGGTGCTGCTGGCTATGTCATATTAGCAAGTGCACTGGCCTACTGGGCAGCATTAATAAAACATGGTTTGCGGTCTTCCATCTTTTGAAGAACGCCACAGCCCTCCGCGCAAGATGGCTAAGAAAATTGAGCCACTGAGAAAGAAGTCACTTGAAAATCATTCATATCGTCCATGGGAAAGCAAACCCAGAAGGACACAACGGGATCTCTCGGGTTGTGTACCATTTAAACAAGCAAGAGAAAGCGCTTGGCATCGACAGCCAGATCTGGGCAGTAGTCGATGATGCGCATGCGCACTACACTCACCAACGTGACGAGCACGTGACAGTTGAATGTTTTCCTCGTGTGCGAAATCCTTTCGGTCGAGCGGAGATCATTGAGCGCTTGATTGCCGAGAAGGACGAAATCGACATTGTTCATTTCCATATGATCTGGTTCTATGACAAGAACATTATCGCGAAGGCACTGCGCGACGTAGGGATAACGTTTATCATTACAACGCATGGAACGTATTCCACAAATCATGCTTATACTGGGAAACGCCGGATCGCGCGGTCACTCTATGAGCTGGACTATCTCACACGAGCCACAGAAATTCACCTGCTAACGCGTGAAGAAGGGACCGGCCTGCAGAAATACGGTTATCATGGTTCGAGCTTCGTTGTTCCCAATGGCGTCGCGCTTGAAGAAGTTCCAGCAAAGCGACGCAAAGATTACTTCGACAATAAACCGTACAAAGATAAGTCAAAAGCAATCTGGGTGGGTGTCCTGCGGGATGACAAAAATCTCCGTGCGGTGATTCATGCTGTTGCGATGTTGCCGCGCCGCATCGTCGATGATCTAGTTGTCATTATGGTTGGTCCTGACCATCGCGGCAACAAAGCCAAATACGAAAATCTCGCAAGCTCGCTCGGTGTGCGGGATAAATTCGATTTCGTCGGCCCACTCTACGCGCAGGCGAAGTTTGACGCTATTGAGAGCGCCGACTTTTATATCATGCCATCGCACAGCGAAGGAATGTCGCTTGCGGTGTTGGACGCCCTAGTTTGCGAAAAACCGAGCGTCCTGACAATGGGGTGCGGATTGAATTATTATCTGGAACATGACTTTTTCGTCCCATGTGAACCTTACGCTGGGGATATATCGCAGGCAATCGAAAACCTGTTCGGGCGTCGGAAAGACTGGCCCGAAATGGGAGGAAGGGCACATTCATTGTGCCTAGAGACATTCAACTGGGTAGCTATAGCCAGTGAAATGTCACTAAATTATCAGCGAATAATAGACCAATCAAAATGACTTGGAGTGAACATCATGCCAAAGCGCTCGACTCTGTGTTTCACTCTCTGAACAGGAGCGGTATACCGTGGCTCGTATTGCGCAATCACCAAGGCCTGCCGTGGCACAATCCAGCGCAAGACGTCGATATTGGTATAGAGCAGAACAAACTGCGCAAGGCAGAAATGGTCGTTGAAAAGGCTCTGAAAAGTCATGGCTTTAATCGAAAAGAAACTACAGTATTCCAATGGGGAAGATGTACCAGTTACTTTGGAGTTGCAGACAAAACCGCAGTTTCGATAAAAATCGATCTCATGGACGGGTTTTCCTGGCGCGCTGCCGGTCTTTTCAATTCTCGCAGGTTGCTTTCTCGCGCAGTTAGGCACGACAATTTCCTTATCCCCGATCCGACCGACGATGCGACCATAATGTGGCTCAAACCCCTAATGACTGGGGGCTTCGTAAAACAAGCTTATGTCAACGATCTGACGGACGCTATAATGGCCAATCCCAAAGGCTTCCAAAATAATCTCGGGGAGTTGTTCAGCGACGATCTCGCCGCTCTCGCTTGGGACGATCTCGAGAACAGCCGGTACGAAGAGTTAGCGGTATTACACAAAAGGTTTTCTTGGAACGCGTGGATGCGCCATGCGGCAGAGATGCCTCTTGCGACCTCAAAAAATGCAATATCGTATTTGACTTTGGAACTCTGGCGCCGGACCCACCGACCGAAGGCGAGCCTTCTGGCCATAGTCGGCCCCAACAACGAAACCAAAACGGCCTTTATCACAGAACTTCAGAGCCAACTGGCAGATTTACAGGCAAAGGAGCAGAAGTCGATCGAATTAGTTGATTTCTGGCCATATGACATCCGATCTAAAGACCAGAACCAATACACCGGTTTTCTCCGATTTTTTTTGCTATTTTGGCGTGATTACTTGACCCATATCCATAAGCGTTGTGTTTCTGGAAAAACTATCATTTTCATAGACTACATTAACGATGTCATGATCAATCCTCAGTGCAAGCCGAAAAACATGCCGTTCTGGCCGGCAAAAATTTTAGTAGCAGCTTTTCCCCGTCCTGATCTTGTTTTTATGCTTCCATCCCACCCAATAGGCAATCTGGAGAGCAGGAATGCCTCGGACAAAAAAAACCCACTCGACTGGAAAGACCTTCATGCCATTCATCCCTCAAAGCTCGTCAGTTTGGATTCAACCCTCGATCCAAAGGAAAACGCGAGATTCGCCTTGACCGAAATCGTCAAGCGGATCTATAAAAAGTTTTAAGAAGAACAAATGAAACTAAGCCGAAATAAAATATTTATCTCATTGTTCGCCGCTGCAATCTGCCTTTCTAGCAATGAGATGGCCGGTCTTGTGTTGTGGCTTTCGTTTGCACTAATTTTCTTTTCAAATAGACTTAGGATGTCAACATTTCAGCATCTAGGAGTATTCCCCTATTTTTTACTTTTGATAGTTTGTACATTCTCTACAATGGCACTTTCTCCTTTTTCTTTCGACTTGTATTTTGTTATGCGGGACGTTTTCTACTTCCTTTCACCGATCATTATGTTGTTAATTGGATTCTACGTTGGCCGATCTACTTCGAGTCTCAACGAAACACTTTGGGCATTGGTCGTGACTTTGTCGCTCCTTTCAATTTACATTTACAAAGACGCTATCATCAGTGGTGCAATTCTGTCGCTTTCCATTTCAACGCGCTATACGTTTGCCCTGGATTCAAGCTTAGTGACTTTGTCACTAATCATCATGATTGCCGCATGGCGAAATGATATTCAGATCGGACCGCCAAGGACACGTAATTCTCTTGCTGTAATGGCATTATTTTTCGTTATTGTATCTCTATCGCGCATCAATATCGCAGTCGTTGCACTCACATTCCTAATAGTCATATTTCAGGCGAGATGGATACGCTATTCTGCAACGTTTTCGGTTTTGGCATTGATTATTCTACCAATTGCGATATCAGGAACTGAATTAGGCTCCGGAAATCTAGTCAGTAGCAGTTCGTTTCTTGAGAAACTGGCCAGCTCTTTGCGTGAAGTTGCCGTTCAAGACCAGATCGATTTTTCAGGCATTAATTTGAATTGGCGTGGATATGAGGCATTCCTTGGCTATGAGAAAGTGAGGACAAACGGCCTTTCATCTGTCTTCGCCGGTCTTGGATTCGGTAGTTTTGTCGAGGGGCCCTTCCAAGATAAACTTAACTTCATTCCCATATTCCACAACGGTTATCTCACTATTTACTTTAAAGGGGGGGTCATTGGGTTGATGCTATTTTTCTACTTCCTCAAGGAGCAAGCGACGCCACAAATCAAAATTAGAAAAGACACAATTTCTGAAACAGATCGAAAGCATGTGATGTTTTTAGACACACTCGCCGCTCTAATCGTTTTATCAATCGCGCTTCGGACGGCATCGACACACGGTATCATTTTGCCGAAAGTTCCATTGGAGATTTTGCTGCTGGGCATGGTTCACGGGGCTCGCTATCGACTCGCAGCGCAAACGCAGGATGTTATTCTTGCTCGCTTGCCCATCGCCGATCGTAGATGGCCGAAGAAAATGGTCTGACAAACGTTTTAACGCTCCGTAATTTAGGGCCGTATCGCTATCAGTTACCTAGCCTCTTTGTACCGATACATTTCAACTGCAGCTTGGCACCAAAATTTGACAAAGATTGTTGCCCTGGTGTTCGGTTCATTTAGAAAGAAGGAGCTATTACGAAATGTTATCTCGGGTTCACAAAAAGGAGCAAGGCGAGATTGTCGTGTTTCTCGGACCGGATGGTGCGGGGAAAACGACCGTGCTAAATCTTATAAAAGAGCGGTTGGCGGAAAAGAGTGCCGATTTTCGGAGCTATTACTTTGCGCCTGGATTTTTTCCCCGCTATCGGCCAAAAGTTGAGGTCACCGTGACAACGAATCCTCATGATGGACGTCAGTACAGTACACCCGTGGTCGCGGCAAAGATTGCGCTTATGTTGATTGAATTCCGCCTCGGAATCCTAATGGTTCGCCAGCAGAAGGGGTTCCTGCTATTCGACAGATTCGTTCATGATCTACTTGTCGATCCACGCCGATACCGCATGTCAAAGACGCGATGGTGGATGCGTCTAATGCTGAAGCTAGCCCCTAAACCCGATCTGATAATTGTTATCTTGGCCCCGGCCGAGATAATTCAAAGCCGCAAGCAGGAAGTGCCCATCCACGAAACAGAGCGTCAGATCCAAAGTTACAGAGCATTGGCCAAAAGTTTTCCAAACTCGCTCTTAATAGACAATACCTGCTCACCGGATATAGCGGCAGTGAAAATACTTGATCGCCTAGAAACTCTATGATTAACCTTGAGGCCCTCTTCGGCCAAGCCAGTTCCAAAGACGCAGTTCCAATTGAGTTCAAGGTCTTTCCCAAGTCCGGCGACTCTCGCTGGATGTTGGAAAGTCACTTTCGTCAACCTTGGCATTTGAAGACTTGGCCGAGAGCGAACTTGCGGGCGCGTACAATCAATCGAGCGATCTGGTTTTTGGCAAGCATTGGCATTCAGATGCCGTCCAGAAGGTTAAATATGGGCGTGGCAAAAAACTCAATTTATATGAAGTTGCGTGAAAAAAATTATAAGCTCGGAATCTTCCTCGGTACGCCTGGCCCCAATCGAAAATTCGTGGTTTATGCTGAGCGTTTTGGAGAGGCATTCTTTGTAAAAGTCCCTGTCGGTCCAACAAGCTACGCCCTAGTGCAGAATGAAACAGTTACGCTCGACGAACTCACCAAAGACCATGATTTGGCTGAACTTGTGCCTGCACATCGCATGTTTGAAGGTCACCTTGCTGTAGAGAGTGTAGAAACTATCGGGACCAGATTTGCTTCCCTTGGTTTAGAAGAGCTAATTCGCGTCCATATTCTCATGGAGAGCCGTAGCGGCTACTTTGAGTCGCTCGGATCAATTCGAAATAATTTGCGATCGCCGCCGAACTTTCTGCCGGTGCCGCACGACACAGAAACCAGCGCCCGAATTGATGCCGGGCGGCGCGCTGCAAATGAGTTCTGGGACAGCCTGCCTCAGGATCTAACCGTACCTTGCTATAAAGCGCATGGTGATTTCACACGGTGGAATGTTCTGAAAGCACGAGATGGTACTGCCCGGATCATTGATTGGGAACTCTTTGGGCCAAAGCCCCTTTACTTTGACTTAATTCACTATTTTGTGTCGCACGACATACTGGTAAAACGATTGTCTCCCAGCCAGATACTTGAGCGTCTCGAAGCTATCGGGGCCGACACTGCCCCGCCAGAGTTATGGAAGCTCCATGTTGGCCATTACTTTGCATTTCAGGCGATTTACTATGCCTCAATATACGAATGCCAATCCGAGTTACATGTTCAAGCGCTACAGCAGATGAATGCCTGGACAGAAACATTGGTGGAGCTGACAAGCCGGTTAAAGGACATTGCCCCTTGAAAGAGTTGGGAAAAATAACATGATCCAGAATGCAAAAGCCATACTAGAAAAGTACCTTGGACGTTCCATCACAGTTGATCCTAGCATTCCGAAAGCCATTCTATTCCGCAGAGTGCTGGCGTTAGCAACAGGTTTGGTTCGCGGGATGCTCCTTACACGTCGCAAGCTGGTGCTAGGGCCCGGCGCGAGAGTCGGCGACCTTCGCAAGTTGCATCTCGATGGAGGCCTGATCCGGCTAGAAGAGTATAGCCGTATCGAGTGCACGTCCCGCGACGGCGTGTCTCTTGGGCGAAATTTCAAGCTCGGCGCCCACTCACGCATCTTTGCCTCAGGCACTTTCACCAACCTCGGCGTCGGCGTCCAGATCGGAGACAACGTTGGTATCGGTGAGTTTTCCTATATTGGTGGCGCCGGCGGCGTCAGAATTGGGTCCGGAACGATTGCTGGGCAGTATTTCAGTGTCCACCCAGAAAACCATTTATTCAGCGATCCCAAACTGCCAATACGCGACCAGGGTGTTAGCCGAAAAGGTATTGTCGTCGGAGAGAGCTGCTGGATTGGAGCAAAAGTCACATTGCTTGACGGCGTAGTAATTGGGCCGAACTGCGTGATCGGGGCAGGAAGCGTTGTAACAAAGAGCTTTCCTGACAACTCTGTTATCGGCGGCGTACCAGCTCAGCGGCTTCGTGATCGTAGAAGCAGATCTCAAAACATGGACGTCGTTGGGGGCACTGAACAATGACGACATTGCGCGCTCGCATTCTTCTTGTCGCTTACGCTTGCCGGCCGGGAGAAAGCTCGGAGCGAGAAGTCGGATGGCGTTGGGCAAATCTGATACAGGCCAATCACGATGTGACAGTTTTAACCCGAAAAACGCATCAACCGTTCATTGAAGCCGAAGTGGCGAGACGGGAAGACAACACCCCAATACCCGAATTTATCTATTACGACCTACCAAGTTGGGCAACTTGGTTTAAGCAGGGGGAACGGGGTCTCTATTTGTACTACGTGCTTTGGTCGTTATTTGCTATTCGCCTCATGAGGCGGTTGAATACCAACGGGCGCTGGGAAATCACGCATTTCCTCACGTTTGGCACACTGCTCTGGCCTCAGTTCACCTGGCTAACCAACACCCCTTTCTATGTGCTCGGACCGGTAGGCGGAGGCGAACGGATCCCGATGCGCCTGCGCGCTTCGTTCGGCCTATCCGGTCAGGTCAAAATTGCGGTGCGCTGGGCCGTCCAGAAAGCGCAGGCGGCGAACCCGATCTTCAACGCGACTTTAGCCAGGGCTGATAAAATTTTTGTTCGGACAAGGGAAACTTATGACCTGATCCCAGCCCACCATCGCCACAAAACAGATTTGCTACTCGAAACTGCGGTCTCGCCGAACATGCTGAAAAAACATCCGCCACTTCGGGAAAATGATTGTTTCGAGATAGTCTCCGTCGGGCGCTTAATCACTAGCAAATTTAACCCACTCTTTCTTGAAAGCTTGGCCGCATTCAAAGCGCTTTGGAATAGGCCATTCAGGGTAACTATCATCGGCGACGGCCCAGAGCGTGTGCGGCTTGAAAATCTGCGAGACAAATTGGGTCTAAACGAAGTGATCTTCGTAGGTAAACAGGCATCAGAAGAGGTCTTCGCAACATTGCATCGCAGCGACCTCTATTTCTCGACCACCATGAAAGAGGGTGGGACCTGGGCATTTTTCGAGGCGATTGCTTGCGGAGTTCCCATAGTCTGCCTGAAAGTGAACGGCCCAGACATGATCGTCGGTGATGGCTGCGGCATCAAGGTCACGCCCAGCAACCATATTGCCGCACGTGAAGCATTGGCTAATGGCTTGTTCCAAATGGCGAGCGATCCAACGCTGCGAGCCTACTACGCGGAGCAAGCCCGTGCATGGGTCGAGCAAAATTATACTTGGATGCATGTCGCAGAGCAAATTGACAGCACCTATACTAAGATTTTGCAAAATGAAGAGCCGCGCTCGTGATTGTATTCTGCCATCTCCTGAACGATAATTCTGGAAGTCCGATCGTCTTGCGCGAAACGATAAAGGCACTAACTGACACCGGCGAGGATGCGTTGCTCTTTATCGGTAGCCAGGGAAACGGCGCCCTGGAGAACTCCGGCGTTCCCATCCGCCGCTACTGGTACAGAAGAAGCCGGTTTCGTCCATTGACGTTCTTCACATATGCAATCAGCCAATTTCTCCTGTATCACGCGCTCTCAAAAGCAAAGCTACCGGCAAACTCAATCATCTACATCAATACTCTCCTGCCCTTCGGTGCAGCAATCTGGGCACATCGCAACCGCAGAACGCTACTCTACCACTTGCACGAAATCTCAGTAACGCCAGAAAGTTTGAAACGCTTTTTAGTACGGTTGGTCGAGAAAACTGCAAAGCGCGCGCTATTCGTCTCAGAAGATCATCGTGTCCGTTTGTCTATCAGCAGGGTCCCAACCGCCATAGTTCCGAACCCAATCTCGCCCACTATAGCAGATCTGGGTTTCGCGACACCTTACGCGACCCGTCGAGGAGGCCGTTTCGAGGTGTTGATGCTGGCATCGCCCCGTGATTTCAAGGGAGTCCCTGAGTTCCTCAAGCTCGCTCGCCAAGTTATCACACGTCTGGATGTCCACTTCACTTTGGTGCTGAATGGCGACGTCGCCGAGATAGCCCGCTATTTGCCTGCCAGTAGCCTGCCCAGCAATGTAGAAGTATTTCCAAGGACCAGCACACCAGAAATGTTCTACTCGAAGGCCGATGTTCTGCTGAATCTCTCGCGTGTTGACTTGTGGGTCGAGACCTTTGGATTAACGATCGTCGAAGGGATGGCCTTCGGCCTGCCCGTGATAGCACCAATAGTTGGCGGTCCTCCCGAGATCGTCACCGACGGCCAAGAGGGTTTTTTAGTAGACTCTCGCGACTCAGCCGCGCTCAAACAGAGGCTACTATCCCTTGTGGACGAGCCCAATAGAGCACTTGCGATGTCCGAGGCGGCCCGACGAAGAGCACACGATTTCACTGTGGAACGCTTCGCTAAAGCACTTCAGGAGCAGATCGGCCCTTTAACCAACAGCATGCCCAACGAGAAGAACACAGAATGAAGATTGCCATCCTCGGGACCGTCGGTGTGCCCGGCCGTTATGGTGGTTTCGAAACACTGGCTGAAAACCTTGTGCGTGAACATGCAGTTCGCTGCTCGGGCGACGAGTTGACGGTCTATTGCAGTCAGACTGCATTTCCCGATGCGCCAAGCAAGTATCTTTCTGCACATCTGCGTTACTCTCGGCTGAATGCCAACGGCATGCAGAGCGTGCTCTACGATGCGGCCACACTGTTAGACGCAGTCGCGCGACGGAACAAAGTCATACTTCTCCTGGGAGTTTCTGGCGCGATCATTTTGCCCTTTATCCGGCTCATATCGCGCGCGCGGATCGTCACAAACGTCGATGGAATTGAGTGGCGGCGAAAAAAATGGACCGGCATCGCGAGCAAATTTTTGCGGTATTCTGAACGGATTGCAGTACGCTACTCACAGGTCGTCATTGCAGATAATCAGGGGATCGCGGACTATTTGCGCGAGGAATATCTTATCGAAGCTGAGATGATTGCCTACGGTGGTGACAACGCTGTTCAATTTACTGACGGCGTCATTGATGTTGAAAAATCCTCCGTCTTTCCCGCAGACTATGCAATCGCACTCTGCCGGATAGAACCTGAAAACAATGTTGGAATGATCCTTGAAGCTTTCGCCACAGCGAGACGCCCGCTTGTGTTCGTAGGCAATTGGCAGAACAGCACCTATGGCCGAGAACTATACGCAAAGTATAAGAATCACGCAGAATTGCACCTGCTGGACCCAATTTACGACCAAGAGCCGCTTTATAAAATTCGGTCAGGCGCAACTGCGTACGTTCACGGACACTCAGCAGGCGGAACAAACCCAGCCCTCGTCGAGATGATGCACTTTGGAATTCCCATTTACGCATTTGACTGCGTTTTCAACCGCTACACGACCGAAAATCGAGCACAATACTTCAATGATGCAAAAGGAATAGTAAGTCTGATCACTCCAGACATACCCGCGCAGGACAGAAAAACAAAGGGGGCGGCAATGCACGAGATTGCGAGAAGACGTTACACTTGGGCGAAGATTAGTGCACAGTATTTTGACCTGCTGCGATTTGAAGGCAAGAAGTCGTAAAATTTGCGACTACCAAACAATGGCGTTTCATTAGGCTCAACTACCGCTGGAAACAATTTCGGATGCCTTGAAACGCCAGGGGCGGCCCAAACACACAAACAGCAATGGCCTTACGCAGCGCCTGATAAACCGAAAAACTGCCGTTTTCTGCTTTCAAGTTGCCCCCAAAGCGCACTTCACTAACGATGGGGCTGAAAGGGAAATGCATATCTGTCGATTACTGGACTCTGATACAAGCGCTGCCAAGCAAGCTCAGCAGTTGCTCAAATTTCAAAATTGAAAAAATTGAGGTTAAACAAACAGTCCTCAACGGAGCTTTGGCTCCAACTCAAGAACGGTTTTACGATCCGCACGGATTTCTTTCGGAAAGATAGGAGACCAAACGTCAATCATAGGCCGGAACTAATGTTTTCTAAATGCAGGACAATTTCTATATTTCTCCGAAGTTGGGTATACCGTACCCACCTTGCAATCGCATTTGCATCGACAGCACAATAACAGCCACAGAGCTATCGATCGGCACCACGAATTCTGCAACTGAACTTTAGCAAATATATCAGATTGCAACAGCAACGTTCAAAGGAAATTACGCAAAATGAACAACGAAATAGTTGTACGCGAGAACTATCATACAAATGTCAGGGTAGATGTGTTGAGCCTTGTGCCTAGCAACATGAAAAGTGTCCTTGATATTGGTGGAGGCGTTGGGTCAAGCGCAGCTTATCTAAAAAGAGAAACCTCAATCGAGCGGGCAGTCGTAGTAGATCTCGTAAGCAGTCATAGTCTCCCTGAGATCGATAAGGCGTATATTGGAAACTTGGAGAACCCGGAGCTTCTGGACACGATTCATGAGGAACAAGGAAACTTTGATGTAATTATGTGTTTGGACGTGCTGGAGCATTTAGTTGATCCATGGGCTTTGGTGGAGCGTTGCCATGAAATGCTAAACCCAGATGGAGTAATTGTTGCAAGCATTCCTAACATGCGGAACCGCCGAGTTGTTATCCCATTGGTGTTTCTTGGCAAGTTTGAACTCGCCGACTACGGAGTACTTGATCGCACTCACCTACGGTGGTTTGTAAAAAGTAGTGCTATTGAGCTGATGACTTCGTCCGGGCTAAAACTTGAGCATGTGGAAGGTAAATATCTCGGATGGAAGAATAGATTTTTGGACCTAGTGACCTTTGGTCTTCTTTCCAGTTTTCTCCATGTGCAATACTATATTAGGGTACGCCGAACCAAATGAACGGGATTTCCCTTCATTTTTTTGTGAAGTGGCTCTTTAGGCCCAAACATTATGCTCAGCATTTTCCAAATATCGCGACAGAATATTGATCGACTTCCACCCCCCTGCCCTCATGATCGCAGCGGCGTCATAGCCTGCGCAAAGCAGATCTTGCGCCGCGCCAACCCGTAGTGAGTGGCCGCTGAAATCATTGATATCCTTGGCATTCAAACCTGCATTCTTCGCTGAGGTTTTAACAAGACGTTTGACAGTGTCAGCGCTTAGGCTTCGCTCTATCGCTTTGCCTTGGTAGATGGGGCAAAACAGGTAGGTGATATGCGGACCGCGCCACTCCAACCACCCCTGAATTAGTTCAGCAGTTTTGATGGATGTGAACGCAACGCGACCTTCCCCAAACGGATCAGCTTTACTTCTACGGATCAGCACACGCAAAGTGCCATCATCCCTGAACTTTAGATCTTTGCTGGTCAGTGCGACCAACTCAGATCTGCGTGTCAAAAGCTCATATCCCAATGATAGCATGGCGCGATTGCGCAGCCCCCAAGGACTATCGGGCTGAACTTCGAGGAAGGCATCGAGGTATTTGCGGGTCAATCCCTTCGCCTGTTTTGGCCTCGTAAATTTTGCACGACGGATACGTCGAAACGTTATGCTAATTTCTTCGTCAAAGGTTGGATCGGGTAACCGTAAGAGCCGGTGAGCTTTGCGAATGGCATAGAGGCGACGACGTACAGTTGACGGTGCCTTGCCCGGCGCCTGCTCTTCCAGAAATCTGCAAATGATTGGCACGGCGGCGGGAAATGGTTCTAGGTCCTGCGCAATGCACCAGTTTTCAAAGATCTCGATGTCCGCTTTGTATGATTTCAGCGTTGCTGGGGCATAGGCCCCCTCAAGGCGCTTGAATTCGTGGCGCCAGTCATTCAGGCTGTTTGCGAGTACATTCATACGTTCATTATGATAAATTATCTATCACAAGGCAAGCCCCAATGCTAACAGGACAACAAATCCGGGCCGCCCGAGGGGCACTGAATTGGTCGGTCCAGAGGCTCTCTGAACAAACCGGCGTCGGATCGGCAACAATTGTGCGCTACGAGCAGGTTCCAGGTGTACCTAAATCGAGAAAAGACAGCCTCATGCGAATTAGGCAGGAGCTCGAAGCCGCCGGCATTGAGTTCATCGGCACACCCGACGACGCCCCAGGAATTCGAATTCACGGCGGCTCACCAAACCAGTGATCAAGCGCGCACTCAAGAATCTGTTCAGCATCAAAGGTACCAGCTTTCGACATGCCCTTGCGCTTTTAGCAACTGGGTTGTTGGCAACTGCAATAGGCTATCTCACTTTGTTTCCACAGCAGCCCTCAGCTTCTGGCGGCCTTTTGTCTGATAAAGCCTATCATTTCGTTGCATTCGCAGCTCTGATCTTTCCAACAGCCGTTTTTTACGCTCGTAGTTTGTTTTGGGTATTGCCAGCCGCCGCGATGTTTGGCGGCATGATCGAGCTCATTCAGCCCTATGTCGGGCGCTCTGGTGAAACCGCTGATTTCATCGCCGATATTCTGGGGGTTGTTTTTGGTTTGGTGATCGGCCTTTTGATCCGCGCTGCTCATCGCAGCCGCGCGCGTCTTAAGTTGACGGAAGCTGCATAAACTCGAGCCATTGCAACGATTAGTTGCGTTCGTTCGGTTCAAAAGTCTTCGATCATTTTCTTACCCTTTCGCAGCAATTCCTGCACATGTTTCTGAAACTCCAAAGTCTCGCCGGTGTACATCCCATGCTTTAGCGCGTTTTGATTTCCGTCGGGAGCACCGGATCCTTTCGCCCCTCCATGCATGCGGCAGCGTTTTTTGCCCGATACCGCTGGGGCCTGACAAGGCGATCCCTTGCGAGTTTTTGCTCCACATCGAGGACTGCTGCACATCGCCTTGGTGTTGCGCTTGTGAGTCCCAGCCATCTACTTCGACCGTTTTCTAGCGACCTTGCTCTTGGACTTCACATTTGGCATCGGCACTTCTGGCGCGTGCTCAATCTCCGGCGGCGTTTGTTTCTTTG
>Ga0189291_100367_pt1 | contig 18237 bp, 12 predicted proteins | sample UW1redminimetaG_FD_130331 | JGI IMG/M metagenome (GOLD analysis project Ga0189291, IMG submission 130331) | Marine microbial communities from the Costa Rica Dome - UW179B-red mini metaG | ecosystem: Environmental > Aquatic > Marine > Oceanic > Photic zone | place: Costa Rica: the Eastern Pacific... | reverse complement strand
GACAATGTAAAGCTCTCCGTGACACTCATTCAGCCGGTAGCGATGGAAGAAGGCCTGCGTTTTGCGATCCGCGAAGGTGGACGTACTGTAGGTGCTGGTGTGGTAACTAAAATTTTAGACTAAGCACTACCAGCTAAGCAAATTTGCGGTTAAAGTAGATGGTTTTCGCCATCTACTTTCCGTGTATAAACGGGCGTAGCTCAGTTGGTAGAGCACTGGTCTCCAAAACCAGGTGTCGGGAGTTCGAGTCTCTCCGCCCGTGCAATTAAATTAAACGAATAAGCAAAATGGCTAAATTATCTGGAATTTTTGATGGTGTTGTAGGTGAGTTCAAAAAGGTGGCATGGCCTACCCAGAAAGAACTTATTGACAGTACAGTAATCGTAGTAGTTTTCTCGATAATTCTATCTGTATTTATATTTGGTGTTGATCAGGTATACAGTACTGCTTTAGAATACATTTACAATTAAGAACATGAGTGTTGAACTGATACATGATTGGTATGTAGTTAGATGTTTTTCCAGTCATGAGAATAAAGTTAAAGAGTTTCTTGAGCGTGAAATTGAAGAACAAGGTTTAGAGGACAAAGTAAAAGAAGTACTGGTTCCTACTGAGACTATTGTTGAGATTCGCGGAGGTAAGAAGAAGACCAGAGAAAAGAATTTTTTTCCGGGATATATTCTGCTCAACACTCACTATGATGAAGAAGTAAATAATTTAGTGCAAAGCGCACCTTCTTGCTTAGGATTTTTGAAGGTAGGAAAAACGCAAACAATTCCTCACCCATTGAAGAAACACGAAGTGGACAGAATTATCGGACGTGTTAGAGAAGGTGGAGAAGAGAATGCAAATATTGAGATTCCGTTTAGTGAAGGAGATCTTGTAAAAGTTATATCGGGACCATTCAAAGATTTTGATGGAACCGTACAGGAAGTTAACACCGATAAATTAAAATTGAGAGTGATGGTATCCATTTTTGGACGCCGAACCCCTGTAGAAGTAGATGTGAATCAAGTTGAATCCACTACTTAAAAAAGAAACTAGTTATGCTAGCTATTACGCAACCAAACAGAAGTTACTAATCATTTAGGATCCTGATAATCCATGGCTAAAAAAGTTGAAAGAATCCTGAAGCTCCAAATTGTTGGTGGACAGGCAAACCCTGCTCCTCCGGTTGGACCGGCACTCGGTCAGGCTGGAATTAACATTATGGAGTTTTGCAAAGCCTTTAACGCTAAGACTCAGGAAAAAGCCGGAACTGTAATTCCAGTTGAGATTACTGTTTACGCTGACAAGTCTTTTACATTCAAAACAAAGACACCACCAGCGCCAGTATTACTCAAGAAAGCTGCGAAAATAAAGTCCGGATCAGGCGAACCCAACCTTAAAAAAGTTGGAACAGTTACCTGGAGCCAATGCAAAGAAATAGCAACAGAAAAAATGGAAGACTTAAATGCGTTTGACGTTGAAGCTGGTGCTGAAATGATTGCTGGAACGGCTCGGAGTATGGGTCTAAGAGTAAATCGCGATAAATAAGGAATTGTGATTATGGCAAAAAAAGGAAAGAAATACGAACAAGCCGTGGCATTAGTTAATCCGGAGATTGAATATTCTCTGGAGGAAGCATGTGATCTGGTTAAAAAAACTTCAAACCGAAATTTCGATGCTTCGGTGGATATTGATATCCGCTTAGGTGTTGATCCGCGACACGCCGATCAAATGGTACGTGGAACTGTGAGCTTGCCTCACGGATCAGGTAAAGAAGTTCGAGTTTTAGCTTTGGTAAACGAAGCAAAACAAGATGAAGCCAGAGAAGCAGGTGCCGACCATGTTGGTATGGACGAATACATCAAAAAAATTGAAGAAGGCTGGGCGGATATCGACGTGATAATCGCTACACCTGATGCAATGGGAAAGCTCGGTAAACTAGGTCGTTTCCTAGGGCCGCGTGGGCTTATGCCAAACCCTAAAAGTGGAACAGTTACTATGGATGTAGCTGAAGCTGTTAAGCAAGTTAAAGCTGGACAGATTGATTTTCGAGTTGATAAATTCGGAATTCTACATACATCCGTTGCTAAAATAAGTTTTGACGCAACTGCTATTAAAGAAAATGCAGAAGCATTTCTTTCTACAGTAATGCGCTTAAGACCCGCTTCCGCTAAAGGACTATACGTGAAATCAGTTTTCATGAGTAGTACAATGGGGCCAAGCATACCTATAAGCCGAACCGCAGTTACATCCCTATAATAGGAGGAAATTAAAATTATGCCTACTGCAGAAAAAAGAGCAGTCTTAGACGAAATCACAGAAAAACTGAACAGTGCAAATGGTATTTATATCACTAAGTACACAGGTATGTCTGTGGCTGACGCTAACGAACTGCGCGGAGCATTCCGTAAAGGGAATATCTTCTTCAAAGTTTACAAGAATAAGCTGATGAAGCTTGCAATGGAAGAAGTTGGAGGTTACGATAAAGTACTCCCTTCTTTAGTTGAGCAAAATGCTTTTGCATTCGTTGAAGATGAATTGTCCGGACCAGCTAAAGTAATAAAAGAGTTTACAAAAGATAAGAAGAGTCCAGAATTTAAAGCCGCTTATATAGATGGCGAATTCTACTCTGCTGATAAACTGGAAGCTCTCGCCGCGATGAAGTCTAAAAACGAAGTTATTGGCGATATACTTGGTCTGTTGATGTCACCTGCACAAACCGTAGTAAGTGCGCTTACTGCACAAGGTTCAAACCTTGTTGGTGCTGTGAAAACTATTGCCGAAAAAGGCGAAGAATAATATTTATACAACATGTCGAAAGACATTAAAAATTTTACTTAAAAAAACAACTGGAGATAAAAATGGCTGACGTTAATAAACTAGCTGAAGAGCTTGTCAACCTAACTATCAAAGAAGCAAACGAACTAGCAAAAGTTCTTGAAGAAGAATATGATATCAAACCTGCTGCAGCAGCTGTTGCAGTTGCTGGACCAGCTGGTGGCGGAGACGCTGCTGCTGAAGAGCAAACAGAATTTGATGTTGTTCTTGAATCTGCTGGAGCTAAGAAAATAGCTGTGATCAAAGAAGTTCGCGGTATCACTGGTCTTGGGCTTAAAGAAGCCAAAGGATTAGTTGATGACGCACCTAACACCATCAAAGAAGGTGTTTCTAAGGCAGAAGCTGAAGAGATCAAAGCTAAGCTTGAAGAAGCTGGAGCTACAGTAGAGCTTAAATAAGCTTTTTTACAATATTCGCACGTAGCCGATATCGTGAAAACGGTATTGGCTATTGGCGTCTATATTACTTAACCCTGTTATTTATAGGGTTTTTACCGTTTAATTTACCTTCAACGAAAAGGAGAGGTTCCTTTTGAACAAGAAGATGCAAACTATTCCACATACGGATCGCCAATCTTTTGGGCGAACTAAAGAAGTTTTAGAGTATCCTGATTTTCTGGATATCCAATTAGAGTCTTTCGAGAAATTTGTTCAGCTTGATATTGCGCCCAATGAGCGTGAAAATCAAGGATTGCAACGAATATTCTTAGAGAATTTTCCGATACAAGACACTCGAGAAACGCACATATTAGAATTTTTATACTACAATGTTGATGTTCCCAGATATACAATCAAGGAATGTCAGGATCGCGGCTTAACATATTCTGTTCCGTTAAAAGCTAAGCTACGTCTTTCATCTGTGGATGACAGCGACGAAGCCAGCGAGACAATTGAACAGGAAGTGTTCTTAGGTGATCTGCCATGGATGACAAATCGTGGTACATTTATTATTAATGGAGCTGAGCGTGTAATTGTATCTCAGTTACACCGTTCTCCGGGCGTTTTCTTTGGCCAATCAGTTCATCCAAATGGTACGCAGCTTTATTCAGCTCGTGTAATTCCTTTTAAAGGCTCTTGGATTGAATTTACTACTGATATCAGAGACGTACTTTGGGCTTATATCGATCGTAAGAAAAAGATTCCTGCAACCACATTATTGCGTGCACTTGGGTTTTCTACTGATATGGACCTCTTGAGCTTGTTTGAGCTTTCAGAAGATCTTAAAGTAGGCACCAAAGCTAATTTCAAAAAGAACCTTGTTGGTAAGCGACTCGCTCAAAACGTCATCGTTGAAGAGATGGAAGAAGTTGTTGATGACGAGACCGGCGAAGTTACAGAAGCACTAAACCGCAAAATCATTTTTGAACGTGATCATGAATTGACAGAAGATGATTACGGAATGTTTGGTGAAGTTGATCAAAAAACTGTTCTGGTTCAGAAGATTACATCAGAAGAGTCTGAGCGTTCAGTAATGATGAACACACTTCGTAAAGATCCAACGTGGGACGAAACTTCAGCACTTGGAGAAGTTTACCAGCAAATCCGATCAGGTGAAATGCCGGATCCGGAAACAGCACGTTCTATTCTGGAGAGATTGTTCTTCAGCGATAAGAAATATGATCTTGGAGAAGTAGGTCGTTACAGACTTAATAAGCGACTTCGCTTAGAAGGAAATGAAGAAATACAGTATCTATTGAAAGAAGATATTGTAGCAATCATCAGAGAAGTAATTCGTCTTAAGAATTTAAAATCTCAGGTTGATGATATTGACCATTTGAGTAACCGACGTGTACGTACGGTTGGCGAGCAACTTGGACAGCAATTTGCTGTTGGTCTTGCAAGAATGGCAAGAACTATCAAAGAGAGAATGAACTCTCGTGATGCTGAGCAATTGACGCCGCAGGATCTTGTTAATGCTCGTACTATTTCAAGCGTAATTAATACATTCTTTGGTACAAACCAGCTTTCTCAGTTTATGGATCAAACGAATCCATTGGCAGAATTGACGCATAAACGTCGTATGTCTGCTCTTGGGCCCGGTGGTCTAACTCGTGAGCGTGCCGGTTTTGAGGTTCGTGATGTTCATTACACGCATTATGGTCGTCTTTGCCCGATTGAAACTCCTGAGGGTCCAAATATTGGTTTGATTTCATCTCTTTGTATTCATGCAAAAGTGAATGACTTCGGATTTATTGAAACTCCTTACAGAAAAGTAAAAGATAAGAAAGTTTCTAAGAGTGTTGAGTATCTTGCTGCTGAGCAGGAAGATGAAACAGTAATTGCTCAGGCAAATGCAGAGCTTGATGAGAATAACACTTTCGCAAATGACGCAGTGTTCTCAAGAATGCGTGAAGGTAACTACTTAGTTGCTAAAGCAGAAGAGATTGAATATATGGATGTGGCTACAAACCAGATCACATCACTCGCTGCTGCGTTAATTCCATTTATTGAACATGATGATGCAAACCGTGCCTTGATGGGCTCGAACATGCAACGTCAAGCGGTACCGCTGTTAAGACCGGAAGCACCTGTAGTTGGTACAGGATTAGAGCATAGAGCTGCTCGTGATTCTCGTGCAATTATTACAGCTGATGATAAAGGTGAAGTGGTATATGTAAGTTCTACTGAAATTCGTATCAAATACGAAAGATCAGAATTAGATCAGCATTGCTATTTTGATGGTGGTATTAAAACATATGATCTGGAAAAATTCACCAGAACTAACCAGGATACTTGTACTAACCAGCGCGCTATTGTAAAAGTAGGCGACAAGGTTAAAAAAGGACAAGCTATAGCTGACGGTTGTTCAACTGACGGTGGAGAACTTGCTCTTGGACGTAACTTGCTTGTGGCTTTCATGCCGTGGAGAGGGTACAACTTTGAGGATGCGATCGTTGTAAGTGAGCGCATTGTACAAGATGATATTTATACTTCAATCCACATTACAGAATTCGAGCAACAAGTTCGCGATACTAAGCGTGGTGAAGAAGAACTTACTCGTGAGATTCCTAACGTAAGTGAAGAAGCTACTCGTAACCTTAACGAAAAAGGTATTATCCGTGTTGGTGCAAAAATCAATCCGGGCGATATTCTTGTTGGTAAAATCACTCCAAAAGGTGAAACAGATCCAACTCCGGAAGAAAAACTTCTTCGTGCGATTTTCGGTGATAAAGCGGGTGATGTAAAAGATGCGTCTCTGAAAACTCCTCCGGGCGTTTCAGGAACAGTTATCAATACTAAGCTTTTCAGCCGAAAGCGTGATGAGTTAATCTCAAGAAAAGAAGAGAAGAAAAGAGTAGAGCAAGAGCAGGAAAGACATTCTGAGCAGCTTGCAGAACTTAATCAGCAATGGGCTGATAAAATGTATTCTCTTCTGAGAGACAAAACTTCTCCTGGAGTTCTCAACTATAGTAACTATGAGTTGATACCTAAGGGTGAGAAGTACAAGAAATCAGTATTTGAAGAATTAGATCCGGTAAATATTAATGAAAATATTGACTGGGCTACAGATCAGGAATTGGTAGAAAAAGTTAAAATACTTTTTGCAAACTATCGTGACCTTCGTCGTAAAATCGACAGTGAGGCGAAACGTCGTACGTTTGCAATTCAAGTAGGAGACGAACTACCTCCTGGAATCATTCAAAAAGCTAAGATCTATGTTGCCAAGAAGCGTAAGCTTCAGGTAGGTGATAAGATGGCGGGTCGTCACGGTAACAAAGGTGTTGTTGCTAAGATTGTACCTCAGGAAGACATGCCGTTTATGGCTGATGGTACTCCTGTAGACATCTGCTTAAACCCACTTGGTGTACCTTCGCGTATGAACCTTGGACAGATCTACGAAACGATCCTTGGTTGGGCAGCTAAGAAACTTGGAGTTACTTTTGCTTCTCCAATTTTTGACGGAGCCAGCATGGATGACGTAAAAGGAAAATTAAGAGAAGCAGGATTACCGGAAGACGCTCGTGTAAATTTATACGATGGTCGAACCGGAGAAGCGTTCTCTCAGAAAACAACCGTTGGTTACATCTATATGATCAAGTTGAATCACTTGGTTCAGGATAAGATGCATTCACGTTCAATTGGGCCATACTCATTAATTACGCAGCAGCCATTGGGTGGAAAAGCTCAATTTGGTGGTCAGCGACTTGGTGAAATGGAAGTTTGGGCACTGTACGCTTATGGTGCTTCAAGTATTCTGAAAGAAATGCTCACTGTAAAAAGTGATGACGTAAAAGGACGTTCCAAAGTTTATGAAGCTATTGTGAAAGGTGAAAACCTTCCTGATGGTGACGTGCCGGAATCATTCAAAGTATTGCTTCGAGAGCTTATGGGTCTCGGACTTGAAATACATATACAATAATCACTGTTAATTATTTAATGGAGGAATACCCTTGCCAATAACGAAAACATTAACAGTTACCAACGACTTTAACAGCATCGGAGTATCACTTGCTTCGGCTGAGACAATTTTGTCCCGTTCACACGGAGAAGTTTTAACGCCAGAAACGATAAACTACAGAACCTTTAAACCGGAAATGGATGGTCTTTTCTGCGAAAAGATTTTTGGTCCGGTTAAAGATTATGAGTGCCATTGCGGTAAATACAAGCGTATTCGCTACAAAGGTATTATTTGTGATCGTTGCGGTGTTGAAGTAACAAGAAAAGCTGTTCGTCGAGAACGAATGGGTCATATAACCCTAACCGTTCCTGTTGTACATATTTGGTACTTCAAATCTTTACCAAACAAGATTGCATACCTGTTAGGAACCTCGTCTAAGAACTTAGATCGAATCGTATATTACGAAACTTTCGTGATCATCAATCCTGGTGTTGCCCGTGATTTGGGTTACGCAAAAGGTGATATGATCTCTGAAGAAGAGAAGTACGATATTCTGGATCAACTTCCGGAAGATAACTACGAGCTTGATGTAGAAGATGAAGATAAATTCATCGTAAAGGAAGGTGCTGATGCACTCGCTTCAATGCTCGCTGATCTGGATCTGGATGAACTAGCTTATCAGTTGCGTTATGAAGTGAAGCATGAGACTTCGCAAATGCGTAAAAAGAAGAAACTAAAACGTCTTCAGGTTATAGAGTCTTTCCGTGCTGCAGCGGTGCACACAGAAAACAAACCTGAATGGATGTGTCAAGGTGTAATTCCGGTGATTCCGCCAGAATTAAGACCTCTTGTACCTCTTGAAGGTGGACGTTTCGCTACTTCTGATCTTAATGATCTTTATAGAAGAGTGATCATCAGAAACAACCGTTTGAAGAGATTGATGGACATTAAAGCTCCAGATGTAATCCTTCGAAATGAGAAGCGTATGCTTCAGGAAGCGGTTGACTCTCTGTATGACAATTCAAGAAAATCTAACGCTGTAAGAAACAACAATCGTCCGCTAAAATCGCTTAGTGACATGTTGAAAGGTAAGAGCGGTCGTTTCCGTCAAAACCTTCTAGGTAAGCGTGTTGATTATTCAGGCCGTTCTGTAATTGTGGTAGGACCTGAGCTCAAAATGCATGAGTGTGGTCTTCCGAAAGAAATGGCTGTTGAGCTTTACAAACCATTCATTATTCGCCGATTAATAGAACGCGGTTATGTAAAAACCGTTAAGAGTGCGAAGAAAGTAGTTGATCGCAGAGATCAAGTGGTTTGGGAAGTACTTGAAAATGTAATTGATGGACATCCGGTAATGCTTAACCGTGCTCCAACGCTTCACCGTTTAGGTATTCAAGCGTTTCAGCCGGTTCTTATTGAAGAAAAAGCGATCCGTTTACATCCACTAGCGTGTACGGCATTCAACGCCGATTTCGATGGTGATCAGATGGCGGTTCATTTACCACTTAGTCATGATGCAGTGCTTGAAGCTTCTGTATTGATGTTGGGTTCTCATAACATTATGAGTCCTGCAAGTGGTGGACCAATTGCGGTTCCTTCTCAGGATATGATCTTGGGTCTTTATTACCTTACGAAGCCTGCAAATGGCAAGAAAGGCGAAGGCAAAACCTTCTCTCATATGGATGAAGTGTTAGTAGCTTTCGATCAAAGACAGATTGATTTGCATGCGAAAATTAATGTTCGCGTTGATGTAGTCAATGATGAAGGCGAGATGGTAAAAGAAGTTATTAAAACTTCTACGGGTCGCGTGATCTTCAATCAAATTATTCCTGAAACAATCGGATTCATGAATAAGACTCTTGGTAAAAAAGAGCTTCGTGTATTAATCGGTGATATTCACGGATTGGTTGGAACTACCAGAACTGCCGCATTCCTTGATGAAATGAAAAAACTTGGTTATGAAAACGCCACTCTTGGTGGACTTTCATTCAGCCTCGATGATATTATCATCCCTGATGCAAAAGCGAAATTAATTGATGGAGCCAAAGACGAAGTAACCGACATTCAAGGTCGTTACGAAATGGGTTTCATTACAGATAACGAACGCTACAATCAGGTAATTGATAAGTGGACAAGTACTACTAACCGTGTTTCTGAAACACTATTCACTGCTCTTCAAGAAGATCGTGATGGTTTCAACCCGGTTTATATGATGGCTGATTCCGGAGCCCGTGGTTCCAAAGAGCAGATTCGTCAGTTAGGTGGTATGCGTGGTTTGATGGCTAAGCCTCAAAAGAGTTCGATGCAGCAGGGTAACGAAGTAATTGAGAATCCGATTCTTTCTTCTTTCAAAGAGGGACTTTCGGTACTTGAGTACTTTATCTCTACTCACGGTGCTCGTAAAGGTCTTGCCGATACTGCACTTAAAACTGCCGATGCAGGTTATCTGACTCGTAGGTTGGTAGATGTTTCTCAGGATGTAATCATTACAGAAGATGATTGTGGTACACTTCGTGGTATCAGAATGTCAGCTTTGAAAGATAATGAAGACATCATTGAACGTCTTGAAGACAGAATTATCGGTCGTTTCTCATTATATGATGTACATGACCCGATTACTGATGATCTGATCTGCGAAGCAAACCAGATGATCGATGAAAATGTAGCTAAGAAAATCGCCGAAACTTCTATTGAAGAAGTGGACATCCGTTCCGTACTTACGTGCGAAACAGGACGTGGTGTTTGTGCAAAATGTTATGGTCGTGACTTAGCTCGCGGAACCGTTGTTGAGAAAGGTGAGGCCGTTGGTGTTATCGCTGCTCAATCAATTGGTGAGCCGGGTACACAGCTAACACTTCGTACGTTTCACGTTGGTGGTACGGCTTCTCGTCTTGAGGCAGATTCGCAGCATAAATCCAAATTCGACGGTAAAGTTGAATTTGAAAATGTGCGTGTTGTATCTTATGACGATGGCGAAGAAGAGCATAACATTGTATTGAGTCGCGCAGGCGAGCTTAAGATTGTTAACGATGAAGGTCAGGTTCTAATCAGCTATAACGTACCTTATGGTAGCGAGATGATGGTTGAAGAAGGCGATATGATTCCTAAAGGAGCTCAGCTTTGTAAGTGGGATCCATACAACGCACTGATTTTCTCAGAAATTGACGGTAAAGTTGAGTACAAAGATATTATTGAAGGAGTTACAAGCTCTGAAGATACTGACGCTCAAACAGGTCACCGTGAAAAAGTAATTACAGACTCGAAAGATCGTGCACTTGTTCCAACACTGGTTGTAAAAGGAGCGAAAGATATTATTCGTGAAAGTACACTTCCTGTTGATACTCACGTTGCTGTCGATGATGGCGAAAAAGTATCAGCCGGACAGGTTATCGCTAAGATTCCTAGAGCGGCATCTAAATCTAAAGATATTACAGCGGGTCTTCCTCGTGTAACGGAGCTTTTCGAAGCACGTTCACCAAGTGAGCCGGCAGTTGTTTCTGAGATCGATGGTATAGTAGAAATGGGTGGTCGTAAGCGTGGTTCACAAGAAGTATTTGTGAAATCAAAAGATGGTACTGATGAAAAGAAATATCTGATCTCGTTGAGCAAGCATATCTTGGTTCAAACCAATGATTTTGTGAAAGCAGGGCAGGCATTATCTGACGGAACTATTCCGGCTCAGGACATCCTAAACATTCTCGGACCATATGCTGTACAATCGTACTTAGTGAATGAGATTCAGGAAGTTTATCGTTTACAGGGTGTGAAAATCAATGATAAGCACATTGAGGTTATTGTTAGCACGATGATGCAGAAAGTTGAGATCACCGATCCGGGCGATACGATGTTTCTTGAAGGCGATAAAGTTGATCGTTTCGAAGTAAATACCAGAAATGATGAATTGATTGGTAAGTTTGTTGTAACCGAAGAAGGTGGCAGTGAGCTTAAAAAAGGTAAGATCCTTGATCGTCGTCAGGTAAGAGACATTAACAATGAGCTGATTAAGAGCGATAAAGAAGAGATTCAGACTCGTGAAGCTGAACCGGCAATTTCTCGTCCGATACTATTAGGTATTACGAGAGCAGCACTTTCTACGGAAAGTTGGTTATCAGCGGCTTCTTTCCAGGAAACAACGAAAGTACTTACTCAGGCTTCTATTGAAGCTAAGAAAGACTTCCTGCGTGGACTGAAAGAAAACGTAGTGGTTGGGCATAAAGTACCGGCAGGTACCGGACTTCGTGAGTACAACGACTTAGTAGTTGGACCAACGGAAGATGTAGATGAAAGTGATGCGGAAGTTGCAGAGGTGTTTGAAACTCTGGGTGGAAGCGACGAGGATAAAGCAGAAGCTTAATTCGTTAATACTTTTATCGTAAATAAATTAAAAGCCTCTTTAGAAATGAAGAGGCTTTTTTTTGTTTAAATTTTCGATTTTCTTTTTGGCAGATAACCAAAATGACAATCATCTTGTATTGTCGCTTTTGAATTAGTACTCTAATAATAATGAGAAATTTGACTTCAGATCATACTTACAGTGGGATAATAAAATGGTTCAGCTTAAATAAAAATAAAGCCAATCATTTCTTTGCTCTAGCAGCTTTGCTGGTTACAGCTAGTTCCGTTTTCCAGGATTTTTTGTTTTCCGAAGTCAATAACACCGGATTTTATTTAAGCGAAGTACTCCTTTTTAAGATCTTTTGGATATTTTTTATCCCTTTCTCCTATTTGATTTTTTTTGTACATCGAAAACTCTTTCGTACTCCCATAAAAAAAGGTTATAGAATTCCATTATTGATTCTAACAATAGTCATTGTATTAACTATTCATATCATGGTATCCTCAATTTTGATTTCGTTTTTTGGTAACACATGGTTCGGATTTAGAATAACAGTTTGGCAGTTAGCTACTACTAAGCTTATTGATTACTTAGGGGTAGCTTTTCTGTTCTATATTTTAGCAATGTGGGTGGCAGAATATACCAACCAAACAAGAGAACAAATAAAGAGGAATAAAGAAGAAACTGAAAAGAAGTCAGTCAGTATTATTACCATTCGTGAAGGGAAAAAAGTGATCCCGATTGATATTTCTGAAATTAAATGGATAAAATCAGATAAGCCATACGTAGCCATTCAAACAGAAAAAGGAAAGTACTTACATATTTCTACCTTAAAGAAAATTCTGAACGAAATAGATAATCCAAACTTTGTACGAATACATCGCTCGACTATTGTTAATATTTCGAAAATTGAAAAGCTTGTATCTAGGTTGAACGGAGATTATGATGTATTGATGAAATGTGGCAGAGAACTTCGCCTGAGCCGTAACTATAAGACTAATCTTGAAGCTCGGTTTTTTTGATTCACATCTTAGCATAGAAAATACACGTCTTAGGTTATTTGGGTTTGCGGCGGTTGTTTTGTTGGCGATTATGTTTGCGAACCCCAACAAATCATATCCAAATGAGACTGTATTTTATAACCTTGTTTATTCTTAACTATGGAGTTGCATGTGCGCAATCACAATCTTCAAATAAAGTAGGAGGACCCTGTGAAGGTTGTGAAGTCGCTTTAGATTATGGGGATAGAAACTTGTCTCCGGTAGATACTTTACCCGGCTTTGATACCCTTAATCCTAAAATGAAAATTAAAGGAACAGTTTTTGAAAATGACGGAAAAACCCCTGCCAAGGATGTGATAATCTATATTTATCAAACCAATAGAAAAGGAGTTTATGAAAAAACAGGAGATGAGACAGGCTTTGCCAGCTACCATGGAATATATCGGGGCTGGGTTAAAACAAATGAACAAGGTCGCTATACTTTTTACACATTTCGCCCAGCGCCGTATCCGGGAAGAAGCGAACCTGCCCATGTTCATTTCACCATTAAAGAGCCGGATAAAAACGAATACTATATAGATGCTATTCAATTTGAAGATGATCCATTATTAACTAAAAGAGAAAGACAGAAGAAGAACCCACGAGGGGGATCAGGCGTTATCGGGTTAACGAAAGAAGGTGACTTATTGATAGCTGAACGGGATATAATTCTAGGTTTAAATATTCCAAACTATGAATAAGGCATTAGTATCCACAATTTTAATAGCAGGATTTCTCTTTCATGTAAGAACTTCTAAAGCACAGGAAATTGAGCAAATATCCATAGACATCAACCAATCAGAAGTGCATTGGAAGGGTACCAAGATGCGAGGAATGGGCAAACACGAAGGCATAGTCGAAATCAAAAGCGGTTATTTTGAGACGAAAGATGGCAGGCTATATGGAGGGGAAATAATTCTGGACATGAATACTATTATGGTAACTGATATACCGGAACATGAACCTGTACCAAGAAGGAGATTAAATAATCATCTTAAAAGCGATGATTTTTTTGGAGTAGAAGAATATCCTGAGGCAGAATTTCTGATCACAAAGATCATCAAACAAAATAATCAAACAGCCACTGCAGAAGGGGAACTTACTATAAGAGATGTGACAAGGAAAATTACTGTTTCTTTGGAAGTGACTAAGAAAAATTCTCAGATTACAAGCATTTCATCAAGATTTAGGTTCGACAGATTTAACTGGAATATAGGGTATACAGGTAGTTGGGCAGACAGAACTTTTGTTGATAAAGAAATCGAGATGAGAATAATGTTAAAAGCTGAGATTTAGAATCGAGATTGTTCAGTAATTTACTGCCAAACCATTTTCCCAATTTTATCAGAACCAGCCAACCAGGCAAATTTTCCATCTTCGATAAAGCGAATAGTGTAAAAAGATTCTTCGCTAATTTTTCTCCAACTTTGTCCGCCATCTTTAGAATAGGAAACGCCGGGAATTCCAACTGCTATCAGTTCCATTCCATTTGTACCCGGAACATATCTGACAGAAGAACGATAGGAAGGATCTTCTCCATCAGCTATGAGCGTCCAGGTTTGGCCACCGTCAGAAGTAATGGCTTTATTCCCGGTATTCTTCGATTTCTCATTCCAATCCCCACCAATAATTATTCCATTTTGAGTATCATAAAAGTGACTCGAAAAAATCCCGGTCATTTGCCCACCCTGAACAATGGGAGTGTTATATGCTCTCCAGGTTTCTCCCCTGTTTGCACTGTGAAAAACCCGCGCTCTTGTGCCACCGGATACCAACCAAACGTTGTCTTCAACAATGTTCACATTAGAGTTGCTGGCTGCAAAACCTGCTTCACCATTTACAATAATGGGAAGATCATCACAGGAAACTTTAGCCCAGTTGTCGCCACTATTTTTTGTAATAAGAACAGATAGGCATTCCTCAATAGGGTCACCAACTGCGACACCAAAACCATTTTTAGAAATAGTCATGGCATTATAAAAAGCTCCTGGATCATTTTCTTTATAAACTAATTCCCAACTTTGTCCTTGATCTGAACTCTTATATAACAATGCAGGGGATGCAATACTGAGAATGAATACTGCACTATCTGTTACTGCTATGGATCGAAACTCGGGTTTAAGCGTGTCGTATCTGATGCTGTCAATAATCCAGGATTTACCTGCGTTTTCGGTATAGCCTACTTTTCCATTTGATCCGGCAAACCACATAGTATTTTCATCGATGGTTTCTATAGCGCGAATGCTGATTCCGTCCAATTCAAAAGAAGTGAATTGGAAGGTTGTTTCTTTAGGTTTTGAACAAGATAAAAGCAGAACGGATAGAAAAGTTAGTGTAAAAAGAGATTTCATAATGAGATTTTAATTATCACAAACGATATCAGAATAAAGGGTTTTATTCAAGTGCTTAACAAGAAGAGTGGAATAAAGAATAGGCTCTTTACTGTAGGCGTTAGATAGTTCGTTGACGGTTTTGGTGAAATTTTATTCACTCGACCATTAGAATGGTGAGCGGGAAAATGAATACAAACATTCCATGAGCCCAAAGGGCGAATAAATCCGTTCAGGATAGGTTTAGTAATATTCTTGATTAGAACGTAGACCTTCGGATTTATTCGGTGGAATGCTTGATGAATCCGCGAAGCATTCGCAGTCGGGAGTTTTTGGTTCTTTTGTCGGTACAAAAGAATAGGAAAGATGCTAACTACCAATGATAGAAGTAAAATTTCCTATCGCAATGAAAGTGTATTGCTCGCATGTTGAATTTCAAACCAAATCAGTAGCCTTAAGAAGATAATTTCAATACCCATTGTATCAGCCATTACATAAGATCCCGATCCGCCAACTGGCGGACGGGATTGCAGATGTCATCTAATTCGATGACAGTTTAGTAGTGGTAATCTAGAAAAATTCGCCCTTAGTATTTAAGACGGAGAAGAGAGCGTGATCCGAATGCGTCTGCGAAGTAGGAATAATCCTTTCGGGTGAAGAGTGTACTAATTTTTTCAGAATGCACGAAGACCTTTAGGATTATTCAGCGCAGGATTAGTGAACCCGTCTTAAATACTTCGGCTTGATCTTTTGCTACTTTTGTATCAAGACAAAAGTAGGTGCCCTTATGCGAAGTGAAACCACTATATAAGATTCAGCTCCCTGACTTTGGTACTTTTGTACCCTGTCCTCCGGCAGGCAGGCGACAGAAGTACCAAAAACTCCCGACAAAAATTATTGGTGCGAACTCCATTACATCGACTTAATCATTACAAAAGGTCTTCTTACGTATGATGCACATTAACGTACCTGCCTGAGTGTAATGATTGCTCATGCGGAGCCGTCGATTTCATTACGTTCTTTCCTCGCCAATAATTCTAAAGGTCTGTGTATTTGGAAGCTTTTTCTGAAATCATCAGGATTATAAACAAGACAATTTTTGTAAATGAATTACCTAACATCTTCAAGGATGACCCTGATGTGATTATTGAGATGATTCAGTGAATTTCCGTCAACGAATTACCTAACATCTACAAGGATGGCTGCTTCTAATTTATCAATGAAAGGACTTTCCATTCTTAACGTGATTCAGCAAAATTTGAGCCGGTTTAAATCTAGGTCCGAATTTATCGGTAAAGGCATTGAGTTTTTCAACAATCTTGTCTGCTCCAATTTGATCAATATATCTGAATGGGCCGCCTAAAAATGGAGGGAAGCCTAACCCGAGTATAGCACCTAAATCTCCATCTGTAGCAGATTTAAGAATACCTTCTTCAAGGCAATATGCCGCTTCATTGATCATAGTAAGTGCCATTCGGAACTGAGCAGTTTCTGCATCAGGGTTATTGCGGTTTGATCCTCCAAAGTATTGATAGATCTCAGCATTCACTTCTTTCTTTTTGCCATCGTAGGTGTACATTCCTTTTTTATTCTTTCTTCCCATGTATCCTTCGTCGACTAATTCTTGTGCTTTTTCGGAAGATTTAGCTCCTCGTTTATCAAAAAGTGGTTTCATGGTTTCTCCAACATGAGCTCCAACATCAAAGCCAACTTCATCAAGCAGTGCCATTGGTCCAACCGGATACCCGAACCTCTTCATGATCTTATCCAGAAACTCTATGGAAGCACCTTCTTCAAGCAAGAGCAAAGCTTCATTCATAAATGGAGCCAGAATCCGAGTTGTATAAAATCCGGGACCATCATTCACAACGATAACCGTTTTTCCTTGCTTAACTCCAACTTCATAAGCAGTTGCAGTAACCCAATCAGCTGTTTTATCTGTGGTAATGATTTCTAACAAAGGCATTTTCTGAACCGGAGAGAAGTAATGCATACCAATCACATTTTGGGGTCGGGATGACGCTTTTGCAATATCAGAAATCGGCAGGGAGGAAGTATTAGAAGCAAAAATAGTTTTTTCAGTAGTTTTAGATTCCACCTCTTTCAAAATTTTGTGCTTCAGATCCAGATCTTCAAAAACGGCCTCAATAACAACATCGACGCCACCAAACCCATCATAAGAATCAACCCCGGTAACTCTGCTTGCGGCCTCGTCTCTTTCAAAAGTTGTGATAATTCTTTTCTCGACTTTCTTATTCAGGTCTTCCCAGATAGCTTGTTCACCCTTGGCGGCAGATTCAATATCCTGATCCTTAAGCAATACTGAGTAATTTCCTTTATTTACGCTCACGTCCGCAATTCCTGAACCCATCAATCCTGCGCCAAGCACTCCAATTTTATTCACCGGTTTTACCAAATCTTTGTGAGGATTTTTCTTGGCATTGGTCATTCCAAAAAACAAATTCACTAACGCCCGGGATTCTTTGGTAGCTCCTAATTCTCCAAAGAGTTTGGCTTCGTTCAAAAGTCCTTTTTCTTTGCCTTTTTTATAGCCGAATTCAACCGCTTCAAGAATTTTCTCAGGTGCGGGATAATTTCCTTTTGTCTGAGCTAAAGTTTGTTTGAGAGCCTGAGAAAAAACGATTTTTCTACCTAAGGCATTTCCTTCAATCATCTTTTCCATGGATGATCTTTTATCATCTCTTTCGAACTTATTGGCAACGATTTTGTGCACAGCTTTTATAGCGGCTTCTTCCAATGCATCTTTATGAACCAGTTCATCCACCAAACCCATTTTATAAGCCGGACGAGCAAAAATATTTTTCCCGGTCAGCATGTAGTTCAATGATTTTTGGATTCCTATCAATCGGGGTAGGCGTTGAGTTCCTCCCGTTCCGGGAAGTATTCCGAGCTTCACTTCCGGTAATGCCATCACGGTTTTGGAATGATTCGAAGCAATTCGATACTGACAAGCCAACGAGAGCTCTAAACCGCCTCCCATGCAACTTCCGTGAATTGCTACTATTATTGGTTTTGAAGAGCTCTCCACCCGATTAAGGATTTTATGTCCGTCCAGACTCAGTTGCTCAATTTCTTGAGCAGTATCACGGGCTTTAAACATTTCGATATCAGCTCCGGCTATAAAGTTATTGTCTTTTCCGCTGATAAGAACGGCCCCTTTAAGAGAAGGATCGGAATCCAGCGTGTCCAGAAAATCCGAAAACTGATCCATCATCTCTTCATTCAACGTATTAACTTTTTCTCCGGGTTGATCCAGAGTAATGATCGCGACGTTTTCTTTTTGTGTGATGTTTAAGTAGCTCATATTCAATATTAGTTTCGTTTCTGATTCTCCCCTTGATCTGAG
>Ga0189291_100366_pt1 | contig 18284 bp, 20 predicted proteins | sample UW1redminimetaG_FD_130331 | JGI IMG/M metagenome (GOLD analysis project Ga0189291, IMG submission 130331) | Marine microbial communities from the Costa Rica Dome - UW179B-red mini metaG | ecosystem: Environmental > Aquatic > Marine > Oceanic > Photic zone | place: Costa Rica: the Eastern Pacific... | reverse complement strand
GCAACGACAGGGCGGGCCGGATTCCCCAGGCCTTTTTCCAGCGCCGTCAGCTCGGCCTGCATGGTGCGGCCGGCATAGGCCGGCAGCAGGTGGGCCAGACCCTCGGTCGAGCCGTGGGCACGGTGGGCGGCGGAGAAGGCATCGTTGACAAAGATGTCGCCGTTTGCGGCCAGCGCCTTGGCGAATGCCGGATCGTTCTTTTCCTCACCGGCATGAAACCGGGTGTTTTCCAGCAGCAGCACGTCACCATCGACCATGGCGTCGACAGCCTTCTTGGCCGGCTCGCCGATGCAGTCGGCGGCGAAATGGACCCGATGATCGAGGACGCTTTCGACGACACCGGCGATCGGGTCGAGCGACATCGAAGCCACGGCTTCGCCCTTGGGGCGGCCGAAATGCGCCAGCAGGATCACCCGCGCGCCCTTGCCGGACAATTCCATGATGGTCGGGGCGACCCGCTCGATGCGGGTGGTGTCGGTGACCTTGCCATCCTTGACAGGCACGTTGAGGTCGACGCGCAGGAGAACGCGTTTGCCGGCAATGTCGGTGAGATCATCAAGGGTCTTGAATGCGGTCATGGTGTCTTCTCCCGTCAAAGGACTCGTTCGAATAGGTCTGGATAGTCGATAACAAATCCGTCGTCATCGACTGGCAGTTCGGAGGTGAATGGACGGTCAGCGGCTTCGTAGCGATATTTCCGTCCGGGATCGATGCAGGTGTAGAGCTGGCCGTCGGGGCGTGGCTCGAATGTCGCGAACGGCAGATAGAGTACGCGCAGCCGGATGGTTCCATCAGAGGGCGCCAGACCCAAGCGGCGGATCGGCAACGTGTTGGAGAACGGTGTTCCGGTAAAATCAATGTCGATGCAACCGTCAAATTGCGGTTGCGGCGTTCCATCGGCAAGCCGCCAGTGGCCTTCTCCATCCGACGACATCTCAAGGCGCTCGCCGGAGGTTGCTGTGATCTTGAAGGCGCGGACGCACCAGTTCGGGTCACACTCAATCCGGTAGCGAATGCCGTAAGGTTTGCTGCCCTCGTCGCCGATCAGCACGCTGTCGGCGCGAATGGAGGAGCCGGTTGTGCGAACGGTGAGATGTTCCAGCCCCTCTCCCTCGACGGGACGCCAGCGAACCGTTTTGAGGGAAAGGGGCCTGAACATGGCCTAGATCAGCTTCGCCATGGCGATGGCCGTGTCGGCCATCCGGTTGGAGAAGCCCCACTCGTTGTCATACCAGGTCAGGATCGAGCACAACGTGCCGTCCATCACCTTGGTCTGGTCGGTGTGGAAGATCGAGGAGTGCGGGTCATGGTTGAAATCAACGGAAACTAGCTTCTCGTCGGTGTAGCCGAGGATGCCCTTGAGCGGGCCTTCCTTCGCGGCGGCACGGATCAGGTTGTTGATCTCGTCAACCGAGGTGGCGCGCTTGGCGATGAACTTGAGATCGACCACCGAGACGTTCGGGGTCGGCACGCGCATGGCAAAACCGTCAAGCTTGCCGTTGAGCTCTGGCAGGACCAGGCCGACAGCCTTGGCAGCGCCGGTCGAGGTCGGGATCATCGACATGGCTGCAGCGCGGCCGCGGTAGAGATCCTTGTGCATGGTGTCGAGCGTCGGCTGGTCACCGGTGTAGGAGTGGATCGTCGTCATCATGCCCTTCTCGATGCCGATGGCATCGTTGAGGACCTTGGCCACCGGCGACAGGCAGTTGGTGGTGCAAGACGCGTTGGAGACGACGAGATCATCCTTGGTCAGGACGTCGTGGTTGACGCCGTAAACGACGGTCTTGTCGGCACCAGTTGCGGGTGCGGAAACCAGAACGCGCTTGGCGCCGGCTTCAAGGTGCAGCGCAGCCTGGTCACGCGCGGTGAAGATGCCGGTGCATTCCATCACGATGTCGATGCCGAGTTCGCCCCAGGGCAGGTTCTTCGGATCGCGCTCGGCGAACACCTTGAAGCTTTCGGAACCGACCGAGATGGTGTCGCCGTTGACGGAGACCTCATGTGGGAAACGGCCATGGACCGAATCGTAACGCATCAGGTGCGCGTTGGTCTCGACCGGGCCGAGATCGTTGATCGCGACGATGTCGATATCCGTGCGGCCGGATTCGAAAATCGCGCGAACCACGTTGCGGCCGATCCGGCCAAATCCGTTAATGGCAATCCTGGTCTTCATACTATTCCTCCGTCCTGGGTCTGAGGGGCCTGTGTCCGTGAAGGATCAGGCTTCGTCACTTAAGCGGGCTTCGGCCGCGGCAACAGCAGCCGCGGCGGTAATGCCGAAATGCTCGTAGAGTTCCTTGTACGGCGCGGATGCACCGAACCCGGTCATGCCGATGAACAGGCCGTCAGCACCGATAAACCGGTCCCATCCCTGACGGATGCCTGCCTCGATCGCTATCTTGACCTTGGAATCTCCGATAACCGCCTTTTTATACTCCATGCTCTGCTCTTCGAACAACTCGAAGCAGGGCACTGAAACCACGCGAGTGGTGTGGCCATTCGTCTCAAGTATCTGGCGAGCCTCGAGCGCAATCTCGATTTCCGAGCCGGAGGCAAAGATGGTGACGTCCGCATCACTTGCCGAAACCAGATCGTAGGCGCCGTAGGCACAGAGGTTTTCCTCGGTGTAATCGGTGCGCACCATCGGCAGGTTCTGGCGGGTCAGGGCGATGCCGCTGGGGCGTTTGCCGGATTCGAGTGCAATCTGCCAGCATTCGGCGGTTTCGACCGCATCAGCCGGGCGGAACATCAGAAGATTGGGGATCGCCCGGAGAGCGGCCATGTGCTCGACCGGCTGGTGGGTCGGGCCGTCTTCGCCAAGACCGATGGAATCATGGGTCAGGACATGGATGACGCGGATGCCCATAAGTGCTGCGAGGCGGATCGAAGGCCGGCAATAGTCCGAGAAGATCAGGAAGCCGCCGGAATAGGGGATCAGGCCGCCATGCAGGGCAATGCCGTTCATGATCGCGGCCATGCCGTGCTCACGAATGCCGTAGTGAATGAAACGTCCCGAGAAATCGTCCGGGGTGATCGCCTTGGTCTGGCTGGTGCGGGTGTTGTTGGAGCCGGTCAGGTCGGCGGATCCGCCAATGGTCTCGGGAACCACGCCATTGATGACTTCAAGCGCCATCTCCGATGCCTTGCGGGTGGCGACCGTCGGCAGGTCCTCGGCCAGCTTCTGCTTGTAGGCGGTGATGGCCGGCTGCAGTTCGCCAGGCAATTCACCGCTCATCCGGCGCTCAAAGGCGATGCGCATGTCGCTGTCGGTGTCAGCCAGACGGGCTTCCCAGGCTTTCCGGTCCTTGACCGATCTCAGCCCGGCGAGGCGCCAGACATCGAGAATGTCGGATGGCACGACAAAAGGCTCTTCTTCCCAGCCGAGTGCCTTGCGTGTGCCGGCAATTTCCTTTTCGCCCAGCGGTGAGCCATGGGCGCCGCTGGTTCCGGCCTTGTTGGGCGCGCCAAAACCGATCACGGTCTTTGCGGCGATCAGGGTCGGCTTGTCGGATTTCTGAGCGGTCTCGATGGCCTGCGCAATGGCGTCGGGATCGTGGCCGTCGATATCGAGCGTGTTCCAGCCCGATGCCGCAAAACGGGCAAGCTGGTCGGTCGAATCGGTCAGTGAAACCGGACCGTCGATGGAAATCGAGTTGTTGTCCCAGAAGACGATGAGCTTGTTGAGCTTGAGGTGGCCGGCCAGCGAAATCGCTTCCTGGCTTATGCCCTCCATCAGGCAGCCGTCGCCGGCAAGCGCATAGGTGTAGTGTTCGACCAGATCGGAGCCGAACTCGGTTGCGAGCTTGCGCTCTGCAATGGCCATGCCGACGGCATTGCCGATGCCCTGGCCGAGCGGGCCGGTGGTGGTCTCGATGCCGGCCGCGTGGCCATATTCCGGGTGACCGGCAGTGGGCGAGCCCAACTGGCGGAAATTCTTGATGTCGTCGAGCGAGATGTCGTCATATCCGAGCAGATAGAGCAGCGAGTAGATCAGCATCGAACCGTGACCTGCAGACAGCACGAAGCGGTCGCGGTCGGGCCAGTCCGGCTTTTTCGGATCGAAGGTCAGATAGCGCGAAAAAAGCACCGTGGCGATATCGGCAGCGCCCATTGGCAAGCCGGGATGCCCGGATTTGGCTTTCTCTACAGCATCAATGGACAGAAACCGGATTGCATTCGCCATCCGGTCGTGTTTTTCGCGTGAAATCATGGTGGTTCCGCCTAATCGCGTTCATGTCAGGTCCGGGTGTTGTTGAGCCCGGATCGAAGGCCGCGCACACATAGCAGTTGCTTCGCGGGAGTCAACAAATGCCTTGGCTGCAAACGTCTGGGGATGCGAAATGCGGTTTTGTTGACGCCCCGTTCGGCTAATGGGTAAACTGGCGCCCACAAGTGTCCGGAATTCAAGCGATTCGGCTTGTAATCCAGATTCAGGGAAGCTGACGATGCCGGCTGAAAAAACAGTGAAATCCGCACTTGAGGCATTGAACAAAGCCTTGAATCAGCTTGATAATGAAGTCGACCGGCAAGTCGAGACAAGCCGCAACTCGTCCGAGGCCGCGGCGGAATTCGACCGGATGATCGAGGATCGCTCGCGGATTGCGCAGGAACTCGATCAGTCACAGGACAGGGCAAACCGTCTGGAAGAAGCCAACCGCGAGGTTTCGCGCCGGCTGGTGACGGCCATGGAAACCATAAGGGCGGTTCTCGACCGCTGAATTATTGTATTGATGAAATCGCATCGGCCTTCGATTGTTCAAGGTAGTGCACAGCAGGACATGTTGAATGGCTCAGGTCACGGTTACCATTGACAGCAAGACCTACCGAATGGCCTGCGAAGAGGGCCAGGAAGAGCACCTGAGCGAACTGGCCGGCCGGTTTGACCGTTATGTGGGGCATCTGAAAAGCCAGTTCGGTGAAATCGGCGATTTGCGGATCACGGTGATGGCCGGGATCATGGTCATGGACGAGCTGCATGAGCTGCAACGCCGGATGCGCGGGCTGGAAGCCGAAGTCGAAACCCTGAAAAAGACCCGCGACACTGCACTGACCAAGGTCGACAAGACCGATCACGACCTGGCCGAGGCGTTGTCCGAGGTTACGGGCAAGATCGAGATGATTGCCGGCAAGCTCTCGGGCAAGGGATAATTGCTCAAGCCGAACCGGATTCCCGTTCACGTCAACGAACGAAAATGCTGTCCGCAAATTTGCCGATTGGCGGAAGTCATTTGATGACCTATATAGCAGAAGCGATCTGCGCCTCTCGACAGGATACACAATCCCCGGGGCCTTAATTGATCCTAAGGGAGCTGTCCCTGACCGGACCCGTGGGTCCGGACATATGGCGCCCACCTACGTTGTAGGTTCCCGGGATCGAAAAAATCCATCGGTTGCCGTGGGTCGCACATTATCCCGCATGTTTTCCATACCGATCGGATTGGGCCCGGTACCTGCCGGTTACTCGATCAGGCCCATTTTCAGGGCGCGCGCCACCGCCTCGATTGTCGTGGCTGCCAGGAGCTTCCTGCGGGCGGAAGCAAGGTGTTTGCTGATTGTTTCCTGGTCATCGCCAAACTGCTCGGCAAGCGTGTCGGGGGATTCTCCTCTCGCCACCGATTGGAGGCAGGACCGCTCGGCATGGGTCAATCGTTCCGTGGAGTTTGTCATAAACGCCCGCAATCGTACTTGGTGAGAAAACTTGTCGATGATTTTTATTATGTGGCCCGTCTTATGTGGCCACGCTTGCCGGCGGCAATTGAAAACCCGAGGCGTCGTCTACAAACCGTAACCTGTGTGTTGAAATGAGACGGTCTGCCCAGCTGATGCTGCATCAGGGCTGAAAACATTGACGGGAGCCGGTCATCGGCATTACGCCGCTTTGATGAAAACCCATGACGGAGGGGCAGATGGACAACAAGGCAAGCGTTCGCTCGGCGATGTTGGCTCGGCGGGACGCGCTGGCCCCGGATCGCCGCATCGAGATGTGCCTGGCGATGGCGGAGGCTGCGGAAGCGCTGGAATTCGACCCGGGGACGGTGATCGCAGGCTATCTGCCGATTCGTTCGGAACCGGATCTCAGGCCGCTGCTTGCGCGGTTGCGCGAGCGCGGCGCGCGGCTTTGCCTGCCGGTGGTGCTCGACAGGCAGACCATCGTGTTCCGTGATTTCGTCCGCGGTGCGGATCTTACCAATACCGGGTTCGGAACATCGGGCCCGGGACCGGAGGCCGAGGTGCTTGATCCGGCGATCCTGATGATGCCGCTGTCGGCGTTCGATGCCGCGGGCAATCGGCTGGGCTATGGCGCGGGACATTATGACCGGGCGATTGCGCGGCTCCGCGGCAAGGGCCAGTCACCCTTGTTGATCGGCACAGCATTTTCACTCCAGGAAACCGATACGCTGCCGGTCGAGGAACATGACGAGCCGCTCGACATGATCCTGACGGAGCGAGGCTTGCGCTCGCTTTCGCAAGCTATATAGAGAGCCGATGCGCCTGTTGTTTCTTGGAGATCTGGTCGGACGATCCGGCCGTACCGCGGTCTGGAACCGCCTTCCCGGCCTGATCCGCGATTTGAAGCTGGATTTTGTCGTCGTCAATGGCGAGAACGCCGCCGGCGGTTTCGGGATCACCGAAGATATCTTTCTCGAGACGCTCAATGCCGGCGCCGATGTGGTGACCACCGGCAATCATGTCTGGGATCAGCGCGAGGCGCTGGTTTATGCCGACCGGCAGGACAGGTTCCTGAGACCGGCCAACTACCCCTCAGGCACGCCGGGGCGCGGCTCGAACCTCTATATTGCGCGCAACGGCGCCCGGGTTCTGGTGGCCAACATCATGGGGCGGGTGTTCATGCATCCCGATCTCGATGATCCGTTTTCCGCCGGCGAGGCGATCCTATCGGCTTGTCCGCTGGGGGAGCAGGCGGATGCGGTGGTGTTTGATTTCCATGCCGAAGCCACCAGCGAGAAGCTCTGCTTTGCGCATTTCGTCGATGGCCGGGCAAGTTTCGTGGTGGGCACCCACACCCATGTGCCGACCGCTGACGCGCAGATCCTGAATGGGGGTACCGCCTATATGTCCGACGCCGGCATGTGCGGCGATTACGATTCCTCCATCGGCATGGACAAGGAAGAGCCGGTCAACAGGTTCGTGTCCAAAATTCCAAAGGGCCGTTTTGAGGCTGCTGCGGGACCGGCGACGATCTGCGGTGTCGCGGTCGAGATTTCCGACCGCACCGGGCTGGCCGAAAAAATCGCGCCGTTGCGGATCGGGCCGAGGCTGGCCGAAGCCTATCCCCATTTCTGGAGCTGATCCGGCAGGGCCGGGCGGCGGATATTCTACAGCTCCTGCTGCTTGCCCTTGATCAGAGGCCGCTTGGCGTCCGGATCGGGCGGCAACATGCCGCGTTCCTTGAGCCAGGGATGAATAGTGACGGCGCGCGACAGTGCGGCAATGGCGACTTCCGGCCGCCCCATCCGCATCAGCACATGGTACATGCCCGACCAGGCGGCGAAATGATCGGGGTCGAGTTCGACGGCCATCTCCAGATCCGACAATGCCCCGTCGATATTGTCACGCAGGAAGCGGGCAAAGGCGCGCTGGTTCCAGCCTTCGGCGTAGGAGGGGGCATCGCGGACGGCGATATCGAAGGCCAATTCGGCGGCTTCGAAATCATAGCTCTCGCGCCGCTCCATGCCGTGGTCGATGGCTTCGCGTACCTCAAGTGTGGGCGCCTGATCGAGCCACCAGTGCCAGATGGCATTTTCGGCTGCACGCCCCTCGCTCTCGGATTTGGCCGTCTTCAAGGCCTCAAACAGCCTTTCGCGCTGGCTTGCGGTATCGGCAAGCAGCCCGGTTGGTAGCGCCGTGATGCAGGCGACTGTTGCAGCGAAGGTGAGCAAGCCGCGGCGCTTCATGGTCAAATTCCGTTCAGGATCAGGATTGTCGGCCGTCGCGGCAATGTGCGTGCCGAAACGGTGAAACTGTCATCATTGACGAAGTCGGTCAGGAACTTGTCGCCCATCATCTCGATGAAACTCGACAGCGGTGCGCCGCGGCGGTGCATCGGCAAGAGGATCGAGGATTGCAGCCGCTGGGCAATGCCGGTCATCGCCGTATGGCTCAGCGTCAGGCCACCATCGACCGGCACCATGACGATGTCGAGGCGGCCGATCTGGGCGAAATGCCGGTCCTCCAGCGGATGATGCAGATGGCCGAGATGGCCGATGCACAGATCGGCGACCTCGAAGATGAAGATCGAGTTGCCGTCGGGCTCCATGGTGCCGAAATTGCGGATGTCTGTGGTGACGTTGCGGATATAGACATCCTCGACGACCACGTCATGGTCGGCAGGTGTCTGGTCGAAATTCCAGCCGCGCAGGACATGGCCGATCCGCTCATCAGGCGCCAGCGTGAAATGCGAGGTGTGTGCCTTGTTCATGGTGACGACGTCGGGGATCGCCACACGGCCGGCCCAGCCGTTGAAATCGGTGGCGATGGTCACCCCGGCAGGCGTGGTGATGACGTAGGTGGAATGGCCGGCGAACATGATCTCGACGGTGTCTGTTCCAGTCGCGGCGGCACGGGGCAGCAGGTCGAGATCGTCGGGCGTCAGATTGGCGTAGGTGACACCGGGAAGCGTTTGCGCCACGGCCAGGCATTGGCTGAACGGGCGCCGGCTTTCCTGGGCGTTGCCGGGAGACGCGAAAATCAAGGCTGCAACAACAAGGACAAAGGCGTTTGGACGGCGCATGGCAGGCTCCGTGAACGAGGTCTTGCCAATACAAGTGTAGAGCGACTTTGCCCGAGGTAAAGAGGCTGTCCTATTCTGCCGGTTTTCCGCCTGTCCCGGATGCCCCGGTCATCTCCCGCCAGCGGGCCTGCAAGGCCTGATAGTTGTCGGGCGGCTGGGTGTCGTAGCTCAGTTCATCTTCGCCGATGGCGACAAAGGGTTGCCTTGAGCGTGACCAGATATGCCCGGCCGGAACCAGCCAGGAGGTATCATCCAGTGTGCCGGCCTTGATGTTGATTTCGGGCGACCCGGGCGTGCCGTGCCAGATGCGCACGCCGCAATCGGGGCAGAACCAGCCTTCGCGCTCTTTGCCGGATTCACTCATCCTGCTGATGCAGCGCAGCCCGGGACTGACAACCATGTGCTCGCGCTTGAAACGCAGGCTTTCGCCGAAGGCCGACGAGGTGTGGCGCTGGCATTCGGTGCAATGACACAGATAGAACACCAGCGGCGGCGCCAGCATTTTGTAGCGGATCCGGCCGCATTGGCATCCGCCTGTCAGAGGTAGAGCTGGAACGATGGTTTTTCGCATGGCTTGAACCTTCTGGACGAAACGCGGGAAGGACCTTATAACGCGCCAATCCAGATTCCAGAGCAAAGAACAGAGGCATTATGGCCGGCCATTCACAATTTAAAAACATCATGCACCGCAAGGGACGGCAGGACGCCGTCCGTTCCAAGATGTTCTCCAAGCTCGGGCGCGAAATCACCGTTGCCGCCAAGATGGGGGCGCCCGATCCGGCGATGAACCCGCGGCTCCGGCTGGCGATCCAGAATGCCAAGGCGCAGTCGATGCCCAAGGACAACATTCAGCGTGCCGTCAACAAGGCAACCGGCGGCGACAGCGAGAACTACGAGGAAGTGCGCTACGAGGGCTATGGCCCGGGCGGCGTCGCCGTTATCGTCGAGGCGCTGACCGACAACCGCAACCGCACCGCTTCAAGCGTGCGTGCGGCGTTCACCAAATCAGGCGGCGCCCTGGGCGAAACCGGTTCGGTGGGTTTCATGTTCTCGCGGGTTGGCGAAATCACCTATCCGCCTGAAGCAGGCGATGCGGACGCGATGATGGAAGCGGCGATCATGGCGGGCGCCGAGGACGTGACCAGCAGCGAAGATGAACACACGATCATCTGCGCCTTCGAGGATATCGGCCAGGTATCGACAGCGCTGGAAGAAGCGCTCGGCGAAGCCAATTCGGTCAAGGCCGTCTGGAAGCCGCAGACGACGGCGCCGGTCGACGAGGACAAGGCCGAATCGGTGCTCAAGCTGATTGCGACGCTGGACGATGATGACGACGTGCAGAACGTCTACGCCAATTTCGAGGTGTCGGACGAGGTCATGGCCAAGCTGTCGGCCTGACCAGACTTGCCGATGCAAAGTATCTGAACCGCCGGTGCCAAAGCGCCGGCGGTTTTTTCATGCGTCAGAGGGATGCGCGCATCTTGCCGAACAGATCGACCGACTTGAGCCGCGCCTCGACGGAATGGATCGGCATAGAAATCATGATTTCATCGGCCTTGGTGGCGTCGATGAAGTCGCGCATCTTGGCCGTCGCTGTTTCCGGACCGCCGACGATCGCATAGCGCAGGGTGTGCTCGACCGCGATCTTTTCCATGTCGTTCCAAAAACCGTCCATGGTGTCGATCGGCTTCGGCATCTTGCCGCGGGCATTGCGGCGCATGTTGACGAAGGTCTGCTGAAGCGTGGTGAACAGGTAGGCGGCTTCGGCATCCGTGTCGGCCATCACCCCCATGGCCGCGGCCATGACATAGGGTGCATCAAGCTGCGCGGACGGGGTGAACTTGCTCCGGTAGATATCGAGCGCCTCGTGCAGCATGTCGGGGGCGAAATGCGAGGCGAAGGCATAGGGCAGCCCCAGGGCGGCGGCCAGATGGGCGCTGTAGATGCTCGAGCCGAGGATCCAGAGCGGCACGTGCGAGCCGGCGCCCGGCACGGCGAGCAGCATATTTTCATGAGGGTCGCCCAGGTAATACTGCAGTTCGACGATGTCATCGGGGAAACTGTTGGCGCCGGTCTCCAGATTCCGCCGCAGGGCGCGAGCAGTGTTCATGTCGGTTCCCGGTGCACGGCCAAGGCCAAGATCGACCCGGCCCGGGAACAGGGCTTCCAGGGTCCCGAACTGTTCGGCAATCACCAGCGGCGCGTGATTGGGCAGCATGATGCCGCCCGAGCCGATGCGGATGGTGCTGGTGGCATGGCCGGCCTCGGCGATGACCAGCGCGGTGGCGGCACTTGCGATGCCCTTCATGCCGTGATGTTCGGCCAGCCAGAACCGGGTGAACCCGGCGTCTTCGGCCTGCTTGGCCATCAGCCGGGTGCTGGCAAGGGCGTCGCTCGCGGTGCCGCCTTCGACGATGGGGCAGAGATCGAGAATTGAAAAGGCGGTCATGGAAGGTCTTTCAGAAATGGAATTGGTCAGTGCTTCGCTTGAGTTGACCCAATGTAGTGAGCCATCGGCGGAAAGCAAAAACAGATTGCGGCAAGCGGCGTTTGTTTTTGTTTTGTTCACATTTCGGTGGAATGGTCTGGCGCGTGGGGATAGGGTTTTTTCATGACAGAAGCGATTCGGATTATCGGGATTGATCCCGGGCTCAGGAATACAGGCTGGGGTGTGGTCGACAGCCTGGGGAATTCCCTGCGCTTTGTCGCTTCGGGAACGGTCAAATCCGACAACAAGCTTGATCTCGCCTCACGGCTGAACCAGCTCTATTCGGGGCTGGAGACCGTGCTGCATGAATTCCAACCATTCGAGGCAGCCGTCGAGAATACCTTCGTCAACAAGGACGCCACGGCGACACTGAAGCTGGGGCAGGCGCGCGGCATTGCCATGCTGGCGCCGGCGCGCGCGGGCTTGCGGGTTGGAGAATATGCGCCGAACGCTGTCAAGAAAGCCGTGATCGGGGTCGGGCATGGCGACAAGAAGCAGATCTTCATGATGGTCAAGGTGCTGATGCCGAAAGCAAGTTTTGACAGCGACCATGCGGCGGACGCACTGGCGATTGCGATCTGTCATGCGCATCACCGGACATCGCCGGAATGGCGCATGGCGGCAGAATGAGGATCATCGAATGATTGGCAAGCTCAAAGGCACCATCGAGGAAATCGATGAGGATCATGTGCTCATTGATGTGCACGGGGTCTGCTACGTGGCGTTTTGTTCGGCGCGGACGCTGTCGCGGATAGGGTCGGCCGGCGAGGCGGCGGTCTTGTTCATCGAGACCTATGTGCGGGAAGACCAGCTCAAGCTGTTCGGCTTCCAGACGGCGCTTGAGCGGGAGTGGTTCCGGCTGTTGCAGAGCGTCCAGGGTGTCGGGGCCAAGGTGGCGCTGGCGGTGCTGTCGACGCTGACCTCGGCCGAGCTCGCCAATGCAATTGCGCTTCAGGACAAGGCGACGGTGGCGCGCGCTCCGGGGATCGGCCCGAAAGTGGCGCAGCGCATCGTTGCCGAGTTGAAAAACAAGGCTCCGGCGCTGGCAGGCGATGGCGGCGGTGCAATCGGCCTGAAGCAGGAACTGGGCGAGGGCGTGGCTTCCGCGCCGGTGGCCGATGCGGTCTCGGCGCTCTCCAATCTCGGTTACTCGCGCGATCAGGCCGCCAACGCGGTGGCGGCGGCGATGAAGACGGCCGGAGAGGGCGCGGATTCGGCCAAGCTGATCCGGCTCGGTTTGAAGGAACTGGCGCGGTAGATTCTTGTTTTTTGCCGCTTTTCCAACTAAAGTGAATTTGTTGGAAGGGATGGAATAATGTGGAAAGATGCAGTTTTGTCCGCAAAAGGGCAGGTAACCTTGCCAAAAGAGATAAGGGATGCGTTGGGACTCCAGCCCAACGACAAGATCGTGTTCACAATCGAAGATGGTCGCCTGATCCTGACGCCCAAGAACGTGAACTTTTCGGATCTTGCTGGGTTTCTTGGTTCTCCGCCGAATGGTCCCGCTACTCTGGATGAAATTGAGGATACGATAGCGTCGGCGGCCAGTCAGAGCGCTTCAGAACCGGTCAAGAAGCTCAAGGGACAGGCCGCTTGATCAAGGTTGGCATAGATACAAATGTCCTGCTCAGGCTGTTGGTCGATGACGACCAGGGACAGCGCGATGCCGTTTTGTCCTTTGGTGAAGGGCTCGGCGACAAATACAGCGGCTACATCACCTTGATCAGCCTGGTCGAGATGGATTGGGCGCTACGCAAACAATATGGTTACAGCAAGTTGCAGAGTGCTTCAGCCTTGCAGAAGATTACCCAAATACGTGGCGTCGAGATTCAATCGCCTGATGCAGTGGTCAGGACCATTCATGACGTCGAGAGCGGAAACGGAGATTTTGCCGACGTGCTGATCTCTCATCTGTGTCTGGAAGCGGGCTGCAATCATGTGGTGACGCTGGATCGGAAAGCAGCTGGAAAAATACCTGCAATGGAACTTCTTTCATGAGTGATACCGACCGCATCATTTCCGCCGAAAAACGCGGCGAGGATGTCGATGCGACATTGCGCCCGCAATCGCTGGATGAATTCACCGGTCAGGCCGAGGCGCGGGCCAACCTCAAGGTGTTCATCGAGGCGGCGAAGGGCCGGGCCGAGGCGCTCGACCACGTGCTGTTCGTCGGTCCGCCGGGTCTGGGCAAGACCACGCTGGCGCAGATCATGGCCAAGGAACTGGGGGTGAATTTCCGTTCCACCTCCGGACCGGTGATCGCCAAGGCCGGCGATCTGGCAGCTCTGCTAACCAATCTCGAGGACCGCGACGTGCTGTTCATCGACGAGATCCACCGGCTCAATCCGGCGGTGGAGGAAATCCTCTATCCGGCGATGGAGGATTTTCAGCTCGACTTGATCATCGGCGAGGGACCGGCGGCGCGCTCGGTCAAGATCGACCTGTCGCGGTTCACGCTTGTCGCCGCCACCACCCGGCTGGGGCTGCTGACCACGCCTCTGCGCGACCGGTTCGGCATTCCGGTGCGGCTGCAATTCTACACGGTCGAAGAGCTCGAGCTGATCGTCCGCCGCGGGGCGCGGATCATGGGCCTCGGTATGACCGATGACGGGGCGCAGGAGATTGCCCGCAGGGCGCGCGGCACGCCGCGCATTGCCGGTCGGCTGCTCAGGCGGGTCAGGGATTTCGCCGAGGTTGCCAAGGCCGAAGCGGTGACGCGGGAAATCGCCGACGAGGCGCTCACCCGGCTGTCGGTCGACAGCATCGGGCTGGACCAGCTCGACCGGCGCTATCTCGACATGATCGTGCGCAATTTCGGCGGCGGCCCGGTGGGGATCGAAACCATCGCCGCCGGCCTGTCGGAGCCGCGCGATGCGATCGAGGATATCATCGAGCCCTATCTGATCCAGCAGGGGTTCCTGCAGCGCACGCCACGCGGCCGGGTGCTGACCGCGCGTGCCTGGGGCCATATGGGGCTCAACCCGCCCAAGGATCTGGCAGCCAGCCAGGCCAGCCTGTTCGAAGACGAGTAGGATCCGGGCGGCCGGCTATCAGATCGGCGTTGCAGGCGCTTCAACGCGCGTGTGGCGCGGCCTCCTGGGCCTCAGGGCGCGGGCACCAGCCAGTCCCGGTCGATATCCGCCGGCGACACGCCGCCCGAAAGCCGCAGATTGAGTTCGAAATCCGACAGCAGACCGCGGATCACCTCGCGAACCCCGTCCTCGCCTGCGATCGCCAGCCCGTAGGCATAGGGTCGGCCGATAGCCACGGCCGAGGCGCCGAGCGCCAAGGCCTTGACCATATCGGCCCCGCTTCTCACGCCCGAATCCAGGATCAATGGTATTCGCCCCCCGACCACTTCGGCGATTGCCGGCAGGGCGGCAATGGAGGAGATCGCGCCGTCGACCTGCCGACCGCCATGGTTGGAGACGATCAGCCCGTCGACACCGGCATCGACAGCGCGCGCCGCTTCCGCCGGGTGCAGCACGCCCTTGAGGATGATCGGTAGCCTGGTGTAGCCGCGCAGCCGCTCGACGTGCTCCCAGTTCAGCGTCGGGTTGGTGTAGATCTCGGTGAACAGCTTCACCGCCTTGCGGGCCCGGCCGGAGCGCAGATTGTCGAGCGGCCTGCCGGGGTAGGCCCTGAGCATCTGCCACAGGGTCGCAATCGAATTGAGGTTGACCCGCGGTTTCGGTGTGTCCGGATCATCGCCCATCTCGTCGAGCAGGCGCCGGAACACCGGATCGGAGGTGTATTGCGCGATCCCCTTGCCGCGCAGGAACGGCAGGTAGGCAAGGTCGAGATCCCTGGTCCGCCAGCCCAGCATCTTGGTGTCGAGGGTCAGCACAATGGCGCTGCAGCCGCAGGCTTCGGCGCGCTTCACCAGGCTCTTCACCAAATCCTCCTCGCGCGACCAGTAGAGCTGGAACCAGCGCGGTGCGTCGCCCATGGCCGCGGCCACCTCTTCCATCGGCCGGCTGGCCTGGTTGGAGAAGATCAGTGGCACGCCGTGGCTGGCGGCCGCGCGCCCGACCGCAAGGTCGCTTTCCGGGTGGGCCAGTTCCATCACGCCGAGCGGCGCCAGCAACAAGGGCGCCGGCAGGTCGGTGCCAAAGAGGCGGGTCGAGAGATCGACCCGGCTCACGTCATTGAGCATGCGTGGCCGGATCCGCCAGCGGTCGAAATCATCGGTGTTGGCGGCAACCGTACGGCCTGCTCCGGCGCCGCCGGCGATATAGGCGCAGGCCTCGGGCGAGAGCCGCTGCCGGGCCTCGCGCTCGAGCGCCGCTGTGTCAAACGGGACGTGCGGCCGTTTGCCGCCGACACCGGCAAGGTAGATGGATCGCAGATGGTCGAGTGCCGAGGGCGGTGTGATCATTGTTGGGTCCTCCGGCGTGAAGCCTAATCGAGTCCGCGCCCGCTTCCAACAGGCCGGCTACAAGCGGTCAGCACCCATCGGGGAGGCTGCGGGCAAGCTGCCCGACGGTCCGTGTCAGCAGATCCTGCCCACCGGGCTGCCAGCCAAGCTGCCTGATCTTTTGCGTATCCATTTCCGCGACCGCTGCGGTGTCGGCAGCCTGCGGCAGATCCGGCGCGTCCGGCAAGGTCAGGCTCAAGGGCGTGAGGATACTCCTGGTATCTGCGATGATATCCGACACGTTGAATGCCTGACCGCCGATGCAGCGCGGGTCTGTTTCCAGCATCAGCCGCACCGCCTGGCCGGCATCGCGGCCATGCACCTCGGAGCCGGCGCGGGCCGGGATTGTCTTTCCCGCAAGGTAATCGGCGAAAAGCCCGTCCCACTTGTTCGGGCGGAGATCGCCATAGACACCGGTGAGCCGCAGGTTGGCGGTAACGAAATCAAGACCGTTCAGCTTGGCCAGCGCCTGTTCGCCCAAAAGCTTGATTTCGCCGTAAAGCGTGGCCGGTTGGAGGTCCAGCGTCTCGACAAGCGACGTGCCCGAAGCGACGCCGTCATAGACCGCGCGGCTGGAAAGAAACACGGCGCGCCGGACGCCAGCCTGTCTGGCAGCCTCGAACAGCGCAACCGTGCCGTCGAGATTGCGGCGGCGGAAGGCCTCCGGATCATCGCCTTCCCCGCCGCGGTAACGGCCGGGCAGGTGGTCAAAGGCGGCGTGGACGAAGACATCGACCCCGTCGAACAATCCATCGTGATTGACTCCCGGATGGAGCGTCAGCGGCCGGAAACCCACCGGCGCCGAAAACAGGCCATCGGCCGGCGCTGTGCGCCCGGCAGTCACGACCTCGTAGCCGGAATTCAGCAGGGTCTCGACGATGTAGCGGCCGACCAGGCCGGCTCCGCCGGAAACCAGCGCTTTCATGCGGCAGCAGCTGAGGCTGGGTTGGCGAGCGATGCGATATCCGGGATCGCCTCACCAGTGTAAAAGGCATGCCAGAGATCGATCAGCGGCTTGAGCTCCCCCGATCTCGGGTGATCCTTCTCCCAGGGTTTCTCATACTGGTAATGCAGCACGCCGATCTGCTTCCAGTCCCACAGGTCCGGCAGGTTGAACCAGACATATTGCAGCATGTTGTTGAACACCGGCAGCCCGTGCCAGTCGGGAAAGAAGCTTTCCAGGAAGGTCTGGTCGGTGCGCCTCCAGAACACCTCCGGCTGGTCCAGCCGCTGCATCATCGCGGCGAAGGTCTCGGCCGAGGGACGGGCGACGAAAACGCCGGAATTGAGCCGGTGGAAATCGCCCAGGCTCTCGTAGACATTCGGTGCCGCTGAAAACTCGGGATAGCCAAACAGCTTGTCGATGTTGCGCAGCACCAGCGCATCGGCGTCGATGAAGACGCAAGTCTCGTACTCGGTCAGTTGCCAGAGCCGGAGCTTGCAGAAATTATCGAGCGGCGAGTGAAAGGCCGGCTTGCGCCCCTTGGTGAAAGGCGCGTTGGCATGGAGCCTGCCACGCGCGTGACGTTCGTTGAAGCCATCGGATGTGTCGAGCAGCTCGGTGCGGATGAGGCGGCAGCCGAGGCCGGCGAGCGGCTCGAGATCCGGGTCGCTCACCCCGCCGGTGTGCAGGATAACGATGTCGGCGTCGGTTCCGGAGAGCTTGATCGACCGGGCAAGCGCCAGCGCACCCATGGCGTAGTCCGCATTGGTGACAAGCGTGACATAGGCACGGCGGCTTTTGGCGGGCCTGTTTGCGCTCAGGCCCGACGGGAGGGGGCTGGGGGCGCTCATGAAACGGACTTGAGCGCCTTGCCTTCCGGGTCGCGGTTGATCGACGTGGCGATGTCCTTGGTCCAGGCGGAAACGGCCGGAACACGGGAGCGATCGACGCGGTAGGCGTATTTCCTGGCCACTTCGACGACCTCGTCAAGCAGGCCTTCCTTCAGCGTGGTCGGCTCGAGCCCCAGCCCGAGGAACTTCTCGTTGCGGACAACAAGATCGTTCTCGGCGGCTTCCTTGCGCGGGTTCGGCAACCAGGCGATTTCGGTGCCGGTCATGGTCGAGATCATCTTGGCCAGATCGCGAACCCGGTGGGTTTCGGTCATCTGGTTGAAGATTTCCACCTTCGAGCCGCGCTCGGGCGGATTTTCAAGCGCGATTTCAATACAGCGCACGGAGTCCTGGATGTGGATGAAGGCGCGGGTCTGGCCGCCGGTGCCATGCACGGTCAGCGGGTAGCCGATCGCGGCCTGGATCAGGAAGCGGTTGAGCACGGTGCCGTAGTCGCCGTCGTAATCGAACCGGTTGACCAGTTGCTCGTGACGCCGGGTCTGATCGGTATGGGTGCCCCAGACGATGCCCTGGTGCAGGTCGGTGATGCGCAGATTGTCATTCTTGGCGTAGAACTGGAAAATCAGCTGATCGAGGCACTTGGTCATGTGGTAGATCGAGCCGGGATTGGCCGGATACAAGATATCCTGCGTGGCCGTCTGGCCATCCATGGTCTCGATGCCGACCGGCAGGTAGCCCTCAGGGATTGCAGCGCCAACTGTCGAATATCCGTACACGCCCATGGTGCCCAGATGCACGAGATGGGCGTCGAGATCGAGTTCCACCATCGCGTT
>Ga0189291_100365_pt1 | contig 18288 bp, 21 predicted proteins | sample UW1redminimetaG_FD_130331 | JGI IMG/M metagenome (GOLD analysis project Ga0189291, IMG submission 130331) | Marine microbial communities from the Costa Rica Dome - UW179B-red mini metaG | ecosystem: Environmental > Aquatic > Marine > Oceanic > Photic zone | place: Costa Rica: the Eastern Pacific... | reverse complement strand
TTGTGTCTGATTTGGCAACGGGATTCGCGAACTCATACATGGGAATTCTGATCGGTGAGTTCTTGTCCGACCTCAAGCCATTGATGATATATCTGTTCTTCCTCGGCCTTTTCCTCGCGTTTTACCTCCCTGCAGTCGTCATGGTCCAGTGGATCATTGGCCTCGTGCAATGGATGATTTACGTTATCGAGGCGACAGTCGTTATTCCGCTCTGGGCAATTCTGTTTGCGAGTGACATGGGGCAAAAGGCTTTTGCACCTCAAACGGCACAGCAAGGGCTAATTCACCTTGTCTCGATCTTGTTCTACCCGGCACTGATGGTGATTGGCTTCACCATTGGCATCAAAGTGCTCGATGTCCTGGGAACCTTCATCATCGACTACATCATGATTGGTTTCCTGGGTATGACGGCGAACTACAGCTTTGGCATTGTTTCGACACTGGTTGGTGTGACGCTCGTTGGCGTTGTGGCTTACCAAGTCATCATGCGAATTTTCAGCGGCATGCTGGAACTGAACGACCGTGCCATTAGCTGGATTGGCAACCGCGCAACCTTTGGTGAGAATAGCGGTGAGCAAGCGGCTCGTAGCGCCTTTGTGGCCCTGGCTGGACGCGGCGAAAGCGCCGCCAGCCAGGCTGGCAACAAGCGTAAAAACAATGATCAAAATGAGGATCTTGGCGCGAGAAACCGGAGAATGGGGCAGTAATACGCCCTAAACCTTTATATTTTTGAGCCAAAACACGGGCGCTTATCGGTTTCTGCCGACTGGCGCCTTTTTTATATTAGGGTACCCTGAACAGTAAGAGTCGTAGAAGTAAATAAAAGGAGGCGCATCATGGGCGCTCAAAGGACCAAAGAAATAAGCGATGATTTCACCACTGCCGGGGCCGTTTCCTCTTTCGCAATGACTGACATCGCCCACTCACTTGGCAGCAAAACCCCACAGTTTGCTGGCGGCCTCAGTGCGCGCCTCTCAAAAGGAACTGGCTTTGACCAGATCCGCAGCTACCACGGCCTGCTGCTGTCCTCCGCTGTGTTTTACGGTGGCGCGATCTACGGGCTCTCCTTCCTGGAAGGACAATCATGGGGCCTGGTGCTGGGCACCCTGTTCCTCATAGTTGGCTCCGTAGTTGGATTTGGCCTTGGCCTAGCCCTGCTCCTGCAGTTTGATCGCTATAGCGCCCTGCGCATGCGTTGCAGACTGTGGGGCGTCGATAAGCCAAACCCAAACGCTGGACGGTCTTCTACCGGGCACCCTCTGACTGACCTGCTTCTGGTAACTCCGTTTAAGCTGACCTGGTTCGCGATAATGACTCCATTTTTTGCCCTGAGCATGATAATGGAGATCATCAGGGTCACCCTGCTCAATCTGGTTGGCAAGAAGCATGTAAGCTACCGTGGCGACCAGGGCAAATACTACGAAAGGGTCCGAAAAGAGTACGCGAAGTATTTCGATGAAAAAGGCGTGGAAGCGGCCAACGAGTACCTGCGCATTGCCTACTCCGGCCTACTCTCACCGATCGGTACCGAAATTCCGAAAGCGGAATGGCAGTTCGGTCGCCACGAGCAATGGCTGGCCAAGATGATCGAGCGTCACGGTCCGGTAACCAAGTATTGCTCTGGCAAGCCCGGCTCCGTAATCGCGAAGCCCGCTGATACCAGACCAACCGCTGACACCAAAGTTCCGGATAAGTATTCAGCCCTTTAATCAATCAACCGAAGCCCGCGGCATTTGCCCCGGGCTTTTTTTATGCCTGCAACTTCAACATGAACTACCAAAATCAACAGTATCATGAGAGTTACGCACTATTTTCGGTAGCTGAAGCCGAATCAGAAGGGTTCCGGGAAAGACTGGAAAGCTCAGAGCTTGACGCCCATCTTCTAAGCAACGGTTCCGACGCACCCTGTTTCGCCAAGATCCACTTCTCGATGTCCTTTATCGACGCAACTCGAGACTGGGATATCCGCGCGATCGGCGAAATACCTCACACTGGCGGATTACAGGATACGTCTGATCTTAGACACACAACGGGGTATAGAAGCCCTATCTTTTCAGCGAGGAAAGACCCTTTCAACAGGAATTGCATGTTGGTCACCAGCATCACACTACTAGACGGCCTACGACAAAAAGGAATTGGAACCTGGGTGGTCGATCGAGCCCTATCCCTGTGTTTTCCTGGTACTGGGCCTGACCCTTGGATAACCGGAGAACTTTCGCCGGTGGATGAGAAAAACGAGAAAAGAAACCCCTTCTGGCAACGGCATGTAGCAGACCGCATCGAAACCCAACCGGGGCGAGCGAGCCGTTTCAAGGGACCGTGGGTTCATGCATTCAACCGCCATCTGGCAGCATTCAGGCCCGTCTTGTTATCTAGTACAGGCTCAAAATGCTCGTGGAATGATACGGCCGGAGTGCTGTATGAAGTCGAGGGCCGAAAGGCGTTCAAACCCGTATCCGGGCATGAACGCCTATGTGAAGGCAGGTCTGGAGGTAGTTCGATCTGGCAGGAGAGAACTAGCCCATAAAGGCAGAGATAGCTTGTCGTTGCTGACTGATCTGCAGATCTTCCTCTTTAGGCTCGTCAGTATCGAGTGCGGCTGGCTCAGACGTCGATCCCTCGAGCATCCAATCGGGGGTTCCCTCAACGTCTGATTCGGTGACCGCCTCCACTGCGCCGGTAAGGTTTGCTGCATGGGCTTCCGGCCGTGGCGCTGGCGGAGCTGGATATCCGTGCTCTGGCATTGGTCGAGAAGGCTGAACACCCATCATCCGTTCAAGCTCCCACAGACTCCCTGGATAGCCGGCATCTGGGTTGTTCAGAATCGCCTGGCACATGATCCGCATTGCCCGATGTACCACAGTATTTCGCAGAGACACACCGCCATTCAGAATCTCATCGAGCACACGGAGTTCTTCATCCGTGTACCCGACACAGCCAGAGGGACCGCCGATCAGCATTCGAGCTGGTTTCACGTTTTTAGACACGCTGGCTTCCTTCTGATGAATGGATTTAGATGCTTACCATTTTGAGCATGCCGCGAGCATTGGCGTACTCGTCCATGATCACAAAGTGCCCCATGTCGTCGAGCCAGTCTTGAAACAACTCTTTGCACAACAAGGAACCACCGCCAACCAGCAGGATCGCTTCATATTCGTGGAAGTCGCCCACTTTCTGCTTAACGAATGCTTTGATTTCAGACACGGTTTCTGCGGCAGCCTGAAGTACCAGTTTTTGAACTGGAACACTGCGCGGCTCGCGCTTACCATTATTGTCATCCAGCGTCACCCGGATCTCACCTTTCTCCATAGCTTGGGTAACCATGTGATTGGGGACCTTTTTAATGTTGGCCCCCATTTCGTTCAGGCGCTCTTTAATCAGACTCTTCAGCGGGTCGACAATATCCATTGTGCCCCGGGCAAGAGTGCCAGAGGATGAATGGCGAATTCGCAGATCTTTGGTCAATGTCACCACATCGAACGTGGAACCGCCGAAATCCAAAACAGCCAACGGCGCCTCAAGTGTGTTGGCAGGCTTGCCAACACTTGGCACCAGGTAATCGAATGCAGCGGCAACTGCTTCGGATACCACATCAGATCGAACAATGTTGGCAACCTGTTTTGGATCTTCTGTTTTGTTGATTACGGCCCGCACCGGCTGAAGCATTGATTGCTTCTGGCCCGCGATCAACTCGTCATTACGGGAGCCATCCGAATTGAAAAAGTCCCGCACTGGCAGCGATGTCACCAGCATTACCTCGTCCTCCGGCGTCACACCGGTGGCCTTCAGGCCGTGATTCACCAGAACGCGGTTGCCCTCGGTTGTCGCATAATCGTCTGTCCGCAGCGAGATCCGCTTGGATACGTCTGCATCAACAACGAAGCGCTCACCCGAAGTGGTCTCATACATATTGGAGTACCCGCCGCTCATGTCGGTCATTGCTTCACTGGAACTTCCAAGGATGGCCGGGTATTTCATTAGCTTGATCTCGCCGTTTTCCAACCAAGCATGCTTGTGGTGGTTGTAACCGTTATCGACTGCGCGCCGAAGTGTTTTCATAGCAGTAGTCCTCTGTTTTCGCGTTAATGCCGAACGCCTTTAAAGTGATCCCAAGCCCACTTTCTTTGACGCAATCTGTTTTTGGTTTCGACACGCCAGTAGCCTGCATTCATCACAAAGCGAAACCGGCGAGTAATATCGGCCCACCGATAAGCACGCTTGCGCGTCCTGTAGATATCGAGAACCAGGTTGACCAAAGCGATCTGAAAGAAAATTGCGTAGGGAAACATCAGCAAAAAGAAAAAAGGCAAAACGCCCATTACTGACACAAAATTTCCCAACGTCGCACGCTGACTTTTATGCGCCCAGATAATTGGGCCAGTGCCGTACTTGGTTGTTTGCTCTACCAAATGCAGCTTCATGTTTGCTCCTCCAGATCATTAAAAAGCACGGATGAATGATCAGGCTCCGGAGCATCCATGGCACCGTCAGGTTTCCTGGTCTGCTCTGCTTTGTAACGCTGATAGACCGAACGGGCGATTCGCCCACTCCTGTATAGATCTTCCACATCGCGCATCAGCGGGCGCCCGTGAGTCTCAACCATTTCCGTCATCACTTTGGTCAGTCGAGATTCGTCCGTTTCATACAGCACCCCTCGCAACTCATCTGTGAGCTCAAGGTATTCCTGGATAGCCGTTCTTCCGCCATCAGTGGTATGCACCAACTCTTGATAGATGATTGCTCTGGTACTGCCGACCAAACCAGCGATTGCTGCGGCCCGCTCGGTTTGAGGAAACACATTGGCCATCCGCGTAAAGGCTTCACCAGCACTGTTAATGTGAACAGTCGTGAAGACGCGATGGCCTGTCTCAGAGTTATGAATGGCGCCTTCGATCGTTTCGGCATCGCGGGCCTCGCCCAAAATGATGTCGTCAGGGTGGCGCCTGAGACTGTTGGCTGTGGCGTGCGCGTAGTTCTTTAGATCGATATAGACGTTTGATTGCGCAATCCGGCCGGTTCGATTGCTGATAGCACGAAAATCAAACTCGATCGGGCTCTCGTAGGTCAAAACCCGGCGCCCTTCCGGGGCAGTCAGTATTGCCTTCGTCTTTGCGCCGAGCAGTGTCGTTTTACCCGAACCAGTGGCGCCGCCGATAATGACGATCCCGGTTCTCGGGTCTAGCATCCGCTGAACTGTGTCGCTGACCCCCAGATCATCGAGTGATGGAGGCACCTGGGCGATGGACCGCATCGTGACGTCAATGCCGACTGGCGCTGAATACATCCCCATGGCTGCAGTTGCGTTCACTCGGAAACGATAAGTGTTGAATTTGTCCTTGCGGACCGGATAGGTAAAGTTGTGATCATCCCCTTTCTGCAGGGTCGCTGCAGCGGACGTCTTATACATTGCATTCAGGATGTTCTCGACCGTTTCCAATTCCAGTCGACGGGTACCGACATCAATAATCTTACCCTTTCGCTGAACGCCCAAAACCTCGCCGTCCTGCAGCAACACATCATCGATTCCCCACTCATAAAGTTCGATGAGCGCTTTATTCCACTTGTCGATCGTGAATGGGTGCTCGTCGTTAATGAACGGCTGCTTTTCCGTTTCCGTCATCATTCGCTCCCGAACACCGGCATATTGGACTTGCCCGCTTCACCAGCTTCACCAAACGCTTTAATCGCATCGGTATTGAACTGGGGAGCATCGGTCATTTCTTCCAGAGAAACCCAGAGGGCATCCCAATGGTTTTGACTTTTGAATGTCATCGGAACGGCAACCGAGTAAACGGTGTCGCCTGCATTAATGGTTTTACCGTTCTTGCTTGTCGTCATTTCTGGTACTGACCCAACCATCACCGGCCGATCAACGATTCCACGACGCTCAAGAATTCGGTAGGTAATCCGGCCACGAATATCTTGGACCAACTCGTTGAGATTGTTGGTCCACGAAAAGTGCGCTTGCTCAAGTCCGGACCTCCACCCCTCGCGAACCGCTTTCTGCCAAGCCTTGACCTCAAGCTCAGTCCTTGGGAGCAATTTCCGATGAGGTTCCTCCGGATAGTTGTACTCGCGCCACAGATAATCTCTCCATGTAGGCGGAGTGCTGATAGCCCGCGGAGGCTCATCAACCCGATACTGGATCTCGACGGTACGCAGCTTGGTGTCATCTTGAGATAACTCAAACCGATCACGAACCTCGGTAATGGACGGCAAAAGCATGTGCTTGTCGACTACAAAGGGAGAGAAGTTCGCTATGCGATCAAGAGTGCCTTCCTGTGACTTGGTGAGCTTCAGCAATTGCTCATAGCGCCAAGCCAAAGCTGTTTGTGCAGCGAGACTAAACGCGGTCTCGTACACAGCATTACCTCGCAATTCGCCAGTGAGCGCATCGCCAGCCCCAAAACCGTCAGGGTCAGCCCGATACTCAATGATTTCCTCATAAACTGGCGGGTTCTGCGCTTCGATCCAAATATCGAGAGGCATTGCGTCCATTACAGACCACCTTTATTCCGGATATGTGATTTGCAGTCGATCAACATCAGGGTCGAGAGAAACCACTGCGCGATCTCCCGCCTGATAGCTCGCGTCGATCAGGAATTCCGCCAGCGGCTTATTGCTTCTGTTGATTACAACCGTGATGGGAACTACCGGAGACTTGCCGATGATCTGGGGCTCCTGATAACCAACAAGCCCTGACAGGCCTCGAACGAAGGTTTCCAGCTCGCCGTAGAAATCCTCACGCAAAACGACGGAGCGCCGCCAGGCTTTCGGAAAGTCTTCTGGCTGATAGTCCAGAGTTCGACCGACACCAGATTCCGTGACCTGGGCAGACTCGGCATAGGAGAGCATCTTGTAGCTTTCTGCGATTTGATCTGCAGCTTTGGACAACTGAACCACCCCCGGATCAACCTGCATGGTCACGTTCTGCGGTGATGTTGCACAGCCCGCAAGGATTGCAGCCGGCAGTACGGTGGCGATCAACCTTCTTTTCAACATATAGATACCTATGAACCATTAACTTGGCAGTCAATTTTACCACTGCCAGCTTCCAATATGGGTGTAAGCCTTCATTGAGTATTTAGATTCTACTACCTCATGCGCCTCACAATATCACAGAAAGGGTCGATTAAAAGCGAGTCGGCCACAAAGACGCCACACACACGCCATGAAGCAGCCACAAAGACGCCACAGGAATCTTTAGTTACCCCGGCGAATACCGAACTACAATGTGAAAAGCGCCACAAACCGGCCATGAACCGGCCACAAAGACGCCACAAGGACACTTAATCCACTGCCAGCAAACGGCAATGAGACTAGCTTGAAAGGCAAAAGCCACCCGAAACAGACGCAAAATGACCGATTTATGACCTTCAAAATCGATCACAGCTTATCTCCCTTAACCACGAAAAATTCGAACCAGGATTCGTCAGCCTCCCTGCCACAACGATCGGTAAATCGATCGCTTTTTGACCGGCCACGGCATGGATTTAGCGGCCCAGGCCATCATTCAGGTGGTTATTTCGTGAGCAAAAATACAGGGGTACTTAGGAAATCTGCGCGTATGTGGGTATTAGAAAATACTTAGCGAGTCACATGAACCTGTATAGTTTGAATGTGCTAATATGAGTTTATACAGTTGGGGATACAATTTTTCTAACGCACCCACGTTTCAAGAGTTAGCCGAATCAGCCGGGAACCCGCTAATTCAGGCGCATGGAGAACGACACAGTGATTGGCAAAATCGACACGCCCTTCGACACCGAGAATACCGAGGCTTTTGGAGCCACCGGAGGCGTCCCAGATAGAACCAGATCCCTCTTTGGACGGTTCGTTCGTGAGCACCTTCTGGAACACCTGATGAAAGATAAGGACACCCAAACCGCATTCGCCGACTGGGTAGAGACCCACTTGGAGCGCAGCGGAGCCTCGAAGAAGACCAAGCGGAACGATCTGAAGGACATCCGGCGCTTTGCGGATCGCAACAAGATGCACTGGCTGAACACCAAAATGGAAAGCCTGCTTCTGGAAACCCGAAACAACGTCCCGAACAAGCAACGCAACTTCAAGCTGTCCCATTTGATTTCGCAGGACACCATCGAGCGGTTGCAGGGCCATTTCGAGCAGGACAACTTCACCGTGACGCAGTACCAGTCCATCCAGTTATTTCTGGTCACCTGTATGACGGGGTTGCGGACGATCGAATGGGAAGACGCCAAGCTGGTTCAGCCGCCGTGCAAGGTTCTCCCTGGCGAAAGCAAGGAGTTCCCTTACCTCGAAATCATCACGGCCAAATCAAGGGGCGACGAGCCAAGGGTGCGCTATCTGATTCTTGATGAATTCTCGGACAGCCAGATCGAGACAGTGAACAGCACGCTTCAATATGCCCAATCCATTTCCAAGGGCACCCGCTCCAATCTGGTCGTCCAGGCTCGCCGGGTACTCCAACAGGTGTATCTGGATAATTCAGAGGCGGTCGAACTGCTGGCTGAGCTGGACTTCCGTACAGCGCGAAAGATCTACACGGTTGAGCTGCGTCGCGGGGGCGCTTCGATGAAAGAAGCTGCTGCCGCTCTCGGGCACACCACCATTAACAATGTGCGGTATTACTCTCACGGCGATATCTCCGTGGACCGGACGACCAAGTTGCCACTGGCCCGACCACCGAAGGGCGTCATCCCCCTGATCAAAGACACGCTGGCGGAATTGAACGAGTCTCGCCGGAGGAAGGGTCTGTCTTCGATCCGTGGATACGAAGGCGATGACTCACGCACCCCAACCGATCGCAACGGTGGCAGTGATCAAGACAATGGCGGTTCAAATATTGGCCGCAGGTTTATCGACGGACTGTAAGGCAGGCCGCTGTAGAGAATTAAGAGAGGTATTGATATGGGCACCGCAGAGCAAATGACAGACCCGACTCGTCCGGTCACCCAACCGCCAGCAAGAACAGCCGATGATGAGCCAGCGGCGGTCCGTGAATTAAAGGAGCGGGTATTCCAGAACCGTGGGGCGTCCTACCCCGAAACGTATCAGCCGACCAATTTGATCTGCCCGACCAAGCTGACTGACGGCATTCCATCGGCGGTACGTTTGGCGGACGCGTTGATTAACGGTCAGACGATTGTGGCTGTGGCCGACTTCGATTGTGATGGGGCAACCAGCGCGGCGATCTTTATCCGGGCGATGAAACGCTTCTCGGATATCCTTGTCAGCCACCGATTACCCAGGGCCAAGCTCCACCATGTCATTCCCGATCGGTTCAAATATGGCTATGGCCTCAAGCCGCGGTTAGCCGAAGACAAGATCAAGCATTTGGCGCCCGACGTCATCGTGACATTGGACAATGGCATTTCATCCCATGACGCCTGCACTCGGATCAACCAGTGGAAAGGTGTCAGCGCAGCCAACAAGTCGGGGGCTCCCCACGTCATTGTGACGGACCACCACGCGCAGGGTGAGTCGCTTCCCCTCGCTCTGACAGTGGTAAACCCGAATCGTAAGGATTGCCCGTTTCCATCAAAGGCGCTGGCCGGATGCGGTGTGGCCTTCTATCTAATGATCCTGGTTCGCCAGGCATTGATCTCCCGTTTGAAGAAGGAAGACCGATTGACGGCGGCGGCATCCGCGATCGCTACTGTTCAGGTTAACCATTTGTCGGACCTGGTGGCCGTGGGAACCATTGGCGATCTGGTACCGATGGATGCGAACAACCGATTGCTGGTTAAGGTTGGCCTTGATCGAATCAATAAGGGGCTCCAGATGGCTCCGCGCAAAGCGCATCAGGACGGCTACTTATCGTATGGCGTTCGCGCCCTCCTGGAAGTGGCTAACGTCAACTATCCGGTCACGGCGACCGATATCGCATTTCAGGTTGTCCCACGCATCAACGCGGTAGGCCGGATGGAAGCGCCCACAGCGGGTATTGATTGCCTGCTTTCGGAAACCCAGATGATCGCGGGTATCGAAGCGAAGCGTTGTCATGCCTTGAATGAGGAACGCAAGGTTGTCCAGAAGGAAATGCAGGCGGACGCGGAAGAATCGCTGGAAACCCTGCTGGCGGAATCCGACCAGTCAGAACAGGTAAAGGAAGCCCTGACGACCGGCTCTGATGACTGCCCAATGGATGCGGTGGTTCTCCACAACGAACGCTGGCACCCCGGAATCGTGGGCCTGGTCGCTTCACGTATTAAAGAGCGTACCAAAGGCGCGGTTATCTGTTTTTCACCAGAAGGCGACCCCAATGCAGACTCCGGTGAGGACAACGGCGACCCGGATTGGCTTAAAGGCTCGGGCCGATCGGACAATGTTCACCTGAGAGACACGCTGGCGTATGTGGCGACACTCGCCCCGGATCTCATGATGCAGTTTGGCGGCCATGCCAGAGCGGCAGGATTATCACTGCATCGCATGGAGCTGAATCGCTTCAAGCGGCTGTTCGATGAAGCGGTTGCCCATTCACTGGCAACGGCTCCCCTATCGAATCCGGTGTACGAAGATGGCCCGCTACCCGCAGAGCTTCGGACACACGCGCTGGCGGCATGGATTGAGAGACAGCCCTGGGGCAACCTCTTTCCGGAGCCGACGTTCACCCAAACATTCAAGGTCATCCGTGTTCTGCCTGTGGGTGACCAGCATCAGAAATTGCTGGTTGTCGACGCGGATGAGAACCCACTGACCCACACGGCAGATAATGGCGATACAATTTACCCAGTAGCTAAGGGAGCCAAGGCGATTCCGATGCTCTGGTTTTTCAGCCGGGACGAAGATCACCCGGAGACGTTGCAGCCAGGGGATGCGATTCAATCGACCTACAATTTCACGATCAACCGATTCCGAGGACACAACGATCTGCAACTGATTGCCCGCAAGGTTGAGCGTGTGGGTTACGGCCAATGAAAACGACTGGAGATACGAATATGAGTACGGACAACCGTGAATTCCTGGAACGCCCATCACCGTGGCCTTTCATCATCGCCTTTGGGTTGATCGTGCTGAGTCTGTCTTTCGTCTCAGCGGGATGGGATCTTCTAGTGATGATTCCGGCCAGCCTGTTTGCTCTATGGTGGACCAACAAGCACCACCGCCCTTTTCTGATCGACCTGCACAGACAGAAGCTGGGGAACGAAACCATCGAATTCGATGGCCACACCTATGACCTGGAAGACGTTCAATTTGGGCCGGCCCAGTTTTTCTTGCTGCAATACGGGCTACCACAGGTCCGCCAGCACGCCCAGCTTGTGAACAGGAACACCGGCAGATATGAGCGTTTTGTCATCATTACCCGGTTTTCCGGGGCGACGACACTACACCCGATAAAAGACTGAACCCCAACCACACACGTGAGGTACCGCATGACCAAAGAACAGGAAATCCGTCGATCAACCGAAGAAGAGCGCAAGGCCGTGATCGCCAACACGAACACCCACATTATTCTCCAGTCGGACAACCAGAAACCTCGCTCATGAAGGGGCTCCGCGCAACGATACAGGTTTGCCCGCTGATGTCAGCGGTCTTCCTGCTGGCGGCAATGATCGCTGGCGGGCGACTGCTTTTCGGGATAACCACCGGAATGGACGCAATGCCGGCACTCGGATATGGGACACCCTGGGCAAGTGCCTGGGCTGCCCTATTTGGTGCCAGCCTCCACCTATATAACCATCGGAATGCCATCAGACGGGTTATTGAGGAAGGAGAGCGCGGTAATGCGTGATTCGATGACAGTGGCTGAACAATTTGAGCGCCGGCATGATCACTCAGGGTTTGGCAGTCGGTTGACCCAGATCCTGCTAATGGTTGCCGGTTTGGTGTTTGCTATTGGCGGGTACATTGAAGGAACCGTCGAACACGGCTTGATGCTTGGTGCTGTTCTCGCCGCTGTCGGGCTACTCGTATCCGTCGCCGCGTGGAACAAGATGCAGGATCAGCGTCGTCGCGACCGCTTCTTCGATCCGCGAGATCATCGCGACTGATTACGAGACCCCATAACCTCCCTGCTCAATCTTCAGCGGCACCAAAATCGCTTTTGGATCTCCGGCCTTGCGCCTGGCTTTCGCTTCGTTCGCCGCCTCGATGACCTGCAACCCCGCTTCATACCACCAGAAGCCTTCCGCCAGCCTGACAGGAACCTCGATACACCCGGCCCCAAAACAGCGGGCACAGGTGGCTTTGGTACCGGGAAGGGCCGGTGGCGTTCGAGATTGCAGAATATGCATGTCGAGCGGTCCAACACAGCCTACACACTTGGGGCAAGCCGCGTAGCCGGTTCTCGGCGCCGATGAGCGTCCCGCGCTCACGGTCCTTTCAGGTTGCTCAGCGAATAAATCCAACTGCTCTTCGTAAACACTCACAGGTCAGCCCTTCTCTGTCCCTGGCAATGGATGTTCATGGATTCAGGTGCCAGTGTACCGCACCAGATATCTCTGCGGGGAAGCGAGTCACAAACGACCCGGATTGCCCTTTTCACCGCCAGCTACGGCCCTCCCGAGCCCTATAGGTCAGTCGATTCCTGTATAAAGGAAGACAGACTTGAATAACCTATGTGACGTATCGGGACGACGCTACCATGAACAGACAGGCATTGCTGCAGCGAACCCTGCGCGATCATTCTGATCGGGGTCGAACCTCTGCCAACAAGGCAGTGTCCGGTACCGATGCATCCGCCAGAGCGATTCCCTCGGCTGGCCAGATCCAGATCACCAAGGATAGCCAGTCCATTCTGTTAAGTGTCGAGGAAACGGCGACCTCCGCGCTGTTCATGAACACCGAAGTGCCAGAAGCCCGCCTGCTCAAGAAAGAGCGCAAGCATGCGATTGTCATGGGTGACCAGGGCGGCAAGGCTCAATTTCGCACCATGCTGATCTACCAGGTGCCGGCGACTCACCAGAACACCCTGAAGATGATCGATCTGGGTAAACGTATCCGCCAGCAGTACGGTACTCAGATCCGCGCTACCAATGAGGCGACCCGCACCCACTTCTACACCCATCAGAAGCTGGCGGCCGATACCGCTCGGGAAACCGCCAATAGTCAGCAGGGTCCAGTATTGCCAGTCACCCCGGCGCCAGCGGCGGACGATCGAGAAACCGCACAGACAGAGGCACCATTACCTGTTTTGGGTGTGGGCGTTACGCATACACCCAAACAGCCTAAACCGGCTCGGCGTATCGAAGAAACCCAGGCAAACATCCAGATCATGACCGGGCACACCGAAGCCACCGCCCGGCAGGCCACCGCGCTGAGAATTCGCGCACCCCGAGATCCCAACGAGGAAAACGTGCTCGCCAACGGGTTCTCCAATGAGGGACTTCATGAGTTGATGCTGTCCCAGCCGGGTGCCCAATACATCAAACGCCGCAAAGGCCGTGGGAAGACACCGCCGCGCAGCGGGTATTATCGGGTTCCCATCAGTGAGACCACCCCTGCCCTTCTGAAGCGCCTGATGAGCCAATACGGGCTGACGGTTGAAGAAAGGGCACCCACGCTCGACACCCGGACGGTCGACGCTATTAAAGATCGACTGGCCGTGCTCCAAATGAGCTACCAGCTTTCCAACCAGGATGACCTGCCAGAATCGGCACACACCACGCTCGTTGCACCGGAAGGCCTGGACTACCTGCCGTACCAGAAAGCCGGGATTGCCTATGCTCTGAAGCTGGGTAACGCGCTGATTGCGGATGAACCGGGTCTCGGGAAAACCATTCAGGCGATCGGGGTATCCAACGCATTGCCCCAGACTCGCCGGATTCTGATCGTGGTACCGGCTTCCCTGAAGATCAACTGGAAGCGCGAGTTCGAGAAGTGGGACACCAAGGGCCTGTCGGTTGGCCGCGTTGTCGACGGTCGCCCAGACAGTTGGCCAGCCACCGATGTGGTGGTCATCAATTTTGATCTGATCGAAAAGCACTACAATCGGCTCACCGATCAGCCCTGGGACATGCTGGTAATTGATGAAGCCCATGCCCTGAAGAATGAGGACGCCAAACGCACTCAGGCCATCCTTGGTCACGGTTCCGGTACCAAGCGTGTCCCCGGCATTCCCGCCAATCGAAAGTTGTTCTTGACCGGCACCCCCATTTTGAATCGGCCTGCCGAAATATGGCCTCTGGCCCACGCGCTTGATCCGGACTTCTTCTCCGACAAGATGCGGTTCCAGATTCGATACTGCAATGCCCACAAAACCGAATACGGCTGGAACGCCAAGGGCGCGTCCAATCTGGGTGAGCTCAACCGCCAGCTTCGCGCCCGAATCATGGTGCGCCGGCGCAAGAACCAGGTACTCAAAGACCTGCCGCCGAAGACCCGCCAGATCATCGAACTGGATCAGCCGGTGCTGGCCGCTCATAACGATGCGTTCTCCAAGCTCAAAGCGGCGAACGAGGTCTTATCCCGACTGTATGAACAGCGTCGGACGCTGGCGGACGCCTATCGAAATGCGCCTGACCAGTCCGCCGAAGCGAAGGAACGGTACCGCCAGCAGGCAAAAGGGTTGGCCCGCGAAGCTCGCACGGCGTTCTGGCAGATGAGCGAGGTTCGCAAGGAAACCGCGCTTGCCAAGGTTCCGCAGGTCATGGATCTGATCAAGACAACCCTGGATAACGGCAAGCTCATCCTGTTCTGTCATCACTCCGAGGTTGTGGACGCCTACCGCGATGCGCTCAACACCCATTTCCGCAAACAGGCGGGACGCAAAGGCACCCCGGCAGAGGTAGCCGTTATCACCGGCAAGACGCCGAACGCCAAGCGTCAGGATGAGGTTGACCGCTTCCAGCAGGATGAGAACTGCCAGGTGTTCATCGGGACGATCGGCGCTGCCGGTACCGGCTGGACGCTGACCGAGGCCTCCACCGTGTTATTCGCAGAACTGGACTGGGTACCGGGCAACATGAACCAGGCCGAGGACCGCGCTCACCGCATCGGTCAGACCGACCACGTGCTGGTGTATCACACCGCTGTCGAGGGTTCGATTGACACCCAGATGATACGTCGTCTGGTTGAGAAGCAGAAAACCATTGATGAAGCATTGGAAGTGGACGGCCCCACCGACCTGTCACAGATCCCGATGGGCAAGGCCCGCACCGCCGAGGAAGCGTTCGCCGACTGGTTACAGGCGCTGGCGGAAGATGCCAACCGGTCAGCGTCCGAGCGTGATGACGATGCCCTGATTCTGGACGACACGCTGGCGGCTCAGGCCGACGCCGCAGCCGACGCCGAACTCGAGCTGGACAAAGAAACGCTCGACGCGCTCGCTGCCCACGACACCGACGACATCAACCAACTCAATTACCTCCACTGAATCTGCAGAGGACCGAACGATGACCAACACCCGGCTGCAACTGGGATACAAAACGCACAGCTCCATGGACGTTGTAGTTCCTGGCGCCATCACCCAGCAACAGATAGACGCGATCACCAACAACCTCAAAGAAGGTCAGCGGATTGTACCTAACGCCCCGGACGCTCCGATCGTGGCACCAACCCCAGAGTCGATGCACACCGATGATCCGGTCACCCTGGACATCCCCATTGAAGATCTGACAGCCATGTTGTCCACCATCCAATGGGAGCAGCTTGGCAACGCGTTCCCTGACAACCCTGACGTCCTCGATCTCGATGATGCCAGTCCGGGGCCCGGGCCGAGGTAACTAAGCGTGCTGGATCAACTGACCGATCACATCAGCGCCACCGGCTCTGCCCTGTGGAGCGTGTTCACTACCGAGCTCTCCCTTGGCCCGCTGACACAGCCTCTGTGGTTGACGGCCATTCAGGGCGCGGGCTTGATCGCCGTGCTTCTCGTTCTGACCAACAAGGGACGCCAGAGCTGGCGGGTCGCAGCCTCCCGGCGCTGGCTGAAACGCTTTCGCGCCAACGCCCACCGGTACAACGACGCTCAACGACTCGCCTATATCCGAAAGACCGATCACTTTCTGTTTGAGGACATTCTTATGAGCGTGTTCGAGCAACGCGGATATCGGGTGCAGCGCACGCCGGCGACCGGCGACGGCGGCAGTGACGGGTATGTGAAGTTTGGCAAGCTCAACGTCGTGGTTCAGGCCAAGCGTTACTCCGGCCCGATCGCCCGAACCCACGTCCTTGCCCTTGAGCGCCTGGCACGAACCAAGCGCGGTCAGGACGCCGGTCTGTTTATTCATACCGGCAGCACCAGCAAGCCCATCAAACAGTACGTCGACAACGCGCAGTCGCTGGACATGATCAGTGGATCGTCCGAGCTGCTGCGATTCATTGATGGCGACCCAATGCAGGTATTGGGTCGCCCCCTTAATCCCATCAAGAAAGCCTGACAGGAGGCTCTATGTATTACGCATTCAGCGTCAAGACACCCCAGAACCACACCAAGCAGTACCGGTTCCAGTCGGAGCAAGCCGCCCAGGTTGTGCAGAAATACTTCGAGAACGAAATGGACCCGCGGTACCAGCCTTCACAGGTAGCCACCCACGACACAGATAAAAAGGTCGTGATGGTGAACCCCAGCGACCCCTACGTGGATCACTACCTCGGACCCCTGACCTTTGTGGGGGCAACGCGCCCCGCTCACACCACTGACCCGACCACTGAACGGGCGTGGTTCTGCAACCCGGAGGACGTCAGAGAGGTATTGGAGGAATTCGAAGCAACCCGAAAGCGCGACAACCTCGCCTCCATCCCCATGCCTGACGCCCTGAACGATAAGGCACGGTACAACCGAATGGTGAAGCTGATGAACCGTGCATTCGGAATTGACGAGAACATGGGCATCCGCCCTGAGCAGACCGCTACCGAACCCGCGAATACGCGCCTGGAACTGAGCTACCACTGCGCGTCCGCCAACAGCCATCTGACCGTAGTTCTCCACGGCGCCATTACTCAGGAGCAGATCGATCGCATCTCGGACAAACTCATTGACGGGTATCAGGTGGTCGCTCCCCAGGTTGCCCTGCCCTCACCGCTGGAAAAGGCTCTTGAGGCAGGCGACATTCCCGGATACGACGAAACCGACCACCCGCTCACCGATCTGACCGACTGGGCCGAAGAAAAGCCGACGGCCGCCAGCCTGCATACCCACGACGCGCCAACCGTGCCAATGTCAGTTGCGGATCTCACCCGCGCCATTGAAACCGTATCCTGGAACCCGATGGACGAATCCGATCGGCTGGGCATTCCCGACGAAGACGAAGAAGACAGCCCTATTTTATACTGACAGAGAGAAACACCGTGCCAAACAGCAACGCCCAACTGAAACACGACACCGACGCGCCCTCGTTGTCCCATGACGACTACCTCAGTCAGATGAACGAACTGATCCGGGAGTATCGCCGCATCAGCGATCTTGAGGACCGACTGACCGCCTTTAAGGAGCGCATCAAAACGGCCTCCGAGATGCGCGACGGCCCTGAGCGCGATGACCTGATCCATACGTTGTTCAGCGAACTCGACGCACTGAGGCTCCAATGTCGATCCTTATAGCGCAACCGGACCTGGCGATATCCAAAGCCCCGGCAAAGGCTGCGCCTGCGCCGAGGCCGCCATCATCGGCACCTGCCGAGGATGGTGACCAAGCATCGGTGTCCGTTCTGGCAAGCAACGCTTGCCGCTACAAGCGTCTTTTTCGCGTTTGGGGTCGCAGGCCCCACTCGGCGGTAGCGGGCCGTTACAATAGCGGCTGTGAGTCAACGGAGTCGTTATGAGCAAGCGTAAACTCAACCTGCCACCGGAGATCGAGGCGTACAGCAACACCGAACAGGTGGCGTATCTGGCCACCAAGGCGCTCTTTCGCATTGGCGAGGACTGGCGCTGTTCCGATAAGGAGCTTATGGCCCTGCTGGGGAATATAGGCTTAGTGGAACTGACCACCCTGCGAACCGCGCTGGAAAAGCTGGAGCCAGTTCCGGTACCCAGAGAGCGGCTGGCCCGGATCAAGTGTCTGGTGACCATCTACAAGGCCGGGATAGAAACCTACGGCTCCGTACAGAAGGCCGCACGGGAAATGCGGATTTCACGATCGGGCCAACCCTTTCAGGGGAAAGCGCCCATCGCGCACATGGTGAATAACGGGCTATCCGGTATCATCGAATGCACCAAGGCATTCGCCGGCACGGTGCCTGACCTTGGCGAACTGCAACAAAAGGCCTCCTGAGCCCATGACAACCCCGAATGCCTCGCAAAGCCTGTTCGATATCGAGTTTACGACCCACCCACGGCGTGTACCTGAGATCGCCCAGCTTGAACAAAGCCTGGTCACCGAAATCAATAATCTGGCCGCCTCAGAGCGGCAAGTGCTGGACTACA
>Ga0189291_100364_pt1 | contig 18363 bp, 16 predicted proteins | sample UW1redminimetaG_FD_130331 | JGI IMG/M metagenome (GOLD analysis project Ga0189291, IMG submission 130331) | Marine microbial communities from the Costa Rica Dome - UW179B-red mini metaG | ecosystem: Environmental > Aquatic > Marine > Oceanic > Photic zone | place: Costa Rica: the Eastern Pacific... | reverse complement strand
GAAAGTCAAAAATGAGTGTCATTAATGCCGTAAGAAGTAAACTGGTACACAGAATGTTTGCCGTTGTTATGCGGGGAGAAAAATATGTGCCTGACTATTGATTTTACCATAAGAATAGGCAGGGGAGACGATTATCCAACCGGTTCTTTGGATAATCCGAGGGATGCGTGAAGTTTATGAATTTCTAAACTTCACACATCTTCGATTCTTTTAATCTAATGGATTGAAAAAGAATCGAAATTATTAATAATATTATTTTGAATAAGTAATACTCAATTTAGGTCTTTTAGAGACGTCCTCATTATCACTTGAGCCAAAAATCATACAAGAAAATAAGTTGGTTTCTGATTCATTCTTTAGTTTCATCATCATACCATAACCCCCAGAAGGGTCCGAATAAATTGTTCTTATTAAGTTCGTAACATCTATATCAATATAATCTTGATCAGGAGTAGAACTGGTGCGTAAAGTCACTTGATTTTCAGTTGTGGTAGATGGTTGATTATTCCAGGTTACCTCATCTTCAGTCCATGAAGAGGTAACTTTTTGAATCAGAGTAGCATTTTCTCCATGATGAATCGTTTCATGCCACAAAACTTCAGTTGCGAATAAAGAAAGAGATGCATTTTCAATTTCAACATTTGAGGGGATACCACTTAGATCAAAATTAATAAAACTTCTTATTATGAAAGGCTCTGAATTAGCTGTCCAGTGCATTGCAATGAAAGAATCTGCATTTCCAAAGTTTCTATTATTGTAGTCGCCAAATGGGTACTCCTCTATGGAGGCATCTACACCTTCTTCTGGCCCCGGCTGTAATACAAGAGTTTCGGTATTATTAGAGGATTTGCACGAAATAAAAAAAGACAGAAAGATGAATAGAATTAAACGGTAGAACATATCTAAGGAAAGAGTTTAAGTGGAGAAAAATTGATTTAGAATCTCAGAAATCAAGCTAAATTAATTATTTGCAAATATCCAGATTGAATATTAAAGTCAATTCTTTGGATAATCCGAGGGATGTGTGAAGTTTAGAAATTAGTAAACCTCACACATCCTCCGTTTTTTGATCTGTTGGATCAAAATCCACCTTCTTCAAAGGAGGATTTGAAGTTCATACTCTTAAAAGGTGTTGAGTTTTGTCATTTCGACCGGAGGGAGAAATCTAAAGATTTTCTTTTTTGCTGATTTTTAGATTTCTCAGTCGCTATACTACTTCGAAATGATATACCGGAAGAAATGAAGTAGAGCTTCATTGTGGCATTTCTAACCTGAGGTTTGGAACAAGGTTAAAACTTAAAAGAGCAAAATTTCTGAACTATCTATTTCAACATTCTGTCCGTAAAGAGTTTTGTCAAAATAGTCCTTGACTAATTTTCTTTTCGATTTACTCCATGACTCAAAATAACCAGGAGAAATAAAGAAATTTTCACAGTTTTGAAGGACCAATTTTGATATAAGTTTCCTCTTCAACAAAGGACCAGCAAAGAATATTTCTTTAATTTCCTCCCTCGCTTTTGGAGCTTCTAATTTCAAATATGAAAATAGAACAATAGTTTCAGATTCATTCTTTGGAAATATACTCAATGCTACACGAGCGATATCATTCTGAATTTTAATATGATCTAATGAAAATAGAGAAGAGACAGCAATTGTGGGAGACTGGTCTTGAAGAACAATTAAGTCATGATGAATGTCTTTAAAAGATTCGCTTAAATACACTTCATCATATTTATTCTTATAAATATTCATTAGATACGCATTGCTAACCCAATCTGTAGCCCAAAGCCCAAAAGCTGAAGGTTCACTTTTAGGTATTAGACCTAATTCTATCTGCTTTTTATAAGTACTTTGAGTTCTTAGAGCAGTTAGGGTTACAGCGTGCATTTCCTTTAATACAGCTCTATAAGCAAAAAGGAATAATTGCTTGCTGTTGTTCTTAAGATCCAAGTTCTGATTTTCTATTTCTTGAAAAATTTTGGTGTCATGATTATTGCATAAACCTTGAAATGTAGACGCCTGATTTCTGCCTATTCTTTCGTCAAAATCAAGGTGATGTCCAATTTCTGAACTTGGGACAATTTTAAAACTTACTAAGTGCCCGTCATTTTGAAGCAAGTCAAAAATTCTAGAATTCTGTATTGAATGAGCCTGAGTAGGAGCATTTTCACAATTTCCGGATGGAGCTAAGCAACGTTTATAATCAGTGCTGGTAACTTTATATAAGAAATCTTTCAGCTTCTTATTCATTGATGTAATTGTTACAACCTAAAATGTTAACCAAAAAAGAATCTATACAATTATCTTCTAACTTTCTGAATTTTAGTAACTAATGAGAAATATAAGTTGGATATAATCCAATAAAAAAGCCCCGCATTAAAAATACGAGGCTTTAAAATCAGCGAAATCAAAAAGAATCACTGTAATCAGTGGTCCCCCAAAAACGGATATCTGTAATCCGTTGGAGTTACAAAGGTCTCTTTGATCGTTCTTGGAGAAACCCAACGTAGCAAGTTGATCATAGATCCTGCTTTGTCATTGGTTCCGGAACCTCTTGCTCCACCAAACGGCTGCTGACCAACAACAGCGCCGGTCGGCTTATCATTGATATAGAAGTTTCCGGCAGATTGCTCTAGTCGCTTGGTAGCAACTTCGATCGCATATCTGTCCTGACTAAAAATAGAACCCGTCAATGCGTACGGAGAAGTGTTATCCACCAACTCAAGTGTTTCTTCGAATTTGTTTTCGTCATATACATAAATCGTAATAACCGGTCCGAAGATCTCTTCGCACATGGTCGTATACTTTGGATCTTTAGAAAGCAATACGGTTGGCTCTACGAAATATCCTTTCGACTTATCGTAGTTACCACCTGCGATCACTTCCACATCGTCGCTCGCTTTTGCATCGTCTATGTACTTTGCAATGTTATCGAACGACTTCTCATCAATAACTGCATTAATGAAATTGCTGAAATCTTCTGTTCCACCCATTTTGAATGACTTAAGATCTTCGATCACATAATTCTTCACATCTTCCCAAAGGTTTGATGGAATGTACGCTCTGGATGCCGCTGAACATTTTTGTCCCTGGAACTCAAAAGCACCACGGGTAATAGCAGTAGCTACTTCTTTCGCTTTAGAAGATTTGTGAACCATGATGAAATCCTTTCCACCGGTTTCGCCCACAATTCGTGGATACGATTTGTACTTTTTTATATTCTCGCCAATAGTTCTCCAAATATGTTGGAACACTCCGGTACTTCCGGTAAAGTGAATTCCACCAAAATCTTCGTGAGAGAAAATAACATCGCCCGTAGTTGGTCCGTCTACGTAGATCAGATTGATTACTCCATCAGGTACTCCCGCTTCGCGGAACACTTCCATCAATACATTTGCAGAATAAATTTGAGTGAATGCAGGTTTCCAAACAATGGTGTTACCCATCATCGCTGCGGATGTTGGCAAGTTACCTGCAATAGCGGTAAAGTTGAATGGAGTAAGTGCGAACACAAATCCTTCCAACGGACGTTGTTCCAATCTGTTCCAAACGCCTTCTGAAGATTCAGGTTGTTGAGCATAGATTTGAGTCATGTACTCAACATTGAATCTTAAGAAATCGATGATCTCACAAGCAGAATCAATTTCAGCTTGGTATGCATTTTTAGACTGACCCAACATAGTTGCTGCGTTCAGTTTTGCACGATAAGGACCTGCAATAAGTTCAGCAGCCTTTAAGAAAATACTGGCTCTGTGTTCCCAACCCATATTTGCCCAATCTTCTTTGGCTTCCATAGCCGCATCAATTGCTTGGTTCACATGAGAAGCATCACCTTCAGAAAAATGACCCAAAATATGCTTGTGGTCATGCGGTGGTGACATCGGCTTTTTGTTATCGGTAGTAACTAATTCGCTCCCGATATACATTGGGACATCAATTTCTTTTGATCGAGCTTCTTTAAGTGCAGCCTGAAGTTCTTCTTTTTCAGGAGAACCCGGAGCGTAGCTCAGAATAGGTTCGTTGATTGCCGGTGGGACGTTAAAAAATCCTGTTGCCATGGTTTCTGCTTTCCGTTTTGTAATTCAAATTTTTAGAGACTTAAATATACGGCTTTGAGGATGGATTATGAAACGGGCACTGATCGTTATTGGCTATACTAGCAATTGTATCGACCTCTCCTTATTCCCCTCAAAACTTGACTTCCTCTGTCTCCCTGTCTGCCGAACAGGCAGGCTCCTGCACCAGGAGGAGGACTCGTTGTTAAAGGTTGATTAAATACTGAGTTGAGTTGTGTCTGCTTTGATTTGTCCCTACTTGTGAAGGAGGGACCGAACTACTTGGGAATAAAATTATATCGTTTAGTTAGGTAGGTCGTCATTTCGATTACAAATTTTCTATAAACTCTTCCGCCTTATCAAGATGATCTTGTAAAGTTTCTTTACTCATTCTATCGAGATTACTGAGTAGCATATTCAGTCTTGGGTTTCCTTCAAAGAAATCGCGATGAACATGCATGAACCTCCAGAACAGAGCGTCCCAAGTTTCATTCCAGTCCGCTTTTCCGTAATCACTCATTTTCTTGATGTAATTACTGCTGCTGATGTATGGCTTGGTCGCCATCAATCCACCGTCTGCAAACTGACTCATTCCATAAACATTTGGCACCATCACCCAATCATAAGCATCAATATACATTTCCATGAACCATTGATAGACTTCATCCGGATCGAACTCGCACAACAACATGAAGTTTCCAAGGATCATTAATCGTTCAATATGATGATTATATCCAGTTTTTAGTACTTTCCTGACAGTATCATCAACAGGTTCAATTCCGGTTGTTCCATCATAAAATGAATCGGGAATTTTACGGTCAAATCCCCAGAAGTTTTCCGTTCGTTCCTGAGTTCCTTTCTTTTCATACAACCCACGCATGAATTCTCTCCAGCCGATAATTTGCCGGATGAATCCTTCTAAAGAATTGATTCGAACATCATTTTCTTCAGCATATTTTAGTGCCTCATCAATGACAAATTGTGGAGTCAGCAAACCCACATTAAGCATGGGCGTTAGGACACTGTGATTCAGAATTCGTTTATCAGAAACAATCGCATCTTCATACGGACCAAATTCATCGAAGCGCTGTTCTAGAAATTGCTTAAGCCATTTTTTTGAGCTATCGAAATCAGTTGGATAAAGTTGAATCTCTACCAACTCTCCGTAATTTTCGTTGAAATTATCCTCAACATATTCCCGAGCTTCTTTATAGAACTCAGTCTCCTTGGGAAACTCAACATTTGGCGGAGTTTTCTTTTTGGGATACTTCTTTCGGTTATCTTTGTCGTAGGTCCAGTCGCCACCAACCGGATTGTCATTTCCTTCGATCAAGATTCCGCGCTTCTTACGTTCATCCTTATAAAAAGAAGTTTGATGAAATTTCTTTTCTTTCGAACCGAAAAAGTCCTGAAGATCATCCCGGGTATTTAAAAATAACTGGTTTTCATATTCTTCGATTTCAATATTATGTTCATCGGCGGAATCAGCGATCCGTTTCTCCAACCAGTTATCCGTAGGATTCAGCAAGCAGATCTTTTCAACGCTCTCATCAGCAAGAAATCTGATCAATTCTCGTACATCAGATTTATTATCTCCGGCTTCGATATACTCCACTTCTTTGTCCTGATCGTTCAACCATGATTCATAAAACTTCATGGTCGCCCGGTGAAAAGCGATCTTTTGTTTATGAAACTTATACTGATTAAAGAACAGTTCTTCTTCAATCAGATAGACTGGGTGATCATTTTCAAGAACAGGAGACTTCTCAAAAAGCTGATGTGGGAAGATTAAATTAACTGAGTTCATAATTAGTATTTTGTTATTTCGAAAAAATGGAGGCTTAATTGACCCTCCCCTCAATCCCCTCCGTGGGAGGGGAAGCTTTATGAATAAAATCGTTACTTGGCCAACGAGTCTTCCTCCCTCGGGGGAGGAAACAAAGGCGGGGGTCATTAGTGCTCATGAATTTTTCTTTTGTCATTTCGAAGGAGCTTGCGACGAGAAATCTAAAATTATACTTCAAGACAACCTTTAGATTTCTCACATCCGTTCGAAATGACAGAATTATGTTTTCTTATTTCTTCGGCATCGTTCGCTGCAATATTTCACATTATCCCAGTTCTTCTTCCATTTTTTTCGCCAAGTGAATGGAAGCCCACAAACGGGACATACCTTTTTAGGAAGATGTTCTTTTTTATGCGCCATCGAACAAATCTTTTGGACGATTAAGTTCTTTCTTGGCTTTGTTCCAGAATTTGAAGAAAGATGTATAATATCCTTTAGTAGAAAACATCCAGTCTCTGGGTTCTTCATTTCCGGTGTAATTATTTAGAGGATGTTCTTTGTAATAGATATTTTCTTCAGCTAAAGTGGATCTATTTTTCAGATCATTAAATTCGCCAACATAAGTCTGAAGATTTGTAATGTTTTTACCCAAATCTAACACAAACTGAATAGAGCTTTTAGACACCGGATATTTTTCAAAGACTGAAGGTTCGAGCAATAGAATTCGATTCGCATCTTCATCTGCTCTCCAAGCCGGATCCATATTATAGAAATTATAAATCAGCGTAGGCTTATCAGTATCGATGGAAATTTCATCCGAATCAGGAAGTGAGGTTTTCAATTCAGGAGTGACTAAATCTTTCAGAACTTCAGGAGTATCCATGTTATCAAAAGCTTCATAAGGAACATCGAGAAAAGTATCTTTTTGATCGGTGTAGCAATATTTGTTGATGTTATCCTGATTAGCAACATACTTCTTATTGCTGTTTGATCCTGCAACCCATTGCCAACTAAGAGCATTACTTGCCCAGTCCCCGTCTTTTAAATGATAATACATCCATTTAGCAGGGACTTTCCAGTGGCTTTTGCCCATATTGCAACAGATAGCAGCGATGTACATCCGAAGATGATTGTGCAAATAACCGGTTTCATAAAATTCTTCGATGGCTTCATCAATTGCCTTAATCCCGGTATTTGCTTCCACAATAACATTGGGCATTTGTTGCTTTTGAACATCAGGTTGAGGATGTCTTAAGTCGGAATTTATCTGATCGCCTTTTTCAATCCAGATAAGTTGCCAGTAATCTCGCCAGGCCAACTCTTGCAACCATTTTTTAATTTCATCCGGTTCAAATCCGCGATCGAGAGTCCGCCTCATCACTTGCTTAGTAGAAATAACCCCACGGGAAATGTACGGAGACAAATGGCTGACATCGCCATCTATGAAGTTTCTGGTTCGCCCATAATTAACCGGATCAACCTGGTCGATTTGTTCTAAAATTTCATCGTATTCGGTAGTAAACATGCCACTAAAAACAGATAAGATTAAAGAATAATTTCTATCGAGGTTATTTTTTATCAGATATATATTTAGTGAATGGAAAGCATGGATGTTTATCTAAAAAGTGAAGAAGTATAAAACGATATATTTTCCGTAGATAAATTTTAATGAGGCGAATAGGGCAAAAAACATCAATCATAAAATACTATAGTTACTGTATGAGAAAAAACTAATCAACATATGATTGTTATAACATTGTTTACGGAATTTTATTTATACTTTTATTGTCTTTTGAGGAAATTAGAAGATGACGAATGTTGGAAAATAAATTAAATCAAGAAGAACAAAGGCTTAAGTCTTTACAGGCTTATGATATTCATAATCTTTCCTCTCACGAAGAAAATGCCCTATCAAATTTAACTCAGCTGGCTGCCCAAATTTGTGACGTCCCCTATGCATTGATTAATTTCATCGATAAAGACACACAGTGGACAAAGGCAAGTTTTGGTATGGATTTAAAGCAAATGCTTAGAGAGGATAGTTTTTGTACACATACGATAAAGAAAGATAGATCTATGGTCGTCGAAGATGCTACAAAAGATGAAAGATTTAAGTCCAATAAATTAGTAACCGAAGATCCAAATGTGAGATTTTATGCGGGGGCCAATATAAAAAGTAAGTCTAAGCATAATATAGGCTCAATCTGTGTGCTTGGTACCGAGCATAAAAAACTTTCTCAGTTTCAAAAAGACGCTTTAGAAACATTATCAAGAGAAGTAGCAGCAAGGCTTGAATTAAAAAAGAAAAATGAGGAGCTAAAGCAAAGAGCTATATTTCTTGAAAATTCTACCGACCTAATGTTCATTGTAGATTGTGAAACCTTTGAAGTTGAGTATGTGAACAAGGAAATCAAAAGGATATTTGGTTATTCTGATGAAGAGGCGTTAGGTCAATCTTTTTTTGATTTACTATCGCCTGAAGAAAGCTTTAGGAAAAGCTTTAATGCATGGAAGCAGAATATAGCTGTTACTAATTTTGAAGAAGAGGGAGTTTTCAAAACCAGAGAAGGGCAAGAAATAGATCTTAGTATAAATATTAGTGAAAATGAAGAAAAATGGTATGCTACCGCCCGAGATATTTCTAAAAGAAAATCTGTTGAGCGTAAGCTTAATAAAGAAAAGATTTTTCAAAAAAATGTTTTAGAAACAGTAAATACTGGGATTATAGCTTGTGATAAAAATAAAAATCTTACCTTATTTAACGATAAAGCTAGAGAGTTTTACGGAATTTCTGAATCTACCGTACTACTGAATAAAGATGCAACTTATTACATAGTTGAAAAGAGCGGGGAAAAGAAAAAAATATCAGAAAACAAACATCCAATTTCTAGGGCGTTAAGTGGTGAGGAAATTACAAACCAAGAAATTGATATTATAATAAAAGGTCATCCTGCCCGACACGTTTTGGTAAATGGAAAACCCATCAAAGATCAATATAATGAGATACAAGGAGCCGTTGTGGCTCTTCATGATATAACTGAGCTAAAAAGGGAAAAACAAATAACTGAAGATATAATTAACTCACTGCCTATTAACTTTTTTATGTATAACGCATCTGGAGAGGCCGTTCGTTGGAACTACAATGTACTGGAAACGACTGGATATAGTAGAGATGAAATTAGCGAACTAAAACCAACTGACTTTTTTGGGAATGATGATAAACCTCGAATAGAAAATTATTTTAAAAGGGTTATAGACGGGGAAAAGGAAGTAATAGAAGCAAACTTGATAGATAAAACCGGTAAGAAAATACCATACTTGTTTAATTCTTCTGTGATGCATTCTGGTGAAGACACTTTTTTACTAGGAACAGGTCAGGATATTTCTGTTCAGAAAAAAAACGAAAAAAAGCTCCAAGAATTATTAGCACATTCAGAGACATTGTTATCAGAAATACACCATAGGGTGAAAAATAACTTGGCTGTAATTTCAGGATTGCTTCAACTACAGTGCTATGAAATTGAAAATAAGCAAGCTCAAGAAGCGTTGTTTACGAGCCAAATGAGAATAAAGTCGATGGCAATGGTTCATGAAAGTTTATATGAGTCTGCCAATTTTTCTAATATAAATTACAGAGACTATCTTACTAAGTTATTGAGATCTGTTGAAGATGCTCTGAAAAAGCCGGATAAAGTCATCACTCTTGAAACTGATATTGATGATGTAGATTTAAACATAAATCAGGCCATTCCTCTCTCACTAATTATAAATGAATTGGTTTCAAATTGCTATAAGCATGCTTTTGAAGGTAGAGATAAAGGGAAAATAAAAGTGAGTGTTTTAGTAGGAGATAGAATAACATTAAAAGTAGTTGATAATGGTATAGGAATACCAAGCAAAATTGAACTCGAAAATCAAACCAGTTTAGGCTTTACACTAGTAACAAACTTATTGGAACAACTTGAATCAAGTTTGGAGATTAACAAAGTTAATAAAACCGGCCTAAGTATGGAGTTTAGTTTTAAAAAAGCTGAGGTTTCGGGTTCCGGTAGCACTTATAATTTAAAAAGTTGATACATCTATTCCCAAACAACCGTAGTTCCTTCATCTTTACCATCCACTACAATCTTCTTGAAATTCCCTTTTGTATTCATATTGAATACAATAATCGGGGTATTGTTTTCACGGCAAAGAGTGAAGGCGGTTAAATCCATTACAGACAATCGTTGTTGTAAGACGTCATCACCTGTAATTCGGTCGTACTTTTTGGCGTCATCGTTTTTCTCAGGATCAGAATCGTAAATCCCATCAACTCGGGTTCCTTTTAGGATTACATCGGCTTCAATTTCTATAGCTCGTAAAGCACCGGCTGTATCTGTTGTGAAGTAAGGATTTCCGGTTCCTGCTCCAAAAATTACAACGCGACCTTTTTCTAAGTGACGAACTGCTCGTCTACGAATAAAAGGCTCGGCAATAGCTTCCATTCTGATTGCACTCATCAGGCGAGTTTGTACGCCTTGTTGTTCCAGTGCATCCTGTAAAGCCATGCTGTTGATCATAGTGGCAAGCATGCCCATGTAATCACCCTGAACTCTATCCATTCCTTCAGTGGCACCTTTTACCCCTCGGAAAATATTTCCACCACCAATAACCACACAAACTTCCACGCCTTCTTTTTGTACACTTTTGATCTCCTCAGCATATTGTGTGAGAACATCACCATCAATTCCATGTCCCTGAGTTCCTAAAAGTGCTTCACCGCTAAGTTTTAAAAGGATGCGCTTGTATTTGTTTGCCACTGTAGTTGGTTTTAGAAATTATAGATCAAAAAAAAGGCTGTTTTGAAAATTCAAAACAGCCTTAAGGTAAAGAAAATTTGATTAAGCCTCTTCGCCTAATTGAATTCTGTGAAAGGACTTAATAAGCGGAGTGTTATTTTGCTCCAGGTATTGTTTTACGGTAATTCCGTTATCCTTAACGAATTTTTGTTCCAGTAAAACACGCTCTTCGTAGAATCTGCGAAGTTTACCCTGAGCAGCTTTTTCAGCGATCTCAGCAGGCTTACCTTCGTTGATCAATTGCTCTTTAGCAATCTCTAATTCCTTTTCTACAGTAGTTGCGTCAACTTCATCACGAGTAACGGCAAGTGGATTCATTGCAGCAACTTGCATTGCAACATCGCGAGCCACATCTTCATTAGTTATCTCGCCTTCGAACTCAGCTAAAACGCCCAGTTGATTTCCAGCATGGATGTAATCAATGATAGAACCTTCTGTAGTTATAAGAATGCAGTTAGAAATCTCGATCTTTTCACCGATCTTTCCAACCATTTCTTGCAGGTGGTCTTCAATTGATCTTCCGTTTACATCAGCTTTAAGAAGGTCGTCGATATTATCGATATCACCTTCGTAAGCAGCATTCAAGAAGCTGTCAGCTTGTGCCTGAAAATCTTCGTTACGAGCTACGAAGTCAGTTTCACAATTAACTTCAATAGCTACAGCTTTTTTGGCATCATCGCTTACTCTTGAAAGGATTAATCCTTCTTTAGCATCACGGTCAGCGCGCTTATCAGCAACTTTTTGACCTTTCTTGCGAAGCAATTCAACAGCAGCATCAAAATCGCCATCCGTTTCGGACAATGCTTTTTTGCAGTCCATCATGCCCGCTCCGGTCATGTCTCTTAGTTTTTTTACGTCAGCAGCAGAAATACTCATTTCTCTGAATAGTGTTTTTGAAAGTTAATATTATTCTTCTTCGTCAGTAGACTCTTTAGCTTCAACCGGTTCTACAGTTGGCTCTTCTTTTTTCTTAGACTTCTTTTTACGTGACCTAAGTTTTGTTTTCGCTTCAGGAGTGTCGTCCTTGTCGCCATCTTTTGATTCAGTAGCGGCTTTTTCCATTACTTCTTCTTCCTGATGTGCTTCTCTTTCAGCAGAACCTTCAATAATAGCATCTGCAATTTGAGTAGAAACTAACTGTATTGTTCTTGCTGAATCATCATTACAAGGAATGATAAAATCAGGAACGTCTGGATCACTATTAGTATCAACCATAGCGATTACAGGGATGTGAAGCTTAATCGCTTCGTTTACTGCAAGGTGTTCTTTAATGATATCAACAACAAACACTGCGCCCGGAAGACGTCCCATGTTTGCAATACCACCTAAAGTGTTTTCTAATTTTTCTTGCTCACGATCAATCATTAAGCCTTCTTTCTTGGTAAGCTCGGCCAATGTACCGTCTTTTTTCATGCGTTCAATTTCTTCCATACGGCTGATACTTTTACGAACCGTTGAGAAATTAGTTAGCATACCACCTAACCATCTATGAGTAACAAAAGGCATTCCAGCTCGGATCGCTTCTGTTTTGATGATTTCTGTTGATTGCTTTTTGGTACCTACAAAAAGAATAGTTTTACCGGCTCTGGAAAGCTTTTGGATTTCATCAAGAGCATCTTGTAAATAGCTTTGAGTCTTTTTAAGGTCAATGATATGAATGTTGTTGCGTTGCATAAAGATGAAGTCTTTCATCTTTGGATTCCAACGACGAGTCAGGTGACCGAAATGTGCACCGGACTTTAATAGTTCTTCTATAGAAGCTGCTTTAGGCATTTTATTAAGATATGTGTTTAGGTTAATCCGCTATGTGGGTCAGCCCCAAAAACCAATCCCGATTCAAGATCGGGACACCAGGTCTTGAGTAGCCACATATGTGTGGTTTAAATTTGTTTGTAAACGTAAATATTAACGCTTAGAGAACTGGAACTTCTTACGTGCTTTTGGTTGACCGTACTTCTTACGCTCTACCATTCTGTCATCACGAGTAAGTAATCCAAAACTTTTCAATACGTCATGAACGTCTTCGTTTTCTCCATCCAAAGCGCGGGCAAGTGCATGTGAAACTGCTCCGGCCTGACCTGACTTTCCACCGCCGCGTACTGTAATCTTGATGTCGTACTTGCCGTCAAGTTCAGTTACGTTAAGAGGCTGTGTTGCTATGTTTTGCATAGCTTTTACAGGCAGATATTCTTCAATGGGTAATTTGTTGATTAAGAATTCACCTTTTCCCGGCTTGATGTATAAACGTGCCGTTGAGGTTTTTCTTCTTCCGATGTAATTAGCTTGTGCCATGTTATAAATCGATTAAAGCTCGATGATTTCAGGGTTCTGAGCTGCTTGGTTATGAACTGGTCCTGCATAAACTCGGATGTTCGTCAATAATTGACGGCCAAGCTTAGTTTTAGGAAGCATTCCTTTTACAGCTTTCATTACAAGAGAGGTAGGATCTTTTTTCAACATATCTTCCGCTGTTGTAAAGCGCTCACCACCAGGGTAAAAAGTGTGATGAAAATATGTTTTATCGGTCATTTTTTTACCGGTCAACTTCACTTTTTCTGCATTGATAACGATAACATTGTCACCGGTATCCATGTGCGGAGTGAAAGTTGGCTTGTTCTTGCCTCTCAAAATTGATGCTACAACACTACTCAAGCGGCCCAATGGCTGGTCTTCAGCATCGACCAAAACCCACTTCTTTTCAATGTCCGAAGGTTTTGCTGAGTATGTTTTAAAACTTAAAGTATCCACGATTAAACTCGTTTTTGTGTTTTCTTGGAAAGTCGAAAAAGATAGGGGTAATTCTGCTATGTATCAACATCTAATTATATATTTAATTTCGAAATTTGATTTAAAGCAATTAGAGCGGGGTAAAAATAAAAAACCCCAAAAGATTTTCTCTATTTGGGGCTATGATGACTTAAAATCGAGTAGATTAAGCTTCAACCATAGTGTTTTTTACATCCCAAGCTTTCTGGGTTTCTTCAAGAGCTTTCTCGGCAATTTCATTTGAATTTTTAGATTCGTCCGATAATTCATCAGCGACTACAAAAGGAATAATTTGACTACACTCTGTAATCAGTTGCGCAATTCGGGATAAGCTTTCCTTTGCAAAGTTTGCCAGCCTTTCTCTTTCATAGGTTAGTGCCGCAGTGTAAAGCATAGTATATCCGCTCGCCATCATACTTAATGCAGTGTAATCATCACGGAGGATTTTCGAAATAGGGTCTTTTCTGAGAGAATCTACATTACCGGCGATAGTACCAAACGCAGAAGCGATTTTATCTTTAATTTCATCTGTGGTAGAATCGGAGACCAAATCATCAAAATTTTCAAGTTCATTTATCTGATTAGTAACGGCGATATCTATGTTATGAAGTAAATCAACTGCTTTTGGATTAGTAACAGTTTCAGATGTTTTTTGAGATCTTATTGCGCTTAAAAAGTGCTTGTTATAGGTTAGAAGGTCGTTTGTACAAGTACTCAATTTCTTCATAGTATAATTTTGTATTGAAATTATTTCACTATCTAAAATGAATTTTAGCCAATAATCATTCAGATTTAACCCAAAGGACTACTAATAAGTGTTATAAATGATATTTATGAAGGCAAGCTGAATTAAATTTTGGATAAGTATTTATCTATATTAGTTGAAGCGAGTCAACATAGATGTTTCCAACGGTGATTTTTAAAACCTTTAGAATGCCTTGTAAAAAACTACTTCCGGTCCTTACGATTTTATTTATTTCGTTTTCACTTTCATGTTCCGACCTCTTCAATAACGAGCAAGAAGACCCATTAAGGTTTGCTGAGGAAGAATATTTTTATGAAAATGGAGAAAGGGTTTATGTAGAGAGAAGCCTTGATCTCATATTACCTTTCCTGAAATTTGAAAGCGATACAGATGAGAAAAGATTGTTTTGGATCTGATTTCGGAGTATAATCTTCAAATTTTTGAAAGAGAAGATTTTAATGAAGTAGATTTTAATCTTCTGTACTCAAAGACTGATAGTGCCTTAAATTGGGTGGATTTTGGTGATTTTGTTTACAAAATTCCAAAGGGTGAAAATCCGGAATTATTTTATACCAATACCAAAACAATTGAAAATTTCGGAAACAACGAATTGTTAGAATATAGTACTCCTGTTTATAGAGGAATTGAAAGTAAAGAATGGATTTATGTTGGAAATAGGCTTTATATTGTAACAGAGCCGGAAAACCAGATTCCTGAAGAAACAATTTCTAAATACAGTCTTGAAAAGAGAGATAACTATGTAAAAACCACAAAAGTTTTTGTTATGAAAGATATGATTACGTTTAAACCAATTGAAACGGTGAGGCTTATTTACGAAGAAGATGTCTATAAGAATGTGCGTCCAAGCAGATTGTTTAGATTCGGAATACTTGACTAACTGATGGATTGTTATCTAGGAATATTCCTAATGAATCAGTTCTATTTAATTTCCTGGATTTTCACCATTTTTCCGATCAACTAATAAACTCACTATGTTCAAAGGATTACGAACTGTAATTTACCCTGCTCCCGATCTGAAAAAAGCCAAAGAATGGTACACTGCAATTTTAGGAATTGCCCCCTATTTTGAAGAAGAGTTTTATGTCGGTTTTGATGTAGGAGGTTACGAACTGGGATTACAACCTGATCGTGTTCCCGGTACAGTAGGTTCCATTGTATATTGGGGTGTTACTAACATTCAGGAAACATGGAAGAAAGTGATTGAATTAGGAGCAACTCCTGATGAAGAAATCATGCATGTAGGAGGAAATGTGTATGTGGCAACAGTAATCGATCCCTTCGGAAATCTCTTAGGTATTATCCAGAACCCAAATTTTGAAGCTAAAGAACAATAAATGTATAAAACCATTGGCCTTGCCAAAGAAATCGAATCTCCTGAAAACCCCGGAGCTCTGGAAAAAAGAGTTGCTTTAATTCCTGAAGATGTTAGAAAATTGGTCGATTTTGGCTGTGAAGTATTCGTTGAATTCGGAGCCGGAGAAGGAGTTGGTTTTTCCGATGAAGAGTACATCGAAGCCGGAGCAACACTTCAGGATAATGAAGAATTATATAAAGGGAAAGATCTGGTTATAAAATTCAAAGGTCCGGCGATGGAAAGCATTCCATTAATGGAACCGGGAAGCACCATGTTTTGTATGGCTCATTTTAGTTCGTTTCCTAAGCGAGCGAAGCTTTTAGAAGATTCAAGGATTAATATTGTAGCGATGGAATATGTAGTTCAATCTCCGGAAAAGATTCCGAACGATCTGATTCTTGGACTGATGGCGGCGGATAATTGCCTTGAAAAGGATATCCGGAGAGCAGGTGTAAGTGGGGTTGAATTTCATGTGATCGGATACAGTGAAAGAATGAGTGGTGCGGTCAGGCGATTCATGGATCATTCACCAAAGAATGTAATGCTGCACCCGGCGGATGTTAGTTTTGAGGAACTAGGCTCATTGAACAGAAACTCTGTAATCGTTTATGATTCTTTATCTTTTGATGATCTAAACAAAATCATTCCAAAAATAAAAGAAGGAAGAGTATTTGATATCCATTCTTTTGTGAAAGATCATGGAAAAGAAGCGTTAAGCTATTATCGTAAAGTGAACCTGGCTCCTAAATTCGGAAAAAGAAAGATCGAGGCTTTGCACGAAACAGGACGCGCAGGTGCCCGATATGGTTTGGAGCTTTTGAAAGAACAAAGCCCAAAGAAAAAATCTCCTCAAGATGCGGTTGCTGTAATTCTTGGTTACGGAAATGTAGGAATGGGAGCGATTGATGAATGCTATCGAAATGGGGTAAGAACCATTCACGTGCTTGGTAAAGATCAGACTCAGAAAGGAATTATAGAAGATTATCTTAAAGATGCAGATCTGATCATAAATGGAGCCGAACAGCCGGTTCACTTGCGGGGAGTAAACTATCTGGTAACCAAAGATCATGCTAAGAATTTACTTGAAGATGGTAGTGTTGTCATCGATCTGGTTGGTGGAAGTGCCACAAATAGAAGCGCGGTAGAAAAGGTAATCGAATGCACTTACCTGACTGATCCCTACTTTGAGGAAGATGGAATTCTCTTCTCAGCATTATGGGGCTGGCCAATGATGGGATTTATGCGAGAAACTGCCATCAAGTACAGCGGACAAATTGCAGATATTCTGATTGGAGAAGATAAGTTAATAAACGGATTAGATAATCTTGCAGCCGGTGTAGAGAAGGCTTTAGTTTGTGGAAAGTTTTGATCTTATTGAGGGTGCTTTCTTCATTTTGAATTAATATTCGTCTTTTGTAGAATGGTGAGATAAAATTTCCATCCAATACGTTGCTACGATGCAGTTCAAAAGAATAAAATCAGTGATTCTGGCGGTGCTTTTCCTTTCAACAGGAATAGTAGCTCAGGACAATTCTTCAGGAAATAGATTCTCTCAATGGCTTGTAAAAGATCCCGGTTATTTTGCTAAAGACTTTACTTCCAATCATTTTCTGGCAATTAGTATGACCGGGTTTGGTTTGGCTGCGGTTTCAAATTTTGATGAAGTAAATAGCGCTTATGTACAAAAACGATATCATAAGTCAGAATATCTTAGGCACGTAAATGAGTTTGGGACTTTTAGAATAGTAGCACCATCTTCTGCCGCATTATTTGGGCTTACATTATTAACTGACAACAAGAAACTTCAAGATGCTGCATTTACTTCCTTTCAAGCAGTTCTGAATACAGCTGTAACCGTAAATATTTCCAAGTTTATGTTTGCCAGATCGAGACCTTATGAACTTGATGGGGCATACGATTTTGATTTTTTTCATCCTGGAGAGACTTCTTTCCCATCCGGACATGCTTCCACTGCTTTTGCACTTTTTGTACCTTGGGTAGCTTATTATCCTAATGTAGTTACTTACTCATTACTTGCTATTCCATTAAGCACTTCTTTTGCACGAATAGCCGAAGGAAAGCATTGGCTTACTGACGTAACTGCCGGAGCACTGATCGGCTCGTATTGGGGGATGTATTTATCGAGGCGACATCAAGGAATTAAACAAACTCCGGGGAAAGTGAACTTTACTCCTATGATGATAAACAATGGCGGTGGTGGGATTTCAATTTCAGTGAACCTATAGAGCAAGAAAGTAAGAGTGAATAAAGAGCTGATAAAAAAACTGAACATCAAAGAAGATCAGAGCGTATTGTTGATCAACTGTACTAAGGAGCTGGAGTTTAATTTTGAAGGATTGAATTACCGGACAAACCCCAAAAAAAAGAATAAGTATGATTCCGTGATCATGTTTACGCATGATGAAAAGGATCTGAAAAACCTCCTTTCAGATAATATTCAGTTTTCGAAAAAAGAAGGTAAGCTCTGGGTAGCCTATCCTAAAAAAAGCGGAAGTATTTCATCAGATCTAACCAGAGATTCTATTTGGGCAATCGTTAATAACCTAAAAATGAATCCAAATAAATTAATTTCAATGAATGAGGATTGGTCGATCATGAGTTTGGCCAAAGAAGGATCTCAAAAAAATCCATCCAAACTCGGGCAAGATCCTCCGGGTGTTGATCGTAAAAAGAAAATAGTAATTCCTCCCAAAGATCTTCAAGACGAACTGGATGCAAACCCTGAAGCAGAATCCTTTTTTGAATCCTTGGCATTCAGCCACAAGAGAGAATATGTT
>Ga0189291_100362_pt1 | contig 18522 bp, 12 predicted proteins | sample UW1redminimetaG_FD_130331 | JGI IMG/M metagenome (GOLD analysis project Ga0189291, IMG submission 130331) | Marine microbial communities from the Costa Rica Dome - UW179B-red mini metaG | ecosystem: Environmental > Aquatic > Marine > Oceanic > Photic zone | place: Costa Rica: the Eastern Pacific... | reverse complement strand
GGTCTGCACCTGCCCCATGCTGACACCGGCCGTGGCCAGACTGTTGGCGAGCAGGCCTTCATCACGCGGTACCGGTGCAAACTGCACCCGGGCGTCAATGCCAGGGCCGAAGATATACGCCAGCGAGTTGCCATACTGCTCAGCTGTAATGAGCTTGGTCAGTGCCTGCGTGCCGGGTGTCTCAGGCTCAGGGTCGGATGGCGCGCAGCCCACCAGTGCAAACAGGGACAGCAAACCTGCCGCAGTCCAGCGAAATGCCCCGGGAAACCACTGTTTATACCTCGGAGTTGAACGTCCCATAACCAACCTCATCGTGCTACACCCTCTTCAACCGTCTAAATTTACCATGAACAGTAATCCTCCATTGAAGCTTCTCAGACTTATACGACACATGTCAACCCTGACAAGGAACAGTTTCGTATCAGTTCATGCTTCGAATCACTTTCCACAACTGGCTTGTGCAAATTCTTCTCGCCAGACCTGGCGATGGCGTACCTCTCCCTATCAGCCGGGATGATCGTGACAATCGGCCAGCCGCATAGACTACTCAATTACTGCAACGCCACGCATCGGAAAACAGCATAACTCAAGATCGCATCAACCGGAAAAAAATCGCCCGTTCATGTGTGGCAGCCCCAAGCGGTAAGCATACCCACTTTTGCAGCAATGATCACTTATGCTCGAACCTCATCCTTGAGCTCTGTGATCAAGCCGAGCGCTCGCCCGATAATGATTTCCTGCTTGCGGACGCCTGAAAACCAGTCTGCTGAACCATGTGATGACATCGTCATCGACACCTCAAAAATTGTTTCAATTTGTGACACCAAAACCCGTACCAAATAGACAGCTGTTTTCTTGTTCTCCCGGCCAGACTCACAGCAAACGGCAAGCGTGCAATTGACCGGTCACGGGCAGAAATACTTACGCACTGCAAGCTGGCAAATTGCCACGCGCAGGTCCAGTTTGCCAGCAAACCCCTGCAATTCACCCGAAAACTGTATCTAATTGTTTAATATGACTTAATCAGCCTTTTGAGGTATCTTCGCCTGGCCGATGTGGGCAATGTCGATATCGCGATACATATTTTCCGCTACTTGGCATAAATACGTATTACTTTTGCCAAAATCTGAAATGAAACCCCCACCCGGTCAAGGTCTGCATGTCGTTCGCTAGCCAGCATCCGGCGTTTTTGCAGACACCTGAAGATTTAGCGACGCTTGTCAATCACATGCTTGGCCTTGCCTTCGGAGCGGGGCAGTTCGCCGACCTCTTTGACATCCACGCTGGCCGAAATGCCCACCAGGGATTTGACTCTGGTTTGCAGATCCGCTGCCAAACGACGCGGGTCAGCTGTATAGCCCGGCTCACATTCGACCATAATTGTTACGCTGTCGAGATTACCTACCCTGTCGATTTCCATCAGGTAGTGAGGAGAAAGACCGTCTACGCTGAGGATTTGCTCTTCGATCTGGGTAGGAAAGACATTGACTCCCCTTATGATCAGCATATCGTCGCTGCGGCCGGTAATTTTTTCGATACGCCGCATGCTACGCGCACGTCCCGGCAACAGTCGGGTTAAATCCCGGGTACGGTAGCGAATCATTGGCAAGCCCTGTTTGGTCAGTGTGGTAAACACCAACTCGCCCTGCTCCCCGTCGGGCAGCACCCTGCCCGTTTGTGGGTCAATGATTTCGGGGTAAAAATGATCTTCCCAAACTGTCGGACCGTCCTTGGTTTCCACACATTCCTGGGCCACGCCGGGGCCCATAACTTCAGATAATCCGTAGATGTCGACTGCGTCAATATGCAGCCGGGACTCCAGGTCCTTGCGCATGGAATCAGTCCAGGGCTCGGCACCAAAAATGCCGATGCGAAGCGACAATTGGCTGGGATCCACGCCCTGCCGAGCCATTTCGTCACCAATATTCAGCATATAGGACGGTGTGACCATGATGATATCGGCATCAAAATCCTGCAATAACCTGACCTGTTTCTCTGTCTGTCCACCGGACATCGGAATGACGGTACAACCCAGCCGCTCAGCACCGTAGTGAGCACCCAATCCGCCCGTGAACAGACCGTAGCCGTAAGCGACGTGCACCTTGTCGCCAGGACGCCCCCCGGCGGCAAAGATTGAGCGGGCGACGAGATTTGCCCAGTTTTCGATGTCGCGCTGGGTGTAGCCGACAACCGTCGGCTTCCCCGTGGTACCACTGGACGCGTGCAGACGACTGATCTGATCCATGGGCGCACAGAACATGCCGAAGGGGTAGTTGTCGCGAAGGTCGGATTTAGTGGTAAACGGAAATTTACTCAGATCTTCAAGCGACCTGAAATCTTCCGGACGCACTCCATGGTCATCGAATTTTTTTCTATACGCAGGAGAATTTGCATAAACGTGATGCAGGGTCTCCTTGAGCCTGGTGGTCTGCAAGCTTCGAATCTCGTCGATGCTCGCATTTTCAATTTCTTCGTAGACTGTTTTGGACATGGTCATAGGCACCCTGATAGGTTTTCTCTACTGCAACTCGGGTATATTTTTGTAGAACTCCAGCGATTCCGGGTTCGCAAACGCATCACGATTGGTCACGGGCTCGCCATGTATCACTTTTTTAACGGCCAGCTCAACCAGCTTGCCGCTCATGGTGCGAGGTATATCGGGCACCTGAATCACTTTGGCGGGCATGTGTCGCGGAGAAGCGTTGCGGCGGATCGTGGTCTTTATCAGGGTAATGAGCTGGTCATCCAGTTTCAGGTCATCGCGAAGGCGGACGAACAACACCACACGCACATCATTATCCCATTCCTGTCCGATGGCGATGCTTTCCAGTACGTCGGGGATCGTCTCAACCTGTCGGTAAATTTCTGCGGTGCCTATTCGAACCCCGCCCGGATTCAGCACGGCATCTGATCGACCATAAAACACCATGGTGTTTCTTTCGGTCAGCTCGACATAGTCACCCTGACACCAGATATTCTCAAACCGGGAGAAGTAAGCCTTGAAGTACTTTTCACCACTCGTATCACCCCAGAAACCCAGCGGCTGAGAAGGAAACGGGCGTCGACAGACAAGCTCACCTTTGCTGCCCACGACCGGATGACCGTTGTCATCATACACCGATACATCCATACCCAGGCCACGACACTGCAGTTCGCCCCGATAAACCGGCAACCAGGGATTGCCCAGCGCGAAGCAGCCGAGTATGTCAGTCCCTCCCGATATAGATGACAGACACAGATCCTGTTTAACCTGTGCATAAACGTAATCGAAGGAAGCTGGCCCCAGCACCGAACCGGTTGACAGTATGGTCTGCAAACTGCCCAGATCATGGCTGGATGCCGGATTCAACCCCTCTTTCTGGCACGCATCAATGAACTTTGCCGACACACCGAAATGCGTAATCTTTTCTCTATCGATATAATCGAACAACACATTCGAATTCGGTGCAAATGGCGAACCATCGTAAAGCAGGAGGGTTGCCCGGCTAGCCAGCCCGGAGACGAGCCAGTTCCACATCATCCAGCCACAGGTGGTGTAGTAGAAAAGACGATCACCCGGCTTAATGTCCGCGTGCAGCTGATGCTCCTTCAGGTGCTGCAACAAGGTTCCGCCGTGTCCGTGCACGATACATTTGGGCTTACTCGTGGTGCCGGAGGAGTACATGATGAACAGCGGATGGTTGAACGCGACACGCCTGAATGTAATGGTCTCCGGCAGAAAGCCTTCGGTGAAGAGGTCCCAGGTAGTGATTCGTGCGACGTCCCCATAGTCACCAGAGGAATCGCCAGTGAAGCTCGATACAACTATATTTTTCGGCGACAGCCGCTCACTCAGACGCTGGTTGTTGGCGCTGAGATCGATTTTCTTGCCATTGTAATAATACGCCTGCACCAGAAACAGGACCGTTGGTTCAATTTGCGCAAAGCGATCGACGATACCTTCAACGCCAAAGTCGGGTGAACAGGATGACCAGATTGCGCCGAGGCTGGTGGTGGCCAGCATGGCGATGAGCGTCTGCGGGCAGTTGGGCATGACCGCGGCCACTCTGTCTCCTTCACCAACACCCGCGTTGGCCAGGGCCTGCGCCACAACTGACACCTGATCGTAAAGTGTTTTGTAGTCCAGCCGATCGCTTGCTTTATCTTCCGACTGAAAAACAACAACCTCTTCATCCAGCGGTCGGTCACGCAGCAGATTCTCTGCATAGTTGAGCCTGGTGGCCGGAAACCATTCCGCATCAAGCATTTTGCGCCCGGCGATGATGCCGGGCTCAAGGTCTCCTTCGGCAATCAGGTCGGTAAACTGAGCGACCGCTGGCCAGAATTCGTTGGGGTGATCAGTACTCCACTGCCACAAGGACTCATAGTCGACCGGCAGGGCATTTGCCTGAAAGCGTTGCGCGAACGCAGTCAGATTCGATTGTTTGATCCGCTGCTGGGAGGGCTCCCAAAGTATAGCTGCTTGTTCAGTCACCGTTTGTCTCCAGTTACACGTCTTGCGTTACGTAGCAGGCTTATCCCGTTGATTATCCGGGTGCGCCTGTATAAAAGCATCCAGCTCATTACAACGATTATAGACAGACATGATTGCCGGGTATGGACTCATATCCATATCAAACCGTAATGCATTGAATACCTGAGGCACAAGGTAAATGTCTGCCATACTCAAACCGTCTCCTGCGGTATACGCGCCGTCCGCTATCTGCGGCTCCAGCGCATCAAAACCAAACTGGATCCAGTGGTGGTACCACGCTTTTTTTGCGTCCTCGCTGACACCCAGTTCACCAGCCAGGTACTTCAGGATCCGCAGATTGTTTAGCGGGTGGATATCGCAAGCGATAATATTTGCCATCGCCCGAACCCGCGCACGTTGCGACGGGTCGGCCGGTAGAAGCGGCATGGCTGTCGAGGTTTCCTCAAGCCACTCCAGGATCGCTGTCGACTGGGAAAGTACTGTGCCGTCCTCCAGGCGCAGCGCCGGAACCAGACCCATGGGGTTCACGGCCAGATACCAGCCACTTTTTTGCTCTTCCTTGAGCAGGTTCACGGGCCTCAACTCATAGTCGATTCCTTTTAGGTTAAGAGCAATGCGCACGCGGTATGCGGCAGTCGATCTGAAGTACGAATAGAGCTCCACGTTGGTCTCCTAAATAATATTCCTGGCGGGCAGGACTGTACCGGCCACCTCACCAAAACCCAGTCGCACTGCGCCAGGTTTCTCGCAGAAGCCACGCAGGATGACCGTGTCGCCATCCTCCAGGAAGATACGGGTTTCACCATTAGCCAGTTGGACCGGCTGCTTGCCGCCGTGGCTCAGCTCCAGAATGGAGCCACATTCTGTCTCGGCCGGCCCGGACTGTGTGCCGGTACCCAGGAGATCTCCGGGCTGCAGATTGCAACCATTGACACTGTGGTGCGATACCATCTGCGCGACTGTCCAGTACGAGTACTTGAAGTTTGAGCGCGACAAACTCTCGGGGGCATCTCCCTTGGCTTTCATGTCAGCTGTCTGGAGCAAAACCTCCAGCTGGATATCCATTGCACCGGCTTTTTCGTTTTGCTCACTGCTCAGATAAGGCAGAGGCTGGGGATCACCACCGGGACGACTAAAGGCCAGCCGATAAGGCGCCAGAGCCTCCAGAGTAACGATCCACGGAGAGATGGTAGAGGCAAAACTTTTTGCCAGGAAAGGGCCTAACGGCTGGTATTCCCAGGCTTGAATATCCCTGGCAGACCAATCATTAAACAGGCACATGCCAAACACGTGGTTTTCCGCTTCAAGCATGGGAATGGGCGAGCCCGGATCGTTACCGGGGCCAATAAACACACCCATTTCCAGCTCGTAGTCCACACGTTTGCTAGGCGCCAATGTGGGCACATCTTCATCAGGTCCTTTCAGCTGCCCCAACGGACGGGGAAAGCTTTGGCCGGACACCCCGATGGATGAGGCCCGACCATGGTAGCCGATTGGCACCCATTTATAGTTGGGTAACAAAGGGTTGTCCGGGCGGAACAGAGAGCCGACAGCGGTCGCGTGGTGAACAGACGTATAAAAATCCGTGTAGTCGGTAATCCGGCAAGGCAGCTGGTATTCCACATTCGCCTGGCTCACCAGACAGGGCCGCACGCTGCTTTCAAGCGCTGACCCTTCACGAAGAGCGCGGGACAAAGCAAGTCGCAGCGTCGACCAGGCGGCCGGGCCCATTGCCATGAAGTCGTTCAGTTCCGGTTTGGCTGCTGCCAGCAGGGCTTGTCGTGCATCACCCGGCAGAACGTCAGCCTCGCTCAACAACAACAGATCAACAATCTGATCACCAATGGCGACACCGCCGCGAAAGGTGTCAGTGTCTTTGCTGCGAAAGCTGGCAAACGGCAAATTCTGAATGGGAAAATCACTCACACCATCGTTCGCCGAGCGAACCCAGCTTTGCAAGTTCGGCTCATGGGTTTCATTGAGATTCAGCATCGTTAACTCCTGATTACTATGTCTGGTTGTTGGCCCGCTGGCCCAAAACATTCGCGCTACGGTTTACCATCAAAATGCTTTTGCAGCCCGGACCAGCACTGCGAATAGTCGCGCTGCCGGTGCTCTGAATCCATGGCAAATTTTGTCGGCGAAATGATATAGCGGGATTCGAACATAAACGCCAGGGTGTTGTCGTAGCGCTCTGGCTGCAGGTCTGCCGCGCTCGCTTTCTCGAAAACCGCGGCTTCGGGTCCGTGCGGGGTCATGCAGTTATGCAGGCTCATGCCGCCCGGCTCAAAACCCTTGCCCTTGGCATCATAGGCGCCCTTTATCAGCCCCATGAATTCGCTCATGATGTTGCGGTGGAACCAGGGAGGCCGGAATGTGTCTTCGGCAACCATCCAACGCGGCGGAAATACAACAAAGTCCATATTGGCCACACCGTCCGTATCACTGGGCGAAGTCAGAACGGTGAAAATTGACGGGTCAGGATGATCAAAACTGACGGTATTGATGACGTTAAATCTGGAGAGATCGTATTTGTACGGCGCGCTATTGCCGACCCAGGCCACCACGTCCAGCGGCGAACGCCCCAGCGTGGTCTGATACAACTGCCCGCAGAACTTGACGACCAGCGTGTGCTCTTCCTCCTTGTCTTCGAACCACGCGACCGGATACTGAAAGTCGCGATTATTCGCGAAACCGTTTGCGCCCACGGGGCCACGCTCAGGTAACTCCAGTGGGGCGCCGTAGTTCTCGCAGACATAGCCACGCGCCATGCCATCGGGGAGCTCAATTCGGAATGTCAAACCACGCGGTATGACCAAAATCTCTCCGGGCGCCACATGGAGCTGGCCCAATTCTGTCTGCGCCAGAACGGCACCCTGCTGGGGCACGATCAGCAACTCACCATCCGCGCTGTAGAAAAACCTGCTCCCCATTCCGCGGTCGGCCCGGTAGATGTGAATGCCCAGTCCGGTTTGTACCCTGGCATCACCGTTGACGGCAATCGTGGCCAAACCATCAAGAAAATCTCCCACCGACTCATTGACCGGAAACGGATCCCAGCGCAGCACGTCCGGCGGACAATGCGGCTCCGTGCCCGGGCCGGTTCGTAGCAGGCCGTTGTCGATGGCGTCAAAATCGCCTCGCATGGCAACGGAGGGCCTCAATCGGTAGGTCCAGGTACGGCGATTCCTGGCTCTTGGCGCGGTAAAAGCAGTCGAGCTGAACTGTTCAGCATAGAGTTTATAGGAGCACTTTTGGGGACTGAAACGGCCCTTTGGCAGAGCACCGGGTAACGCCTCGGTTTCGAACTCGTTGCCAAAACCTGTCATGTATTCGAGAATGTCCCGCTTCGATTTCATTCAGAGGCCGCTCCCATTTTTATGATTTTTGCCGCTTGACGCTCATGCTAGCATTTAGTTTCTTTTGTAACAATATGCTTGTTTACGCTATCCTGCTGCAGTAAGCTTTTGCTGAACTGGCCTGATTTTTTCCAGGAACCAAGATGAGGTTACGGCGTGCCCGACAAACAAACTGGATTTGTTCTTCAACATTTTCTGCCCTATCGACTCGTGAATACCGCTGAGAGAACCAGCCACGCACTGTCGACCCTGTATGCCGACAAGTTCGATATGAGCATTCCAGAATGGCGGATTGTCGCCACGCTGGGGTCCGAGAATAATCTGACCGCCAAAGTTATCGGACAGAGAACGCAGATGGACAAGGTCACGGTTTCGCGCGCCATTAGCAGACTCAGCGACAAAGCATTTGTTGACCGGCAAAAAGACCCGCAGGACGGTCGCTCGCTCAAGCTTAATCTCAGCAAGGCGGGACAGAAAGTGTACAGAACACTGATACCGGCAGTGCTCGCGTGGGAGCAGCAACTAACGGCAGAGTTTGCCCCCGAGGAGATGGAGCAGCTGCACATGCTACTGAGCCGACTACAGGATCAGCTGGAAAAACTTGGCCATTGACAGTTCCAGACCACAAGCCATGGACAACCGGCTGTAACAACCACAGGATCTAACGATTAAAAAAAGCCGGCACAGCAATAGCTGACCGGCCAAAGAGAGGTCCCGCAAACACCCGCCAGGTGTCAACCCGCAGCCTCTTTGCCCGTCTGCAACACACCTCGTCGCACTTGATCCCGTTCAATCGATTCAAACAATGCGGAGAAATTACCTTCTCCGAAACCTTCATCTCGCTTACGCTGAATAAACTCGAAGAATATCGGCCCAACCATATTCTGCGAGAAGATCTGCAACAGCAATCGCGGATCATCTTCTTCAGTGGATCCGTCCAGCAATATACCGCGAGACTTCAGGTCCGCGACCGGTTCGCCGTGGCCAGGCAGACGCTCCGACAGCATTTCGTAGTAAGTGTCCGGTGGCGGTGTCATGAACTCCAGGCCTTTTGCTTTCAGCCGGTCATAACAGGCCAGCAGGTCATCGCACGAAAATGCGATGTGCTGAATACCTTCACCATTATAGGCCCTCAGGTATTCTTCGATCTGACCATTGCCGCTGGCCTCTTCATTCAGAGGGATGCGCACCTTGCCATCGGGTGCTGTCATCGCACGCGAGGTCAGGCCGGTGTATTCACCTTTGATATCAAAGTAGCGAATCTGTCGAAAGTTAAAAAGATCTTCGTAATACCTGGTCCAGTAATCCATGCGCCCGCGATGGACATTGTGAGTCAGGTGATCGATAACTTTGAACCCACAGCCTTCCGGATGACGATCAACACCCTCAATGAACTCAAAGTCGATGTCGTAAATCGAAGAACCATCCTGATAACGATCGTTCAGATAAAGCAGCGCGCCGCCGATACCGCGGATCGCGGGCAGCTTCAACTCCATCGGCCCCGTGGAAATATCTACTGGCTCAGCACCAAGGTCAATCGCTCGCTTAAATGCTTTAGCGGCGTTTTTTACCCGAAATGCCATGCCGCAGGCTGAAGGACCATGCTCTTCCGCGTAGTAAGCCGCTGGTGAGCCCTTCTCATAATTCAGCAGGAAGTTAATACCGCCCTGCCGCCAGAGCTCGACATCTTTTGAGCGGTGGTAGGCCACACGAGTAAAACCCAGAACGGTCAATGCGGGTTCCAGCATGCCTCGCTCCGGCGCGGTGAACTCAACAAACTCAAAACCATCGAGTCCCATTGGATTCTCAAACAGATCTGCCATCAGCTACTTCCTTCAATTCGGTGGATATTGGCGTACAAAAGTACTGCCTATGAAAAGAAGTATACCGATGAATGGCAGCAAAAATTTGCTAATTCAGTCGAGCCAGCGGCCAAATTCGGAAGGATTCAGGCGACATTATGGATTTCTTGGGAGGATTCCACCTACAGTAACATCGCCTGGTTTTGCAGCTTTACCGCTGTCGCTTCACGCGACTTAGCGTGTCGGCAATCAAAAACGCCAGTTCAAGCGACTGATCTGCATTCAGCCGTGGATCACAGGTTGTCTGGTATCGTTCAGCGAGTCCTGCCTCCGTGAGCTGATAGGCCCCGCCAACGCACTCAGTCACTGAATCGCCAGTCATTTCCAGGTGCACACCGCCGGCATAGCTGCCTTCTGCGCGATGAATTTCAAAGAACCTTTCCATCTCGCTGAGGATGGCGTTCACCTTGCGCGTCTTCACGCCTGTCGCCGTGGTTACAGTATTGCCGTGCATGGGATCTGAACACCAGACCACATCAGCCCCCATGCCCTGAACAGCCTTGACGAGTGGCGGTAGTTTTTCGCTGATGCGCTCAGCCCCCATTCTCGAAATCAGCGTGACCCGACCCGGTTCATTGTCCGGGTTAAGGAGCTCCAGCAGCTTTTGCAGATCAGAGGGCACTGTCGAAGGACCCACCTTGATGCCAATCGGATTGCGCACGCCTCGCAAAAATTCAACGTGGGCATGATCGGGCTGCCGCGTTCGGTCTCCGATCCACAGCATATGCGCCGAACAATCATACCAGTGACCACTCAGGCTATCCTGCCGGGTCAGGGCCTGCTCATAGTTCAGTAACAAAGCTTCATGGGACGTATAGATTGTAGTTCTATTCAGCTGCGGATTATTGGCTGAATTGATGCCACAGGCCTCCATAAAACCCAATGCCTTTTCAATTTGCAAGGCCAGGCTCTCATACTTCTGGTGCTGAGCAGTTTGCGCGACGAAACCCTGGTTCCACTGGTGGACATTATTCAGGTCAGCAAACCCACCCGTAGCGAATGCACGCATCAGGTTCAAGGTAGCAGATGACTGGTGGTAGGCTTTCAGCATCCGTTGGGGATCAGGGCGTCGCGCATCTTCCGAAAAATCTACGCTATTGATAATATCGCCACGGTATGAAGGCAGCTCAATACCACCCATGGTTTCCGTGGCGGCCGAGCGGGGCTTGGCAAATTGGCCCGCGATACGGCCAACCTTCACCACCGGTGAACTGCCCGCGAAGGTCATGACCACCGACATCTGTAACAGCAGCTTGAAAGTCTGGACGATCTTGTCTGCGCTGAATTCAGCAAAGCTCTCCGCACAGTCCCCACCCTGAAGCAGGAAAGCGTGCCCCTGGCTCACTTTTCCAAGGTCCGTCCTGAGCGCGTCGATTTCTCCTGCAAACACCAGAGGCGGAAGCTTTGACAGCTCGCGCCCAGCATCGAGCAACGAAGCTTCATCCGGGTAGATTGGCAGTTGTTGTGCCGGATGTTTTCTCCAGCTTCCGGCTTCCCAATCTCGCATAATAAATTTCCAGGTACGGTTAGACGCGCACAGTATACAGAAGAACGACCATCCTCCCAAGCAACGGGCAGTGATAAAGATTCGCTGGCAGATCAGGGGTGAGGCAGGTTGAATGATCACAGCAGGATAACTGCAATGATCCGGGATATATTACCGGTGATCAATCTCCAAGACGCGCCCTGGAACGTGTATTATGTCCTGTAAACAGCAAAACGAGAGGAAATCCACCTATGCAACTAGACCGAACTGAATGCGAAATACTGCGCATCCTGCAAAAGGAAGGACGCCTCTCAATTGTGGACCTGGCTTCCCGTGTCTCGCTGTCGGAGTCCCCGACATTCCGACGGGTAAAAGCGCTGGAACAGGCGGGTGTGATCAGTTCATATTCAGCCAGACTGGATCAGCGCATGGTCGGGCTGCAGGTAACCGCCTTTGTCCAGATCATTCTGGAAAAGGGCGATGCCGCGACCTTACGCACCTTCCTGGCTCAGGTGGAAGCGGAAGAGTACATAGTGGAATGTCACGGCATGAGCGGTGCCTGTGACTACCTGCTTAAAGTGGTCGCCACCAGCATGGACCACTTCTCAGAACTGTGTATGCAACGAATCCTGAATTTCGCAGGCGTGAAAAACATTGAGTCGCAATTCAGTCTGTGGGCCGTCAAGCAGGACGCACCGCTTCCCGTTGCCGGAAGCTGAACAAAAGCCACTCGCCGCGGAGAACCGGGCACACACTCGACACTGACTGACGCACTAGCGACCAGTCGCAGCCCTGCCCAGGCGAATGGTTTCATCCGCTGTGGGGCCGTTCACCAGCAAGGCACGAAAACCCTGATTCACGCGCGACACAACCGACGCTGTATCGGCGGTAATAAGACCAGCCATGCCTGCACGACGGCTTTGCGCGAGGACTTCCAGGCTCATTCGTTCGGCAGTCTCTCTGTCTCCGCCCAGAGCAGCGGTGAGGCTGCCAATACCACAAACCAATGAACTGTAGCCGGGAATATTGGCAATTTCTTCAAGCTCCGCGAACACTTCGGGGCTTTCCAGCAAGAGCATCACTACAAAGTCACCGTCCGGGTTTGCGGGAGACCATACGTTGACACCTTCGAAGAATGACACGGCCATACGTGCTTCGTCGGCACTCTGCACATGAGGGAACACCACACCATCGACACCCAGGGCAAGGAGTTCGTTGACCCGTGCGCGCGAGGTTTGAACACCCGCTTCAGACATAGCGGGAATGCGAACCAGCAACTCCATCGCAGCGTCTTCGCCCACACTTCGCAGGCCTTCTGCTATCTCACGAGCAGCGTCAAAATTGTAGTTCTGCTCGAGATTCAAAAAGGCGAAGTCCAATAGCGGGTTAGCGGCGAGCTCACGACCGGTCGCAACGTTAAAGGGCATTCCCGTCACGTAATAGCCAAAGGCCGTCTGGTCAGCCGCCCACAGTTCCACCAGGTCCCTGTCACCCGCCGGCATCTGTGCGGCCGTGGCGGTGTCAGCTGACGCAGGTACGCTGGTGCAACCCGATAATGTGGTGAATGAAAACAGCGCGCATGCCAGCGCCATAAGGAAAAAATGCCGATGTTTCATAAGGTACTCCAATCCGGGACAGGGGTATGGTTGTCAAAGCCAAAAAAATCCCGCGGCCCGTTCTAAGGCCGCGGGATGAGTACTAACAGGCTATCGACGCTGCTCGGCGTGCCGAATACGTCATTGTCTTTAAGCCTGTATCAAGCTAAACGGTCACTACCATTATTCTATAACTTAGTGTTCTAGAATTCGTAGTTAACCCCAACACGCACAATGCGGCCCCTCCAGTCGTAGTACCGGTTATTGCTATTTCTTCCCCAGAAGCTGGTGAAAGCCATTCGCGGCGGCACTTTGTCGAACAGATTCTGGGTACTAAAGAAGACCCTGCTGTTATCACCGATTGCATAGTTAACGTTAAGATCGAAATACGTAATGCCGTCAATATCGTTTTCGTTAACAGTCGGACGATCTGCAGTGGCGACCGGGCAAGACCCTGGCACACATGTAACATAGGAATTACTGTAGACGCCCGGCCCAATACCGCGGGCAGTCAATGTGACATCCAGAGGGCCGTTCATGTAACTGGCGGTCGTCAGGTAACTATACTCCGCCGAATCCAGCGCGAAGCCCGGGTTGCCAATACTTGGTCCCGTCGCGCCAACACCATCCACCGTTACAGTGCCATCGCTGCTGTCCAGTTTATCGACAACAGTGACCATGGCTCGGAAAGACAGGTCGCCACCCCAGGCTGTATTCAGCGTCGACAACGGAAAGCGATAACTCGCTTCCATGTCATAACCCGCCGTTTCCTGAGACAGGATATTCTGAGGCTGAGTGATGATCAGATCGATAAAGCCGTCCGCACCACGCTGAACGCTGTTGCAAAGTGTCTGATTACCTTCGAAGCAGCGATCCACAACTTCCTGACCCCCGATCGTGAGAATAGCGTCGCTGATCTCGATATTGTAGTAATCCACCGACGCGGCAAAACCAGGCAACCACTCGGGCTGGTAGACAAAACCAAGACCCGTCGTATCACCTATCTCCGGCTCCACATCCGGGTTACCCCGAGTCTGGCCGATGGTCTGAGTTTCAACATTCAGGAATGGATCAACGGTGGTACCCGTTCCGGATGTGCCGGCGTCAAACAGGTTGCCGAGATTTGGAGCACGAATATCGCGGGACTGCGTGGCGCGTAAACGCAGTTCATCATTCACTCGCCAGCTGAGGCCTGCTTTCCAGGTCGTTACTTCCCCGGAGGTACTGTAATCCGTCAAGCGCACCGCACCATTGACGTCCAGTTGCTGCACAAAAGCCATGTCGCGAGCCAGCGGGACCACGGTCTCAGCAAAATACTCGGTAACGTCGTACTTGCCGAAGCTGGGGTTATAGTTACCGGCCAGCAGGGCTGTCTGTTGATCCAGTTCGCTGGAGGCACCAGACACTTCCTCAGTACGATAGGCAGCACCGAAGGCCAATGACACGGGACCTGCCCAGCTGTTAAACGGCTCGCCAGCGACGCTTCCGGAAACGACTTCCTGCTCCAGCAGCTGCTGCATCCAGCCGGTGCCAAAGGAGTAGTCAAGCATTGCCTCTGAGGCAACACCTGTACCCATCGGGTTATAGGCAACACAATCCGGGTCGTCGTTCGATGGATCGTTATCAGCATTGACGCGACAAACAGGCTGTCCGGCGGCGTTCTCAACCGCGTCTGTCGCTTTCGCGTACCGCGTACTGATCAGGTTACCGGGCGTTGCCTGGTACGTGTCGTTCTGGTTGTGTACATAGGACCCTTCCCAATTCCAGTCACTGCCCAGCGCGTCGAATCTGCCTTCGATACCCAGGACGTAGCGATCCATGTTGCGCTCACCCTGGAACTCGATTTGACCGGCATCGCCATTGACAGTGCCCATCCTGAACTGCGTTAGCCCCAGATCGTTCATCGATGCCTGAACCGAGTCGGGGATAAATGGATTACCTGAGTAAATCGTCAGGTTGCCCAGCTGAAAAGGCAGCGCGGTCCCCGGATTATACGACTCAGAGTGCCCATACATGACCTCGCCATAGACGGACGTGGAGTCGGTGATGTCGTAGCTGACCCGCGCAAACAGGTTGTCACGCGTCTGCTCCATGGCCAATCCGGTTTCCCGGTCTATTCTTGAGGTTTGCCAGTCTCCGCCTGAAATCCAGATACCGCTTTGCAGGCGCCCGAAGTCAAATGGCTGAGGCGCGCCACCTTCCTTGAACTGTGTGCCACGCAGTGGGCCACTAATGATCAGACCGCCACGCGTCGCAACAGATAACCCAGCCTCTTCAATTGTGGTGTACTGGGGCTGACTGCTGTCAGTCGCATTGAGAGGATTGCGTATAAGGGCCAAGGTATCGTCAGCCCAGTCCCGAGGCTTGTTCTCGATGGCTGCGTCATAGCCGCGCTCAACATCTACCAAAAAGTGTCCGCGACCCTCGGCGAACGACAGCCCGCCGGTAAATCCTACCTGGTATGCTTCACCGTCGCCGTGCGTCGTTTGTGAACCCTGAGCCCTGACTTTGAACCCCTCATAATCTTTGTCCAGGATAAAGTTGACCACACCGGCCAGAGCATCAGAACCGTATACGGCTGAGGCACCGCCCGTGCTCACTTCGACGCGCTGCATCAGCCCGCTGGGAAAATTACTGATGTCTACGGCCCCGCCTCGTTCGCCGCCTATCGATGCGCCCACAACACGCTTGCCGTCCAGCAGCACCAGCGTCCGGTTGGCACCCAGGCCGCGCAGGTTCAGCAAGTTGGTGCCGGCTGTGCCGTCACTGATGCTGGCATTGTTGCGTGAATTTTGCGAACCCTGAAAGGCCGGCATCCGCTCCACAAGCTCACCGATCTGGGTCACTGGCATTTGGCTCATTGCCTCTTCGCCGAGCACCGATACAGGCGCCGGCGCTTCATAGCCGTCCCGCCTGATCATCGAGCCAGTTACCACGACTTCCTCAATTGATGATGCAGGTGCATTGTCTTGCGCATTGACTGCTCCCGCAGAAAACAATGCGGCTACACTAGCGGCCCCCAAGAGTCTGCCTGACTTGATTACCAAGGATTTCTGCGACCCGACTAGCCCGCTCTTGTATTTATTATTCATAGCGTTTCCTTATTTTATGTTGTTATTGGCTTATTGGTTTAGTGTTTCCCTGAAAGTTACTGATTTGAGTGGATACCGCAGACCTCGAAGGCCTGCGATGTGGGTTATCCCCTTTTGGTTAAACGATGGCGTTACTGCTGCCACTTTGTTGCTCTTTCTCACTGATCGTCTGGATGTACGATATATACCTGAGTCAGAGAAATTTTCCCGGCCCCCGAGATGGCCGTGTTGGCACCGGTCTCGGGGTCAGGATACGCATCCGCCAGTCTTGACAATGCACGGTACTCTGAGGCAGCGGAGACTGTGCCATAGCTCTGATGGTGAGCGCCCCAGTTTCTGTTGAGACGATTGGTCCAGTTATCGACCCCAACATAACCCGCAAAAATGCCTTTCGCGGACTTCGGCGTCAATTCGAGCTGGAGCTGGAAATCGAGCACGTCGTAATGGCCGACAAAACGCATTGCCCATGGGATTTTGGCTTTCTTGATTGGCTCGGTAGTCAGCACACCATCGACGATTTTACCTTTTGTTTCCTCCACAAAGCTTTCGCCCCACCGCGCGTCGACTCGTTGCGAGCCACCCGCGACAAAACCCTCACCCGTCGCGTCAGTGAATAGATCATCAAGGCCGCGATAGGTGGTTACCGTCACCTCATCATCATTGACGAGGTCGTCAACACCGGTCAACTCGATCATCCAGCGGTTGTAACTATGGCCGACTGCAAAGAGGCTCTCGAAATGCACGAACTGACCATCGCTGCGCCAACCTGGAGTACAACCGACCGCTCGTTGTAACTGGTTGTCTATTCCTTCGACACCATCAGGACTCGTGTAATCATCCGGGTCGACTTTACCGTCAAGATTCATCCCGTAAGCAATATCGCCCTGCGCCTCGTAGTAGGGAAATGATTCCGCGGATGTATCGGGGTGCCACATCCGCCCCTCGCGCATGAGTCGCGTCTCCTCGACTGTCCACTCCTGGCCGTCATCCATCGGGAACAGCTCCGCGAACTGCTCACGTACGCCACTCGCATTCAGGCCCTGGGGACACTGCGCATCGAGACCGTCAGCTTCATAGATTACCCAGGCCTTGTCCGTAAGCACGTAGCCAATCCGGCCATCTACCGGCGCTTGGGCTGTTGCCGCGCCAGTGGCTGCCAGCGCAGACATAAACAGTGCGAATGAATGCACCTGAGGTGTTGTTATACCCGCCCAAAAACGTGTCATACACTCTCTCCTGTATGGATAACGGTATTGTCGAATCATCGACGGAATGCGTTACCTGAAAAAATATCCCGTAATACGAACGCATTGAAACCATTGCGGCGACCGTAAAACTCACCGAAGGCATCAGCGTGGGTAGCACCAGGTTCCTGATCACCGCTGTAGGTGTAGACCGGTCGTTGACGATAGGCCCAGACATGCAGCGCGCCGTCGGCGTCCGCAGTGGTGCGGCGTCCGGTGTCCGGATCGATCACCATCACGCTCCAGAGACTGCTTTCACTGCTGGCACCGGCTTGCGCAATGACATAGGGGAAGGTCTTGCGACACAGTTCGGGGTCACCATTGCCGCATATCGCCAGACGATATTCCTGTGACGCGTCGGGGTGATCGCAAGCAATCTGCGCAATGGAGTCGTCCCTGCAGCTGTAAATGTAAACTGTCCTGCCACGTGAGTCAGCCAGTGTCTGGCCGCCAAAAAATGCATCCTGTACGGTGAACTCGTCGGGCGGTGTCACCGCTCGTTGTGTGTAGACATTGTGCCATTCCGGCACATCACTACCGGCAAAACTGCGAGTCCGGGTATCTTTGTTATGGGTGTACAGCGGCTGACCTCTGAACGCCCATTGGTTAATGCCCGAAGGATGTTCGACCAGTGTCCAGTCACCCCTTTTTGCCGCAACTTCCGGAGCTAGCACCGGGCTCCAGTCATTCAGACATTCCTGATGACAATTCGATTTATTGGCTTCATCTCCGTCCCAGGTGTAGACCGAGTACTCCTCGTCTGTCACCAGCAGTCGGCCGGTGGTGCTGGAAATCACCTGGAATCCCGGTGGAATATCGGGCGGCGGCCCAACCGGCACGCGCACGACTCCGCCATCGCCACCGGACTCTATCTTGGTGCCACCCAGCACATCCCCGGGTTTTTTGTCCAGATCGGAAGTGTACAGAGGGAATCCTTCATAGGCCCATTGCCTGGAGCCATCGTCGCGCTCCACCAGGGTCCATTTGTCGACTTCTTCCGCATCCTCGGGCGCCAACACCGGTGGCCAGACCTGGGTACAGCTCACACCCTGATCGGCATAGGGCAGGACCAGGCCTGCCGGGTACGGACTCATGAAGCCAACCTCGGTTCGAAGGATTTCATCGGTGCAATTGGAAGGTCCGTTTTCCCGGTCGCCCGTTGAACCGTTGCGCAGCGCCCTGACCGGCCACTTGTACAATGTCCGCCCTTGAGCATCAGCGTACACCGGCCCGTCCAGGGCAGTCGGAATCACCTGGATACCGGGCGGGGTCTCCTCTTCAAGATATGCTTCGCGGGCATCACTGTCGGCTGACTGCCAGTACTTCATTGCATCTGAGGTTTCAGCAGCACTGGCAGCGCTCATCACACCCACACTGGCGACAGCAAAAACAACTGTCAGAAATTTATTC
>Ga0189291_100361_pt1 | contig 18589 bp, 12 predicted proteins | sample UW1redminimetaG_FD_130331 | JGI IMG/M metagenome (GOLD analysis project Ga0189291, IMG submission 130331) | Marine microbial communities from the Costa Rica Dome - UW179B-red mini metaG | ecosystem: Environmental > Aquatic > Marine > Oceanic > Photic zone | place: Costa Rica: the Eastern Pacific... | reverse complement strand
TATCAGAACGCCACCGGCATGCAGGTGACGTCAGCAGTACTGGCCGGCATGGTCTGGGCGCTGGAAAATCCGAAAGCCGGCATCGTCGAGGCCGACGAGGTCGACTACAAGCGCTGCCTCGAGGTGCAATCACCTTATCTCGGCCCGGTCGAAGGTCACTACACCGACTGGACCCCGCTTGAGGGCCGTCCAGGCCTGTTCCCGGAAGACATCGACGAAAGCGATCCCTGGCAGTTCCGCAACATCCTTGTGCACTAAGACCGCCACTGACGCCGATATCCGGCCTGGCCATTGAGCCGGGCCGGTATACCCCGCCTTGCTTTCGACACGCGGGCGCTGCATTCTTTCATAGACGGAATCATATTGATGACGGCCCGAGGGGAACATCGCACCATGAAGCTACATCGCCTTATCGTTGTAAGTGCGCTTGCCGGTCTGCTGGCCGCTTGCCAGTCCGTGACCTATTCTCCCGCGCCGATCGCGGCGCAGCCGCAAGGCATCGACGGACAATGGACCGATCCCAACGGCATCATTTCGAGCTTTTTCAACGGTCGTTTCGAGACCCGTACCACCGACACCAACTCCCTGCTGGCTGAAGGCTCGTACCGCTATGTCTCCGACCAGATGGTTGAAATCGAACTGACGTCGCTGCTGCGCCAGACCACATCCCGGGTCAATTGCGCGCTTGCCACACCGTCGCAGCTCAACTGCACCTCCTCGACGGGCGCTCAGTTCACCCTGGTGCGTCGCATCTGACGCAGGGCACACTCGAACAGATTCCTTCGGTCGATAGAACGGATATATCTTTCAAAGCGATACAGCGCCACAATGCACCTGGATGAATATGTGGCGCTCCAGGCAAGCAAGCACGGACCCCTATTATGAGCAGCCATTTCGATGATCGCGAAACACGCGAACCTGTAATCCGCGAACAGGAAACATTCGAAGGCCTGCGAAGCCTGTTGAGCCGCAGCCTGAAGCGGCTTCCCGCGCTCGATGCCTGGCTCGGCCATCCCGATCCGGCAGCTCTTGTGGACCGGGCAGCGCTCGCCGCTCTTCCGGTCCTGCGCAAACCCGATCTGATGCAGATGCAGGAGGCCAACCCGCCCTTCGGCGGCCTTGCCGATCAGGACGCGCTCAAGGGCAACCGGGTGTTCATGTCCCCCGGCCCGGTGTGGGAACCGCAAGGTCTTGGCGCCGATCCCTGGTCCGCCGCCCGCGCGCTGTTCGCCGCCGGATTTCGCTCCGGCGACATGGTTCACAACAGCCTCGCCTATCACATGACCCCTGGCGGCTTCATTCTTGATGAAGGTGCGCGTGCCTTGGGATGCCTGGTGTTCCCCGCTGGCGTCGGCAACACCGAGGCCCAGGTTGACGCAGCGGCAAAGCTCAAGCCCGCAGGCTTCACCGGAACGCCCGATTACCTCAAGGTCATTCTCGAGAAGGCCGACGAGATGGGCCGCGATCTGTCTTCGATCAAACGTGCCCTGGTCTCCGGCGGCGCTCTCTTCCCCTCCCTGCGGCAATATTACGCTGAGCGCGGAATTTCGGTGCTGCAGAGCTATGCCACCGCCGATCTCGGCGTTATTGCCTATGAAAGTGCCGCCGCCGATGGCGCGCCTCACCCCGGCATGATCGTCAACGAGGGAATGATTGTCGAAATCGTCCGCCCCGGCACCAACGACCCCGTGCCCGAGGGCGAGGTCGGCGAACTCGTCGTCACCACGCTCAATCCGGGCTACCCGCTGGTCCGCTTCGGCACCGGGGATCTGTCCGCCATCATGCCCGGCCTGTCGCCTTGCGGCCGCACCGGACAGCGGATTCAGGGCTGGATGGGCCGCGCCGACCAGCGCACCAAGGTCAAGGGCATGTTTGTCGATCCCAAGCAGATCGCCGAAATCCTCAAGGCACATCCCGAAATCGCCCGTGCCCGGCTGGTCGTCGGCCGGTCGGGAGATGCGGACGTGATGACCCTGAAGGTCGAGCCCGCAGCCGGCGCAACGCCGGTGGCCAAGGATATCGAGGCGACATTGGCGGCCATCGCCAAATTGCGCGGCACTGTCGAAATCGCCCCGTCCGCAAGCCTGCCCAATGACGGCAAGGTGATTGCCGACGAGCGCGATTACTCGGCTTGAATCCCGTCTAAAATTAAGTCCTGGCTTATACGGCACTTGAAGTTGCACGCGGTTAATGAAACCATCGGCCCAAGCGTGCCGTCAGTGTCCGCAGAGACCGCAATTCGGCGCGCAGTGAGCAGCTAAACAGGGAGCTATTCCATGAACATATTCATCAAACGCGCGTTGTTGTCGGTATCCGTGCTGGGCCTGAGCTCAGGTGCGGCGTTCGCCGACTACACCTTGACCATCCTGCACATCAATGACTGGCACAGCCGCATTGAATCCAACAACAAGTATGAATCCACCTGTTCGGCTGAAGACGAGACCGATGGCAAGTGCTTCGGTGGCGCCGCACGTCTGGTGACTGCGGTTGCCGAACGCCGCAAGGCGCTTGAAGGCGGCAATGTGCTGCTTCTCAACGGCGGCGACAACTTCCAGGGCTCGCTGTTCTACACCACCTACAAGGGCTCGGTTGAAGCCGAATTCCTCAACCAGATGAAGTTCGACGCCATGACCGTCGGAAACCACGAGTTTGACGACGGCGAAGACGCGCTGGCGCCGTTCCTCGACGTCATCAAGTTCCCGGTACTTTCCGCCAACGTTGCTGCCAGCGTCTCCTCGAAGGTCGGCGACCGGATCAAGCCGTCAATGGTCATCGAAGTCGGTGGCGAGAAGATCGGGATCGTCGGCGCCGTCACCAACGACACGCCTGAAATTGCCTCCCCCGGCCCCAACATCCTGATTGCCGATGACATCCTGTCCATCACCGCCGAGGTTGAGAAGCTCAAGGCAGAAGGCATCAACAAGATCATCGCGCTGACCCATGTCGGCTATGCCCGCGACAAGGAAAAGATCGCCATGATCCCCGGCGTCGACGTGGTTGTCGGCGGTCACTCGCACTCTCTGCTGTCCAACACCGACGAGAAGGCCGAAGGGCCTTACCCGACGATGGTCGACAATCCCGAGGGTTACAAGGTTCCGGTGACGCAAGCCGCATCCTACTCGAAATATCTCGGCGAGTTTTCGGTGACCTTCGACGACAACGGCGTCGTCAAGGAAGCCAAGGGCGATCCGCTGCTGCTCGACGCCTCGATCACCCCGGATGAAGGCGTTCTGGCGCGTATCAAGGAACTCGGCGCGCCGATCGAGGAACTCAAGACACGTGTGGTTTCGGCCTCCAGCAAGGAGATCGACGGCAGCCGCGACACCTGCCGCGCCGGCGAATGCGAGATGGGTAACCTCGTGGCCGACGCCATGCTCGACCGGGTCGGGGATCAGGGTGTCACCATCGCCATTCAGAACGGCGGCGGACTTCGCGCCTCCATCGATTCCGGCGAGATCACCATGGGCGAAGTGCTCACGGTGCTGCCGTTCCAGAACACACTTGCCACGTTCGAGCTCAAGGGCGCCGATATCATCGCCGCGCTCGAAAATGGCGCCAGCCAGATCGAGGAAGGCGCAGGTCGCTTCGCGCAAGTGGCCGGACTTCGCTACACCTTCGACAAGGATGCTGCCGCCGGGTCGCGGATTGGCTCCGTTGAGGTCAAGAAGGATGACGGCTTCGAGCCGATCGATCCGGAAGCCGTCTATTCCGTCGCAACCAACAACTACATGCGCGGTGGCGGCGACGGCTATTCCATCTTCAAGGACAAGGGCATGAACGCCTATGACTACGGTCCGGGCCTTGAGCAGGTGGTCGCCGACTATCTTGCCAAGAACAATCCCTACACGCCTTACACCGACGGTCGCGTTGCAGCCGCAGCGATGAAGCCTGCCGAAGAAGCAGCTCCTGCGGCTGAAGCCGTCCAGGTCCCCGAGCCGCTGCCCGGCTTCAAGGACCTGACCACCTCCGCACCGATGATTTCCGAGGAAGCCGCACCGGCTGCCGACGCAATGGCAGGCAAGGAGCACGTCATTGCCGCAGGCGACAATTTGTGGGATCTCGCCAAGACCTACTATGGCGATGCCACGATGTGGACCAAGATTGCCGAAGCCAATCCGTCGGCAAATCCGAAAGACCTCGTGATCGGCGAAACACTGGCTATCCCGGCCAAGTGATTTCATCACCCGCACCAATGCAAGGGCCCGGTTTTCCGGGCCCTTTTGTTTTGCACTTTTGGCAAAAAGCCGCATCGACTGAAGATTGATTTGTCGTTTGATGTCTCTATGTTCCCGCTCAACGGCCAATCAGCGACCGGGCAGACGCGAAAGCGCTCAGCTCGCCCTGCCGGTTGAGCGACACTGAAGAACACTTGAATGGAACGCGACCGTGAACAGCCCTATGATCCTGACCGAAGACCAAAGCCGTGCTGTAGGTGAATTGCCTGCCAACCATCCGCCGGTAAAGATCCAGAAAGTGGGCGTCCTGATCGTCAATCTCGGCACGCCCGACGGCACCGACTACACCTCCATGCGCCGCTACCTGAAGGAATTCCTGACCGACCGGCGGGTGATCGAGTGGTCGCGCTTCCTGTGGTACCCGATCCTGTTCGGCATCGTTCTCAACACCCGCCCCGGCCGGGTCGGAAAGGCCTATGAAGAGATCTGGAACAAGGATCTCGATGAAAGCTATCTGAGAACCTACACCCGCAACCAGTCGGACAAGCTCGGCGCGTTGCTGGCCTCGCATCCTTCGGTGATGGTCGATTGGGCAATGCGCTACGGCCAGCCATCGATTTCCGACAAGATCAACGCGCTCAAGGATGCCGGCTGCGACCGGATTGTTCTGTTTCCGCTCTACCCGCAATATGCCGCCGCCACCACCGCGACCGTCAATGACAAGGCTTTCGAGGCGCTGATGAAGATGCGCTGGCAGCCCGCGCTCAGGACAGTTCCGCCCTACCATGACGATCCGGTCTATATCGATGCGATCGCCCAATCGATCGAGACCCATATCGCCGGTCTCGACTGGGAACCGGAAATGCTGCTGATGTCGTTCCATGGCATCCCGCAGTCCTACTTCCTCAAGGGCGATCCCTATCATTGCCAGTGCCTGAAGACCGCCCGGCTGGTGCGCGAACGGTTGGGATGGCCGAAGGAAAGGCTGATGCCGACATTCCAGTCACGCTTCGGACCGGAGGAATGGCTTCAGCCCTACACCGACAAGACCGTCGAGAAACTGGCCAGGGATGGCGTCAAGCGCATTGCCGTGATCAATCCCGGCTTCGTCTCCGATTGCCTGGAAACGCTCGAGGAAATTGCCGGTGAGGCCGGCGAGATCTTCCACGAGCACGGCGGCGAGCACTTCACCCACATTCCCTGCCTCAATGATTCCGAGGGCGGCATGAAGGTGCTGGAAGCCGTTGTCCGTCGCGAACTTCAGGGCTGGATCTGAAGACATGGCCGGTGTTCTCGAGCCCTCCTGGCGGGCTGCGGGACAACGATAATCACCCCGAAAGATTGCAACTGCGTGCCAGACCAACTACCTGTTTAACAAGGCGGAAAATTCCGCACTGGAGAAACCGGCCTGGGAGGTTTTCGGTATGTTGGGACTCGACGTCACAGTCATCGTCATTGCGGTCATTGCAATCCTGCTGTTGTTCGCCGGGGTCAAGACTGTGCCTCAGGGATATGCCTTCACGGTGGAACGCTTCGGGCGCTACACGCGAACGCTGACACCCGGATTGAACATCATCGTTCCGGTCATCGACCGTATCGGCCGCAAGATTAACATCATGGAGCAGGTGCTCGACATTCCGACCCAGGAAGTCATCACCCGCGACAACGCCTCGGTTTCTGCTGACGCCGTTTCATTCTACCAGGTGCTCAACGCTGCGGAAGCCGCCTACCAGGTTTCAAACCTGGAACAGGCGCTGCTCAATCTGACCATGACCAACATCCGTTCGGTGATGGGCTCGATGGATCTCGATGAGCTTCTGTCCAACCGTGACGCGATCAACGACCGGCTCTTGCGCGTGGTCGACCAGGCCGCGGCCCCCTGGGGCATCAAGATCACCCGCGTCGAGATCAAGGACATTGCCCCGCCCACCGACCTTGTCGAAGCCATGGGCCGGCAGATGAAGGCCGAGCGCGAGAAACGCGCCGACGTTCTCGAAGCCGAAGGCTCGCGCAATGCCCAGATCCTGCGCGCCGAAGGCGCCAAGCAATCGGCGATCCTCGAAGCCGAGGGCCGGCGCGATGCCGCCTTCCGCGACGCCGAGGCGCGCGAACGTCTTGCCGAGGCTGAAGCCAAGGCCACGCAGATGATGTCGATCGCCATTGCCGAAGGCGACATCACCGCGATCAACTATTTCGTCGCGCAGAAATACACCGAAGCGCTGGGTGAGATTGCCTCGGCTCCGAACCAGAAAGTCATCCTGATGCCGCTGGAGGCTTCCTCGCTGATCGGCTCCCTGGGCGGCATTGGCGCGATCGCACAGGAAGTGTTCGGCAAGGGTGGCGATGGCGGATCCGCACCGAAGCGCGCGCCTGGCCAGCCGCCCCGTCAGTCCCGCACCACCACCCCCGGCTATCCGGCCGGCCCGCAAGGGGAGCAGGACGCATGATTGCCGGCCTGGCCGCCGAACTCGGACCATGGACCTGGTGGATCATAGGTCTGGTGTTTATCGGGCTCGAAATTCTCGTGCCCGGCGTATTCCTGCTCTGGATCGGACTGGCCGCGATTGTCGTCGGCGCCTTGTCGTTGTTGCTCTGGGGCGCGGCGGCATGGGGCTGGCAATTGCAGCTGCTGGTGTTTGCCGTTCTGGCCATAGCCTTCGCCCTGCTGGGTCGCCGGATATCCGGATCAAACGTTGAAAGCGATCAGCCGATGCTCAACCGGCGCACCGATGGGCTGGTGGGACGCACAGCGACGCTGCTGGAACCGATCATCGACGGCAAGGGGCGCATCAGGCTCGATGACACGAGCTGGATCGTGCAGGGCCCGGATCTGCCTGCAGGCGCACGGGTCCGCATCACAACGGCCCAGGCAGGCGGCCTGACAGTCGAGCCGGACTGAACCGCTTTCAGGCGCCGGCCTCAGGCCACGCCGATTCTGAGCAGATCATGGAAATGCACAATGCCGACCGGTGACAGGTTCTGGTCGGTGACGATCAGGGCGCCGATGGCATTCTTGTTCAGGATGGCCATCGCGGTGCTGGCCAGCGCCGTCGGCGCTATCGTCTTGGGCTGGCTTGTCATGATCGCGTCGATCGGCTGATCGACCAGATTGCGCCCAAGGTTCCGGGCCACATCGCCATCGGTGACAATGCCGATCAAACGACCATCCGGACCGGTCACCCCGACGCAACCGAACTTCCTCAATGACAGCGTCATGATCGCTTCCGGTGCAGGGGTGCCCGAGGGCACCAACGGCACGGAATCGCCGGTATGCATCACATCCGCCACATGCGCCAGGGTTGCACCGAGTTTCCCGCCCGGGTGGAAGGTATGGAAATCACCGGCGGTGAACCCCTTGGCTTCCAGCAGCGCAACCGCAAGCGCATCCCCAAGCGCCAGTTGCATCAGCGTCGAAGTGGTCGGCGCCAGCCCATGCGGACAGGCCTCCTGCTCGCGCGGCAGCAGCAACACGATGTCAGCCTCTCGCCCGAGTGCGGAATCAGCGCCCGCTGTGAAGGCGACCAGCGGAATGCCGAAGCGCCGCGAGTAAGCCAGGATGCCCTTGAGTTCGGCGCTTTCGCCGGACCAGGACAACACGATGATTGCGTCATCGCGGGCAATCATGCCGAGATCGCCGTGGTTTGCTTCGGCCGGATGGACGAAATGCGACGGCGTTCCGGTCGAGGCCAGGGTCGCCGCAATCTTCGCACCAATGTGGCCGCTTTTTCCGACGCCGGTGACGATGACCCGTCCCGAAATGGATCCAAGCGCTTCAACCGCCCGTGTAAAAGGTTCGGAAAGCCCGTTTTCAAGAGCGGCGGCAAGCGCATCCAGCCCGTTTTTCTCGGTCTGGATCGTACGCCCGGCCGAACTCAGCATCTCGGCACGTGGATAGTTTGGCAAAATCTTCTTCATGAGGCGGGAATATCGCGTTGCTGTGGCTGTGTCCATCAATCACGTTGCCGATCCGGCTTACGGCAGGATCGAAACCTTGCGTTAACCACAAGTGTTTACGGTTTGACAAGATTTGGATGAGTCCGGACCCCAAGACGCATGCGCAACCGCTTCACCACGGCACAGACACGAATGGCGGTGCACCGCAACGGCCTTAGCCTCAGTGTGTCGGTGATCTGCCTGATGGCGGCAATCGGGGCGGCGCAGGCGCAAACCGCAACAAGCCGGGACAGCACCTCCAATCTCTACCCGCTCCGTGGCACCACGGACCAGGCGCCATCCGAACAATCAAGCGCGGCTTCGACACTTTACGGCGCCCTGCCGGCCCCTCGCCCCGGCAGCAGCGCTGCATCGGCATATCCAGCCGGCGATACCGGCGCCTTTGGCGTGAACGGTACCGGGCTGCCCTTGGAAACCACATCAGGTCCGGCCGAGGCGGAGACAGACGATCTCACCGGAGCCATCGGCACGCCTTCGGATCTCAGCCAGGCTGATCGGGACTATGCGGCGAGCCTGGCACGCCAGAACGACCGTGTCGGTACAGTCGATGATCTGCCTGCGGAAGCTCTGTCCGGGGATGATACGGTGCCGGGCTTCATGTTCGGCTCCCTGACTTTGCGCCCCACTCTCGATCAGCGGGTTGTCCGGGAATCGGTACGCTACGGCACATCCAGAACAAGCCGGACCTATAGCCAGACAACCCTGTCGGGAACTCTGGAATCTGATTGGTCACGGCATCAGCTCAACGTTGACGGCACCGGAACATGGCAGGAGAACCTCTCCGGCACCGGCACGGCATCGCCGAGTGCGGACGTCAATGCCCGGCTCAATCTGGATCTGCTCGACGACTTCACCGGTTTGCTGGGTGCGGGCTACAGCTACTCCCGTGAAAGCCGCACCGACCCCAACGCCATCGATGGCGCCACCACCCAATCGGGAATTCACGAGTTGCGCGCAAGTGTCGGGCTGGAGAAGGATCTGGGGCTGCTGCGCGGAACCAGCGTTCTCGAAATCACCCGCAGGCTTTATGGCGACGCAACCCTCGCCGATGGCAGCACCGTTCTGGTCGATGATCGCGATACGCTGGGCGCCGAGCTTACCAGCCGCATCGGCTACGAAGTCTCGCCCGCACTGGTGCCGTTTCTCGAAGCATCGGTCGGGCGCGAGAAATATGATCAACGCATTGATTCAACCGGAGCGGAACGGTCCTCGACCACATATGGCGCCCGCGCCGGCGCGGAACTCAATCTCGGCGAGAAGCTTTCGGGCGAGTTTGCCGCAGGCTACGTGCTGCGGTCGCTCGATGACAACAATCTGTCCGACATCTCGGGTCTGACGGCCGATGGCGAGCTCAACTGGTCACCGCTGCTTGGAACCGATGTCAATCTTGGTCTGGCCACCACCTTGGAATCGGCGACGACCGCCGGCCAGTCCGGCGCTGTCGTCTACGAATTCGATTCCACCCTGACACAACAGATCCACAGCACTGTCGTCGCAAGGCTCGGCGCGACGGCCAGCTACAGGGACTATGATTCAGGCAGCGGTCGCGCCAACCAACGCAGTTACGGCGCTTCCGCAGGTCTGACCTGGAGCATCAACCGCTATCTCGACCTGGAAGCGGACGCCAGCTACGAACGGACCGAGGAGCCCGGCGCCGACGATGAGGAAACGACCCGCGTCGGACTGGGCCTCAAGCTGCGCAGATGACGGGTCCGGCATCCTAGGCCTTTCCCGTCATTTCCCTGACCGGCCTGCTGCGGTCAGGCCTCGGCGATGAGCTTTCTCAGCCCGTCTTCCACCAGCGGCCTGATGTCGTCCCGGCCAAGGGCGAAGGCGACGTTGGCCATGATGAAGCCTTCCTTGGATCCGCAATCATAGGTCTGGCCTTTAAACGGATAGGCCGAGAAGGATTGCTCGTCGGCGAGCTTGAGCATCGCGTCAGTCACCTGGATTTCATTGCCGGCGCCGCGTTCCTGCTTCGACAGGATATCGAAAATCTCCGGCTGCAGGATATAGCGGCCGTTGATGTAGTAATTGGACGGAGCCGTGCCCGGTGCCGGTTTTTCCACCATCTGGGTGATGCGAAAGCCGCCGTCGAGATCCTCGCCCTTGCCGACAATTCCGTATTTGTGGGCCAGTTCGGGATCGCATTCCGCCACCGCAACGATATTGCCGCCGACCTTTTCGTAAAGCTCCACCATTCCCGACATGCAGCCGACCCTGTCACGCATCACCATGTCGGGCAGCAGCAGGGCGAAAGGCTCGTCGCCAATGATATCGCGGGCGCACCAAACCGCATGACCGAGGCCCAGAGGCGCCTGCTGGCGCGTGAAACTCGTCGCCCCGGCCTTTGGCAGCATGGCTTCCAGGGCTTTCAATTCGGCGCTTTTGCCGCGTTCACGCAACGTGTCATCAAGCTCGACCTGAATATCGAAATGATCCTCGATAACCGCCTTGTTACGGCCCGTGACGAAAACAAAATGCTCGATGCCGGCAGCCATCGCCTCTTCGACGACATACTGAATCACCGGCTTGTCAACAACGGTCAGCATTTCCTTGGGAACTGCTTTGGTGGCGGGAAGAAAACGGGTTCCCAAACCTGCTACCGGCAAAACGGCTTTTCTGATTCTACGTGGTTTCGTCATCTATTTTCCTCATTTCTCATAAATGATCTTCCCGGTGAATCCCGGTGCGCCCTGAGCGGTACGCACCATTTGTTAGAAATTCATAACGGAAGGCGCCACGGCAGCGAATATGGTAAACGATTTGTTGACGGCTGCGGGTTATCATCGCCGGTCAGTCACCCGAAACAGTCCAAAACGACAGGATGCTTGGAACATGATCCGATCACCCAGGAAAATTGCCCGCGCCGCCAGCCTGTGCCTCTTCGCGGGGGTATTGGCGCCAATCTCAGCGCAAGCCGACGCAGGCTTCCAAAAATGGGTCTCCGGCTTTTACAGCACCGCGGCAAAATCCGGGATTTCACGCTCGACCTATGAAAGAGCATTTAGTGGCATCACCACGCCGGATCCCGTCGTGCTTGAAAAGGCACGCTATCAGCCTGAATTCACGACCAAAGTTTGGGACTATCTGGATTCTCGTGTCAACCCCTACACCATAGACAAGGGGCGTGAAATGGGGGCCCAGCACGCCCGAACACTGGCGGCGATCGAGCGCCATTTCGGCGTGGATGCATCGGTTCTGCTCGCCATCTGGTCGATGGAATCCAATTACGGTGAAATCCTCACCAAGACCGACCGTCTGCACTATGTTCCGCAAGCGCTCGCCACCCTCGCCTATGCTGACCGGAAGCGGGCCAAATTTGCACGCCAGCAGCTTGTAGCAGCGCTGAAAATTCTCCAGTCGGGCGACATCTCAACCAGGGAAATGACCGGATCCTGGGCCGGAGCGATGGGCCACACCCAGTTTATTCCCACAAGCTATCTTGCCTTCGCGGTGGACGCCGATGGCAACGGTCATCGTGACATCTGGAATTCCATACCCGACGCGCTGGCAACGGCCGCAAACCTTCTCAAGAAGAATGGCTGGAGACCGGGCGAAACCTGGGGTTACGAAGCAGTCCCCCCGAGAGGCGGCGCCAACTATAACGGCCAGACCAAAACCCTGGCGCAATGGGCGTCACTCGGCTTCGCCAGACCCGGCGGCAAGGGCTTTCCCGACGGCGGTCGCCGTGCGGAACTGAAGATGCCTGGCGGTCCCAGCGGACCGGCGTTCCTGATGACCAAGAATTTCTTTGTCATCAAGCGCTACAACAACTCGGATTCCTACGCCCTCGGCGTCGGCGTCCTGGCTGATGAGATCGCCGGATATGGCGGGGTCGACCAACGCTGGCCGCGCCCCAAGGGCACCCTGGACGTCAAGGAGAAGTTCGAGTTGCAGACCAGGCTCAAGCGTCTGGGTTATTATGACGGCGAAATTGATGGCAATTTCGGCTCGGGCTCTCGCGCCGCCATTGCCGCCTTCCAGTCACGCTCCGGCTTGACCGGAGAGGCACTTCCGTCGCAAGAGATACTGGATGCGATCCGCCGCTATTGATTGTCAGTACGCGGGCCGCTTCCAACCGGCCCGTGGCCGAACAGGAGTTTACTCCCGCGTGTTAAACCGCCTCCCAGCGCTACGCCTTTCCCGCCTCGCACTCATCGTTGCGATGACGGGTTTGGCCGTCCTGCAGGCGGTTCAGCCGGTCGGCGCACAAGAACGTGTGGAACGGAAATCCTTTCTCCAGCTCTTGTTTGGCGGTGGCAGCAGCAAGTCCACCAGACAGGAATCCGCCGAACAGCCCACACGGACCAGCCGGGTCAAGACACCCTCATCCAGCGCAAGGGTTGCGCCGCCGCCGGAACCGACGGTCGAAAAGCTGGAAAACGCCCGGAAAATTCTCGTGGTTGGCGATTTTCTCGCCGATCGCGCCGCTGACGGCTTGAGCGAGGCGTTCGCCCAGGCACCGGGCGTGGTGGTGGTCGACCGCTCCAACGGATCCTCCGGGCTGGTCCGCGATGACTATTACGACTGGCCTGGTCAGGCCCAGGCAATCGTCGAGGAGGTCCAGCCCGCCATCATAGTGGTGCAACTGGGCTCAAATGACCGGCAGCAGCTTGTGGTCAACGGCGAACGCGAAGCCGTCCGGTCGGTCAAGTGGCTTGCCGAATACGAACGTCGCACCCAGCAGTTCATTGCAGCATTGCAGGGCCACAAAACACCGTTGTTGTGGATCGGCTTGCCGGCATTCAAGTCCCCTTCGATGAGCACCGACATGGTGGCGCTCAACGGTATCTTCCGCGAGCAGATCGAAAAGGCCGGCGGCGAGTTCATCGATATCTGGGACGGGTTTGTCGATGAAGAGGGAAAGTTCATCTACACCGGATCCGACATCAACGGGCAACAGGTCCGGCTTCGCGGATCGGACGGAATCAACGTGACCAAGGCCGGACGGCGCAAGATTGCGTTCTATGCGGAAAAATCGATCCGGCGGCTGTTGGGCGACGCCGCCGCGGAGGGCGTTTCAACGCTCGATTCGGCGATTTTTCCTGAAATCTTCATGCCACCTCCCCCCGGCGAGAATGCCGCGGCAATCATGCGGACAATGCCGGTGGCGATGACCGATCCCGATCTCGACGGGGGCTCTGCCTTGCTGGCCGAAATGCCCGCAACCGCCGGCCTGATCCGTTCGCCGCGTGATCAATTGGTGATTGATGGTGTCCTGCCCGACGCGCCAGAGGGGCGCGCCGATAATTTTGCCTGGCCACCCGAAGGCCAGTGACAATCACGGTTGAAGCACCAGTCTTCTACCGCTGCCAAGCACACCTGAAAGCCCGGAGGCTTCCGGCTCGCTCGCCTGAAATTGGCTTCATGCCGTGCTCAAGCCCGTCAGGCTGAACACGGCATGCGGCAAGTCGAGATGATCAGCGCGGAAGATCCGTGGCGCCCATCAGGCTCAGATCGATTTCCCGCGCAGCCTGACGGCCTTCACGGATCGCCCAGACCACCAGGCTCTGGCCACGGCGTACATCGCCTGCCGCCCAGAGCTTGTCGACGGACGTGCGGTAGTCCTTCTCGTTGGCCACGATGTTTGTCGAAGCCCGGCGGTCGACATTGACCTCGAGACGATCCCCGAGCTCGCTGACAATACCGGTTTCAAGAACGCCGCAGAACCCGATCGCGACAAACACCAGATCGGCCTTGATGACGAATTCGGTCCCGGCCACGGGTTTGCGCTTCTCATCGACGTGGCAGCATTTGACGCCGCCCAGAATGCCGTTTTCGCCAACCAGCTCAAGGGTGCCGACCTGGAATTCACGAACCGCGCCTTCGGCCTGCGACGATGAGGTCCGCATCTTGGTCGCCCAGTACGGCCAGACCGCGAGCTTGTCTTCCTTCTCGGGAGGCTGCGGCCTGATGTCGAGTTGCGTCACCTTCACCGCGCCCTGCCGGAAAGCGGTGCCGACGCAGTCCGATGCGGTATCGCCGCCACCGATCACCACCACGTGCTTGCCACCGGCAACGATCGGATCCGAAGGCCAACCGACATTGTCGATGCTCTCGCGCGCCACCCGCTTGTTCTGCTGAACCAGATACGGCATCGCATCGTGCACACCGATCAGCTCCGCGCCCGGAATGCCGACATCACGTGGCTTCTCGGAGCCGCCGGTGTAAAGCACCGCGTCATAGCCTGCGAGCAACTCTTCGACCTTCTTGTCGACCCCGACATTGACGTTGCAGAAGAACGTCACGCCCTCGCCTTCCATCTGCTCGATACGCCGGTCGATGAAGTGCTTCTCCATCTTGAAGTCGGGAATGCCGTAGCGCAGCAATCCGCCCGGCCGGCTCTCCCGCTCATAGACATGAACCTCGTGCCCGGCGCGGCCAAGCTGCTGCGCGGCCGCCATGCCTGCGGGGCCGGAGCCGATGATGGCGACCTTCTTGCCGGTCTTGCTGGTCACCGGCTGCGGCACGATAAAGCCCATTTCGTAGGCCTTGTCGGCGATTGCCTGCTCCACGGTCTTGATCGTGACCGGCGCATCCTCGAGATTGAGCGTACAGGCTTCCTCGCACGGCGCCGGACAGATGCGGCCGGTGAATTCCGGGAAGTTGTTGGTCGAGTGCAGATTGCGGATCGCCTCTTCCCAGTTGTTGTTGTAGACCAGATCGTTCCAGTCGGGGATCTGGTTGTGCACCGGACATCCGGTCGGCCCGTGACAGAAGGGGATGCCGCAATCCATGCAGCGTGCTGCCTGCTTCTGGACTTCCTGATCGCTCATCCTAATGGTGAACTCGCGGAAATGCCGGATACGGTCAGACGCCGGTTGATACTTCGCCGTCTGCCTGTCGATTTCGAGAAAACCCGTTACCTTACCCATAATCTACCCCTTCACCCGACCACGATCGCGGTTCCCGATGCCATCGGCATGGAACCATCGGATCCGGTTGAAATATTTTCGCAATCAAGATCGGTGCCGTAACCGGCACTCGTACCCAGTTCCCGTATCTCGGCCTGCGTTTTGCCGCAGGCACCCGCCCGGCCGCCGCGGGTGACGATGGATGAAATCACTGATCTCATTCCGCCGCCACGCCCATGCGCATCCGCTCCATGTCCTCAAGCGCGCGGCGATACTCGACCGGCATCACCTTGCGGAATTTCGGACGGTAGTCGGCCCAATTGTCGAGGATCTCCTTGGCGCGCGTCGATCCCGTGTAGTGCATGTGATTGGAGATCAGCTGGAACAGCCGCTCCTCGTCATGCCGGGTCATGTCGCCGCTGACGTCAACCCGCCCCTTGTGGGCCAGGTCGCCACCGTGGTGGTGCAGCTTTTCAAGGATATCATCCTCTTCGGGAACCGGTTCCAGCTCGACCATCGCCATGTTGCAGCGACTGGAGAAATCACCGGCTTCATCAAGCACGTAGGCAACGCCGCCCGACATGCCGGCAGCAAAGTTGCGGCCAGTTTCACCGATCACCACGACAAGGCCGCCCGTCATGTATTCGCAGCCATGATCGCCGACGCCCTCGACCACCGCGATGGCGCCCGAGTTGCGCACGGCGAAGCGCTCGCCGGCAACGCCGCGGAAATAGCATTCACCTTCAACAGCCCCGTAAAGCACGGTGTTGCCGACGATGATCGAGCGTTCCGCCACGATCGGCGAATTTTCCGGTGGCCGGACGATGATGCATCCGCCCGACAGGCCCTTGCCGACATAGTCGTTGGCGTCACCGGACAGGTTGAAGGTTACGCCATGGGCCAGGAAAGCACCGAACGACTGCCCGGCGGTGCCGCTGAGCTTGACCGTGATCGTGTCTTCCGGCAGCCCCTTGTGGCCGAACCGCTTGGCGACCTCGCCCGACAACATCGCACCGGCCGAGCGGTCGACATTCTTGATGTTGACGTCGAACTCGACCTTTTCCTTGGCCTCCAGCGCCGGCATCGCCTTTTCGATCAGTTTCCTGTCGAGAATGTCGGCGATCGGATGGTTTTGACGTTCGGTCCAGTAGGTCTTTTCCTTGGGCGCAGCCGGCTTGTGGAAAATCCGGTTGAAATCCAGTCCCTTGGCCTTCCAGTGCTCGATCATGCTGTCCTTGGCAAGCAGCTCGGACTGGCCGATGATCTCGTCGAGATTGCGATAGCCCATCAAAGCCAGCCACTCGCGCACTTCCTCTGCGATAAAGAAGAAGTAGTTGATGACATGCTCGGGCGTTCCCTTGAAGCGCTTGCGCAGCACCGGATCCTGTGTCGCCACGCCCACCGGGCAGGTGTTGAGATGGCACTTGCGCATCAGGATACAGCCCGCCGCGATCAGCGGTGCGGTGGAGAAACCGAACTCATCGGCTCCAAGCAGCGCACCGACAACCACGTCACGGCCGGTCTTCAGGCCGCCATCGACCTGAAGCGCGATCCGCGACCGCAGGCCATTGAGCACCAGCGTCTGGTGGGTTTCGGCCAGACCGATTTCCCACGGGCTGCCGGCATGCTTGAGCGAGGTCAGCGGCGAAGCGCCGGTGCCGCCATCATAGCCTGAAACGGTGATATGGTCGGCACGCGCCTTGGCAACACCGGCCGCAACTGTGCCGACGCCCACTTCCGACACCAGCTTGACCGAGATATCGGCTTCCGGGTTGACGTTCTTGAGATCGAAAATCAACTGCGCCAGGTCTTCGATCGAGTAGATGTCATGGTGCGGCGGCGGCGAGATAAGCCCGACGCCCGGTGTCGAATGCCGGGTCTTGGCAATCGTTGCATCGACCTTGTGCCCGGGCAGCTGACCGCCCTCGCCGGGCTTGGCGCCCTGGGCAACCTTGATCTGGATCATATCCGAGTTGACCAGGTATTCGGTGGTCACGCCGAACCGGCCCGATGCCACCTGCTTGATTGCGGAACGTTCCGGATTGGGGGCACCACCGTAGAGCGGCAGATACCGGTCCGGCTCCTCGCCACCCTCGCCGGTGTTGGACTTGCCGCCGATCTTGTTCATCGCGATCGCCAGCGTCGTGTGCGCTTCCCGGCTGATCGACCCGAAGGACATCGCGCCGGTCGAGAACCGCTTGACGATTTCCGAAGCCGGCTCGACTTCATCGAGTGGAACCGGTTTGCGGCCGGTGGCCTCGGCGGTGCGGATGTCAAACATCCCGCGAATGGCGTTCATGCGCAGGGCCGACTGGTTCACCATGTCGGCAAACTCGCGATACCGGTCCTGGGCATTGCCGCGCACCGCATGCTGAAGCGTTGCCACCGCATCGGGTGTCCAGGCGTGCTCCTCGCCGCGGATCCGGTAGGCGTACTCGCCGCCCACATCCAGCGACGTCGCCAGCACCGGATCATTGGAGAAGGCAAGCCGGTGACGCTCGGCTGTTTCGGTCGAAACCTCGCCCAGTCCGACGCCTTCGATGGTCGTCGCCGTGCCGGTGAAATAGGCGTTGATGAATTCGCTCGACAGACCGATCGCGTCGAAGATCTGCGCACCGCAATAGGACTGATAGGTCGAAATACCCATCTTCGACATCACCTTGAGGATGCCCTTGCCGATTGCCTTGATGTAGCGCGAGACGATTTCGTAGTGATCGACTTCAGGCGGGAACTCCCCGCGCTGGTGCATGTCAAGCAGCGTGTCAAACGCCAGATACGGATTGATCGCCTCCGCGCCAAAACCGGCCAGGCAGCAGAAATGATGGATTTCACGCGGCTCGCCCGATTCCACCACCAGACCGACCGAAGTGCGCAGACCCTTGCGGATCAGATGGTGATGCACCGCAGCGGTCGCCAGCAGCGCCGGGATCGCGATCCGGTCCGGCCCGACCTGGCGATCGGACAGAATGATGATGTTGTAACCACCGGTCACAGCCTCTTCCGCGCGGTCGCAAAGCCGCTCGAGCGCGGCCTTCATGCCATCCGAGCCCTTCTCGCTCGAATAGGTGAAGTCCAGAGTCTTGGTATCGAAGCGATCCTCGGTGTGACCAATCGAGCGGATCTTCTCCAGGTCGCCATTGGTAAGGATCGGCTGACGCACTTCGAGCCGCTTCTTCTTCGCAGCGCCCTTGTGGTCGAGAATGTTGGGCCGGGGGCCGATGAAGGACACCAGGCTCATCACCAGCTCTTCGCGGATCGGATCGATCGGCGGGTTTGTGACCTGCGCGAAGTTCTGCTTGAAATAATCGTACAGCAGGCGGCTGCGGTCCGACAGCACGGCGATCGGGGTGTCGGTCCCCATCGAACCGATCGGGTCCTCGCCGCCGCGCGCCATGGGTTCCAGGAAGCGACCGATGTCTTCCTGGGTGTACCCGAATGCCTGCTGGCATTCGAGCAGGCTGGTGTCGGTGCTCGCGATCTCGCTCAGATCCGGCTCGATGTGATCGAGATCCTTGAGCTTGTACTGTGCCGCTTCCAGCCATTCCTCGTAAGGTTCGGCATTGGAGAGCTGGGTCTTGAGCTCCTCGTCCTCGACGATGCGCC